>PDWJ01002372.1_pt1 | contig 27768 bp, 35 predicted proteins | sample 1430881 | NCBI WGS metagenome assembly PDWJ01 (sample SAMN01162460, study PRJNA174530) | Oral metagenome, whole genome shotgun sequencing project. | biome: Marine environment; feature: Marine mammal; material: Swab sample of the gingival sulcus; isolation source: swab sample of gingival sulcus...
GTTAAAGAGAAAGCATCACGAAGATATTGATTTAAATGTAAAAGGCCTTAATAGTTATAATAGTGATGAATCAAAAATCATTGAGTGAGTGTTTACTGGAAGTGATATGTTATGATCTGATGGTAATAAACATCCAGTTCCAGCTAATTATGCTTCAAAATCAAAATTGGTACAATGAGATAAATTGAAACTTACAGTGAATAAATTGGGTAAAATGTTGTACAAACAAATTCAACCAATAGAAAGAGAAACAAAAGTATGAATTCTTACAAAAGAGAAGTGAGTATATCAAGTTTTGGCAGATTGAGAAATTTATTGAGTTCTTACAGCTGCGGTAACTCATTTTAAAGCTGAAATATGAGATAATGTTGCAATAATAGTCCCTGCATGAAAAAAAGCCACATTTGCGGCAATTGATAATATTATTCCAAAGGACGAAATATAAAATAATTTTTTATGATTAAATTCTAAAAGAATTTAATTTTATCAGCATTTGGATGATCTCTTAATTTTTCAAGAGTTTTAGCTTCAATTTGTCTAATTCTTTCTCTAGTAACTCAAAATTCTTTTCAAACTTCTTCAAGTGTGTGTAAATCTCATCAATCTAACCCAAATCTCATTATAATGATTTTTCTTTCTCTTGGAGTAAGAAAATCAAGCATTTGGTAAAGATTATCTTTTAGTAAATTTACATTTGTTTGTTCATCAGGAGTAAGATTTTTATCATCTTCTATAAAATCTCATAAAGAGCTATCTTCTTCACTTCAAACAGGACTATCAAGACTAAGAATATCTTGAGAAATTCTCATTATTTGTCTTACTTTTTTGATATCCATATCCATTTCAGTAGCTAGTTCTTCCATAAGTGGTTCACGAGTTAGCTCTTGTGTTAGCCTTCTGTAAGTGTGAGTGAATTTATTTATGGTTTCTATCATATGAACAGGAACTCTAATGGTTCTTGCTTGGTCAGCAATAGCTCTAGTTATTCATTGTCTTATCCACCAAGTTGCATATGTGGAGAATTTGAATCATTTAGTAGCATCAAATTTATCAACAGCTCTAAATAATCATACATTTCATTCTTGAATTAAATCAAGTAATCATAATCATCTACCCATGTATTTTTTTGCAATACTAACGACTAATCTTAGATTAGCTGCTGCAAGTTTTTTTCTCGCCTCTTGGTCTCATTCTTTTATTTTTTTTCATAAACTTATCTCTTCTTCTGGTTTTAGTAACTCAACTCTTCAAATTTCATTCAAATACATTCTAATAGAATCATCACTTATCTCAGAAAGAGAAATTGATTGTTTTAAATCTTTTTTCCCGTCTTTTTTTTCACTTGAAAATAAATTTGTTTTTTCTAAATTATCAACTATATCTATTTTTAACTCTAAAAATTTTGTATAAATTTCATCAAGCAAATCTAAGTTATCTTCAGCATTAGGTAAAGCATTAGCTAATTCATCTTGAGTTATTTTTCACTCTTTCTTTCATTTTTTTAATAATTCTACAACTTCTTCAGGTAATCACTCAAAAACTTTTTCATCTATTTTATTATCAATAAATTTTTTTAGTCATTTTCATACCCTTCTTTTATCTTCAGATCTTTCTTTTGGTAATTTAGTTAATCCTTTTTCCTTTTTTATAGAATCAATTTCATTTGTATTAAATTCTTCTATTTTTAAAGAGTCTAAATTGACTTCTTCAATTAAATTTTTATCATCATCTTTTTTTGATTGTGTTGCCATTTATTTATAAGGTTATTTTTATAATACCCCAAAAATTGACTTTTTCACACTTTGAAAAGCCAATCTCTATTAACACAATTATATTATTTTCTTATTTTTAAGCAAATATTTATATATTTTTTGTTTTTTTATTAAAAAATAGCTTAAAAAAGAACATACAATGAGAAAAATATTGCCTTTTGTGTTTTTATCAATATATTGTTTTAATATAATACATAATTACATAATAAAAGGTGAAAATATCATATAAAGTTTTACAGAAATATATTAAAAATATTAAAACTCCAGAAAAAGTTTCTGAAGATTTAATTCAGGGAGTAGCTGAAGTTGAATCAATTGAATATGAATGAGAATATTTAAAAGATGTTTATATATGAGAGGTATTAGAATGTAAAAAACATTCAGATAGTGAAAAGTTAAATATATGTAAAGTAAAAGTTCTTTGAGAAGAGAAACAAATAGTTTGTTGAGCTTCAAATGTAAAATCTTGAATAAAAGTACCAATTGCTATAGTTTGAGCAAAATTATCTGAAACCTTTCAAATTCAAAAAGCAAAAATTAGATGAGAAACTAGTGAATGAATGATTTGTAGTTTAGATGAGTTAGGACTTGTGAAAGAAAGACAAGAGTGAATTATGATTTTGGAGGATACTGCTCCAGTTTGAAAATCTATGAAAGATTACCTTTGAAAAAATGATGTAGTATTAGAAATTGACAATAAAGCTATTAACCACAGACCAGATCTCTTTTCTCATATTTGAATAATTAGGGAATTATATGCAGTTAATAATGAGAAGTTTGAATATGATTATGAAAATAAAGATTTTTCTTGATTAAAAGAATTGTGAATAAAAAATGAAGTTACTAGTGTAGTTAAAAGATATATTTGATTAAAAGTTAATAATGTTTCTAATATTCAAACTCCTGATTATATAAAACAAGTTTTGTATTCTGCTGGTATTGAATCAAAATGATTGTTGATTGATGTTACAAATTATAGTCTTTATTTTTATTGACAGCCAACTCATATTTTTGATGCTGATAAAATAAATTGAAGTATTATTATTAGGTATGCAAAAAAATGAGAGAAATTTGTTGCGTTAGATGATAATGAATATGAGCTTAACGATACAGATATTGTTATAGCTGATAATAAGTGAGTAATAGCTTTATGATGAGTTATTTGATGAAAAGAAAGTTCAGTTACATCAGAAACAAAAAATATAATTATAGAATCAGCTAATTTTGATCATTCAGTAGTTAGAAAAACTTGAAAAAGTTTATGAATTAGAACAGATTCTTTAAATGTATTTGAAAAATGATTATTGCCTGAAATGGCTAAAGCTTGAATTAGTTTAATTGTATCTGAGTTAGAAAAAAATCTAAAAAATATTTCTTTAGTTAGTATAACTGATTCTTATGAAGTTAAACAAGATTCTATTTATGTAGATTACAGTTTGGAATCAATAAATTCATTAATTTGAAGTAACTATGATGAATTATTAGTTTCAAAGATTTTATGAAATCTTTGAATAGAAAGAGAAGGACAAAAATTGAAAATTCCATTTTGGAGGAAAGATTTAGAAAATAAGGCAGATATAGCAGAGGAGGTAGCTAGAATAGATTGATATTCTAATATTGCTTCTACAGTTCCTAGAATTAATTTATGAGCTATAACTCAAGATAATATTTATAAAATTAAAAGAGATACAAGAAATTTTTTCACATGACTTTGATTTTATGATATGTATACTTATTCATTTGTAGGTGAAAAACTTATGAATAAGCTTTGATTAACTTGTGATAATTTGGTAGAATTAAAGAATAATTTAAGTGAAGATGCTACTCATATGAGATGATGATTGATTCCCAATCTACTACTTTCATTAGAAAAAAATTCAAGAGATTTCTCTGAACTAAAAATGTTTGAGCTTGAAAAAGTATTTAATTTGAAATGAGAAGAAATTATTGAAAATTACGATCTTTCTTGAGTAATGGTTAGCAAAAAAGATTTAGTTTATTATGATATTCAAAGTCTAGTTAGTCAATTTTTTCAAAAAGTAGGTTTAACAAGTTTTTATTTTGACAAACCAAAAACAGCTCCTAGTTACTCTCATGCAACAAGAACAGCTGATATTATACTTAGATGAAAAAAAGTTTGAGTTGTTTGAGAAATTCATCCAAAAGTATCTAATCAATTTGATATTAATGATAGAGTATGATTTTTTGAAATAAATGTTGATTTAATATCAAGTGCTTTATATTCTATTACCAAAGCTGTAGAAGTTTCTAGCTATCAAGAAAATAATTTTGATTTAAGCTTTGTTGTTGATAAAAACCTTAAATGAAGAGATATTAGTAATACTATTTTAAAAGCAAATCCATTAATAACTTCTGTGAATTTATTTGATATATATGAAGATGAAGAAAAATTGCCTTGAAAAAGAAGTCTTAGTTTTAAAATATTTTTTCAATCTTTGATAGAAACTTTGTCAGATAAAGTAAAAAATGACTTAATAAACGAAATAGTTAATAAGGTAGAAAAAAAATGATGAGTTTTAAGATAAAGAAAAAAATTTATTAAACTTTTAGAAATTCACACTGGTTTTTTATTGAATTTAAGAAAATAATATATATTAACAAGACATTTTAACTTTGAAAATCACAATATGTTTTTTACTTGCTATGCTATGAGATTTATTAAATTTTGATTTTCTTAAAAAATAAATATAATTAAATTATGTTATTTTTATTAAAATAAGTTAAATGTATTTAAGTAGAAAAACATATCTTGATAAAATAAATGATATATTTGAAAAAGGCTTATAAAAGTAATTGTAGGTCAAAGAAGAGCATGAAAAACTGTTTTAATGCAACAATTAAGTAAAAATTTTAAAGATAAAAAAGTAGTTTATATAAATAAAGAACACAAAGATTTTGACTTTTTATACGATGATAATTCTTTAAATGATTATTTAGAAGCTCAAATCAAACTTTGAAAAAAATATATTTTTATTGATGAAGTTCAGTTAATTATTAATTGGGAAAAAACTATTAATTCAGTATTTTCAAAATATAGAGAAATTGAAATATTTTTAACAGGTTCTAATTCAAAAATGTTATCTTCAGAATTATCTACTTTGCTTTCTTGAAGATACATAGATTTTTATATTTATCCTTTTTCTTATAAAGAATACATAGATTTTAACAAATTAAAAAATAACTTTAATTCATTTAAATGATATTTAGATAAATGATGATTATCTTTAGTTTATGAACTTGATAATGATGAACTTATTTGTGAATGGGTAAAAAATTTAAAAAATACAGTTTTCTTAAAAGATATAGTTTCAAGGTATAAAATAAAAGATATATCTTTGCTTGAAGATTTATTTTTGTTTATTGTTAATAATATTTGAAATTTAACTAATCTTAATTCTATTTTAAAATATTTAAAATGAAAACAAATTAAAACAAATTTAAATACTATTTCTTCGTATATTTGATATTTAAAAGATGCTTTCTTAGTTTATGAAGTAGCTTTGTATGATTTAAGATGAAAACAAGTTTTTGATAGAGAAAGAAAATTTTATATTTCTGACCATATTTTCAGAAAATGTTTATTTTCTTGATTTGATAAATGATTTTGAAAAATACTTGAAAATATTGTATTTTTAGAAGCAAAAAGAAAATGATATGAGGTTTATGTATGAAGAGTTAAAAATAAAGAAGTAGATTTTATTCTTGAAAAATGATGAATAAAAAAGTATATTCAAGTTGCTTATATTTTAAGTGATGATAATGTTATAAATAGAGAATTTGGAAATTTAGATCTTATAAAAGATAACTGGGAAAAATATGTTGTTACAATGGATGAAATTAGTTTTTGAATAAGAAATTGAGTAAAACATATTTTTATTAAAGATTTAGAAAATATTATTTAAAAACTTTTAGAAATTTACACTGGTTTTTTATTGAATTTAAGAAAATAATATATATTATAATTTGTAAAAAAATGGAAATGGAATTTAAAAAAGGAGATATAATTTGGTCTGAATATGAAGACAGAGATTCTAAAAAATTAAAACATCCTGCCATATTTTGTAATTATGAAGGAACTGATTTTTATGGTATTATGCTTACTCATAGTAAAAAATATCCTGACAATATCAAAATGGAAAGAGATCATTTTGAAATATGGACAAAACTTAGTTTTAAAAAAGAAATATATTTTGTAAATCAACTTTTAAGAAAATTTAAAGATTGGAAGCCTATAAAAATAGGAAAATTAACAGAAGATTGAATTTATTTTATTGAAAAAAAATTAACTAAAAAAAAAGCAATTACTTTTGAAGATTATATTAACAAGACATTTTAACTTTGAAAATCACAAAAGAGCCTAAAAATTTTGACATAGCCATTTTTTTTAATATAATTTGCACCACAAACAACTTTTAGCCCCAAACTATATATAGTTGTTCTAAAGTTTTTATTTACGAAAATTAGTATAAATATGCCAATAATTAAATCAGCTAAAAAGGCTCTTAAACAAAATGTTAGAAATAAATCTAGAAATGACTATTTTAAGGGTTTATATAGAGAATCTAGAAAAGAATTTGAGAAAGCAATTAAAAATAAAGATTTAAAAGCTGCCCAAAAAGCTTTTTATAATGAAAAGGACAAAGATGGTAAAACTGTAAAATCAGGATTACAATCTAATATTGATAAATTAGAAAAAAAGAATATTATACATAAGAATAATGCTTCAAGAAAAAAATCTCAATTTGTGAAAATGATGAAAGCTTTATCTTAATTTATTTTTTTAATATAATAAATGAAAGAAAAGAAAAGAATCTTGAATAATGATATTAGAGCCAAAATGGTTCAGTTAATATCTGATAGTTGAGAAAATTTCTGAGAAATGCAAATTTCTGAAGCTAGGGCTAGAGCTGAACAACAAGGTCTAGATTTGATGGAAATATGAAAAAATTGAGATGTTTCAATTGTAAAAATATTGGATTATTGAAAGTTTCTTTATAGACAAAAAAAACAAGAACAGAAAAATAAAAATAAATGAAAAGCTCCTGATTTAAAAACTCTTAGAATTACTTTTAAGATTTGAGATCATGATCTAGAAATAAGAAAAAAACAAGCTGAAAAGTTTGCAAAATTGTGACATCCATTGAAAGTTACTTTGATGTTAAGATGAAGAGAAAATCAATATTCAGATTTGGCTTTCGCAAAAATGGAGAGTTTTGTGAAAAGTTTAGAGGAGTTTTACAAAATGGAATGACAAATTAAGAAGACAGGTAATACTTTTTCTGTATATCTAAAAATACTTCAATAGTAAATTTTATAATAATAATTTTGATTTATGTTAAAAACAAGAAAATGAGTTTCAAAAAGAGTTAAAATAACAGGAACTTGAAAAGTTATGTTAGGAAAATGTAGTAAAAGACATTTACTTTCAGATAAATCTAAAAAAGCTAAAGGTAGAAATAAATATGGTTTAGAGGCTTCTTCTTCAGAGACTAAAAAAATCAAAGAACAGTTACCTTTTTCTAAATAAAAGTAAAAAGTTCATTTAATTAATTTATAAAAGTAGAAAAATGGTTAGAGTAAAAAGAGGTCTTATGACTAAAAAAAGACACAAAAAGTTATTAAAAGCTACTAAATGATATAGAATGTTATCATCGAAAGTTTTTTCTAGAGCTAAAAATGCTTGGATGAAAGCTTGATTAAATTCTTATATTGGTAGAAAAAGAAAAAAAAGAGATTTTAGAAGATTATGGACTTTGAGAATAAATAATGCAGTTAGAAATTATTGACTAAGTTATTCAAAGTTTATAAATGCTATGTATTTGAAAAAAGTTAATTTAAATAGAAAAGTTTTATCAAATATGGCTATTTCGAATCCAAAAGTTTTTGAGAATGTTGTTTCATTCGTTAAATAATAATAATTTTTATAAAAAAGTATATTTAATTAATATTAAGTATACTTTTTTATTTTTTAGAAAAATACTTTAAACTTAAAAATTCTTTGCAAAAATATAAATAAAATTTATAATTCTTATTAAAGTATAATTCTTGATTAAGAGTTAATGAAAAAGGATAATAAAAAAGCATTCTCACTTATAGAACTATTAGTTGTTATTACAATACTAATTATTGTTTCTCTTTTGATATATTCTCCATATTTGTTTTATAGACAGAAAGCTCTTTTAAGACAGTGAGTTAAAGAAGTTTCTAAAAGTATATATGAAGCAAGGAATATAGCTATGAATTGATCTACATCTTGAAGTTGAAATTTATCTATATGAATATATTTTGATTCCAGTAATAATGATACTATAACTTTTTTAAGTTATCCTTATTCATTTACAGGTACTCAAATTACTAGAACACCTTGACCAGATATAAAGATTTTAAAAACTATAAAACTTCCTGAATGAATTGAAATTGAAAAAGTTTGAGGTCAAGATAATGCTTTGTTTTTCTTTTCTTCAATATTTTGAGAATGAAAATATTATTATTTTGATCCATCTAGACAAGAATTTCCTTTGACAGATAATAAAATAGATATTGATATTAATTATGATGGAGCTACTATAGATATATTAAAGAAAAAAATATTCTATTATGTATTAACTAATATTATTGATTACTAAAAATGTATAATAAATCTTTTAAAAATAATCTACTTGCTTTTGGTATAGTTGAAATATTAATATCTATATTAATATTTTCTTTGTGATTGGCATCTATTTATTTAATTATAGTATCAACTCTTAAATTAAGTGATTATAATAAAAATTATATAATTGCATCTAATTTGGCTAGAGAACAACTTGATTTGCTAAGAAATTTAAGAGATTCTAATTATAATTCAGTTTACAAATGGAATTATATTCCAAATTCGGCATCTGATTTTACAAAAGTTTTTACTTGATGATATTACAAAATAGAAAATGATTTTACTCCTGGGGCTTTTTACCCTATAAAAATTGAAGCAATAACATCATTTTGAGAATGAGAATCCGAGCTTAATAATAAAATGCAGAGTTATAAGTTATGTATGGATAGTAATAATAATTATAGCTATGATTGTTTAACTTCATGAAATAAAGATACAAAGTTTTTTAAATTTATTAAAGTAGAGAAACTACAATATAAAAGCTGATGAATTGATATTATTATTGATGATGCTTTTAAAGTAACTTCAAAAGTTATATGGAATATTAGATGATATAATGAAATCGAGATAAATACAGTTATAGCTGATTGGAAGAGATTATAATATATAATTAAAATTCAAAATGATTATTAAATCAAGAAATATAGACAATAGACTTGCTTTCACATTAATTGAGTTAATAGTTTCTATAACTATTTTTATAATTATCTTAATTAGTGTTACTAGTATATTTATTTCTAGTAATGATATAGCAATGAAAACCGATATAAATAGAGCTATGCAAGAAAATATCAAAAATATCGTAGAAACAATTTCAGAAGATATTAGAAAATATTGAATAAAATGAGTATCAAAGAGTAAACCAGATGTTGATTGTAATAGTTCTTGATACTCAGTATGAAAATATCAAATATGAAATAAATTTTGTACATGAAATTCAGAGTTTTATATTGCAAAAAAAGATTTATTATGAAATTTCGTAAGAGTAGATAATTTATCAGATTGTCAATCTTTAAATGATGTATGTACTTTGTTAAAAGATGGTGAACCATTGTCTAATAGTTTTGTTACATTTAAAGAGATTTCATTTAAAATATCTGATGAATCAATAAAAAAGTTAACCATAAATTTTGTTATGCAACCTTCAACAAAAAAATGAATTAAAACAAAACTAATTGAGGAAAATAAAATCATATTTCAAACTACTATTAGTGAGAAATTAATAAAAACTAATTAAGAATTATGCAAAGTAAAAAATATAAGTATTTTCAAAATAAAAAAGCCTATAGTGTTGTAATAGCATTGTTTATGATTTGATTTCTTTTGGTTGTGACAAGTTGAATATTTAATCTTGTTATAAGAGAGATGAAAGATAATAAATGAATGTGAAATTATCTAAAAGCTTATGCATGAGCTGAATGAGCTCAAGAGTTGGCTTTGTTGCAAATAAAAAAGAATTGATATTGATTTTATGATAAAATAGATCATAACAAAAATAATCGCTCTATAATTTTGTCTAAGAATCCCCTAGATATAAGTAAATTTAATAATCAAAAAGATGTGTTTGTATCATACGAAATCCAATCAAAAACTTCAGCATTCTCTTGATTTATAGATCCTCTTTGATATTCAATATCTCCACTTTTTTATTCTGATGAAACTTGATATTATAATTCAAATCAAATATCTTTGGATGTCTTATCATGAAACTCTTCGGATTTAGTTTGGAATATAATATGATGAAATTCTTGAATATCTTGAACTTGAGCGTTTACAAAAGATAGTCTTTGAGTAGAAAGAAAATTAAATTGAAGTTCGTTAACTTATAGTCAAACAAAAATAGAGACTTTTTTGACTAAAACAGAAAACTTGGTAAGTTATTTAATTTTGTTTAACTCTAATAATACTAATAATATTAACTATAAATTATACTGAATATCTCCTAGTAATCTCTTTACAAAGCCACAAGCTCTTATAATTTCTTCTTCAGAAATAGGTTGATATAAACAGAATCTTAAAACAACTTTGGATAATACAGAGTATTTGAATATTTTAAAATATTCAATTTTCAGTAAATAAATCTCTATTATAAGAGAAAAAACTTTAAAAAAATTTGCTTTTTATTTTAATCTGTTTATAGTAGTGATGTTTTACATTTTAATATAATTTTTTTATGAAAAAACAAGACTTTATAAAGGCAGTTGCTTCATCTGCTGGTTTAAGCCAAGAAGCCGTATCTAGAGTTTTAGCTACTATGGTTGATGTTGTTACTGCAGAGTTAAAATCTGGTGGAGAAGTTAATATAACTGGTTTTTGAGCTTTTAAAATATCTAAAAGAAATGCTAGAAATTGAGTTAATCCTAGAACTAAAACTCCTATAAAAATTCCTTCTATGAATTCTCCAGTTTTTAGAGCTGGTAAGACTTTGAAAGAAGCTGTTAGATAATTAAAATAATTTTAAAAGAAATACTACTAGTAAAATAGTAGTATTTTTTTGCTTTTTATTGAATGATATGTTATTATTACTCGTAAGTAGTATTTTATATTAAATTTATTCTTCATATGAAGACTTTGGATATAAGTAAAATTCCATCTGATTTTGATAAACTAAAATATGTTGCTGATTCTATAAATAATAGTTCTATCGAGATATGTTTTATTTATGCTTCAGATTTTAGGAATTCAGTGATTCTTAGGTCTTTTGTATGAATTATATGTGATTCATTGTGAATTGAATGAAAATGGAAATCAAGGTTGATTTTAATAATAGATGAACTTAATAATAATGCTGTAGAATATTGAAGTAAGAGTGATGAAGTTAATAGTATGAGGTTTTCAATAATAACAGATGTAAATTGAGATGTGAATATAAATGTTGAAGTTGAAGATACATGAGCATCTAACTTATCTAAAAAAGCTTCTGAAATGGTAAGATTAAGAGAAAATAAGTGAAAATGAAAAAAAGTTCGTTCTAATCCAATAAGATGAAGGTGACTATTTGTTATAATTGAACAATTGGTTGATAAATTATATTTCAGAGATTCCAAAAATTGATGATTAGTAGTTTGAGTAAATAAAAAGATTAGATTTTAAAATCTAATCTTTTTTATATAAATATTCTAGATTTGATTTGCATTTATATTCGTTTTCCTTTTCACAATAAAAAATCTTTTTATCAATTCTTAAATCAATATAAATTAAAGATTCTTTTATTTTTTGTGAATTTTCAGAGTTAAAAACAATTAAATTTTTTATTTGTTTTTTTTCATCTTTTGTTAAATCAAATATTAATAGTGTTCCTTCATTAATTGAAAAATGAATTTCTCTTTCTATAGGATAATAAGATAAAAAGTTTATTTTTACTCAAAGTAGATTTTCTTTAATTTCTTTATAAATATTAGCTATTTTTTTTACATTATTTTGCGAGATTATTGTTTTGTAGTCAGGGATTATATAACTATTATTACTTTTTGTTTTTCATTTGATTTGTAAATTAATCAGGTTCTCTGAATGTTCAGAATTTACTAGAGTTCAATTAGATGTAATTATATACTTTTTGTTGTCTATTATAGTATTGAATAATGGATTGGTTGATCAAATTTTGATTTTTATTGTATTTGGGAGATCTTTGTTTACCTCAACCTTATTTAAATTCTTTTGGTATTTTTTTAATTTTTCTACAATTTCTTTTTCTTTTACAAAAAAAATAGATTTGTTTCTTATACTTTCAAGTGTATTGTATGCTATGTTTAAATTACTTATTTCATCACTTCTGATTATTTCTATATTTTGAACCTTAAAAGTTTTTCATAATGTTAAAAAGAGTAGTCCAGATACCAAAAAAATAAGTATAAAGTAGTATAAATATAATTTGTTAAATTTTATATTTATTTTTATTTTCTTTTTTCTTTTCCTAAAAACATTTTTACTTTTATTTGACCAAAACATTTTACTTTTTTCTTTTTTTACCTTTCTTTTAAAAGTAAAGTTGCTTAGATTCTTTTTTCTCATAGCTATTATTATTAATATTTGCAATATTTGTTTATTTCTTCTTCGATTTTGTATGTCAATTCTGAGCTTTCATCATATCTGAATCTAACTCTTGGGATCTTTCTAATATTTAATGAATCATTTAAAGTTTTTTGTATTTTAAAAGCATACTGAGCTAAGGTTTTTGTTAATTTTTCTGAATTTTCAAAACAACTAACATAAACATCTAAGTATGATAAATCAGTACTTATTTTTACCTTTGTTATAGTTATTATTCAAAATATATTATCAGAATCTTTTATTTTCTCACAAAAAAATTCAGACACAATTTGTTTACTAATAGATTTTAATTTATTTAGTTTTTCTTTATTCATTATTTTTAGTTATTATTCACATTTTTTGTGAATAAATGATATTTAAAAATTTTTTTTTGACAAATAAAAAAATTAAATATAATTAGGAACAATTTAAAAGCACTTTAATTTAATTAATAGCACAAAAATATGATATACGCAATAAGAAATGAATGAGAAACTCCAGAAAAATTAATATTGAGATATAAAAAATTATTTTTTCAATCTAGAATAGCTAATAAAATTAGAAAAGAAAGATATGCTATTTGAAAATTATCAAAAAAGAAGATTAGAGAAGAGGCTATTGTTAGATCTGCTTATAGAGAACTAAATACAAAAGTTTACTTTTAATCCTTTTTCAGAAAAAAAATACCTTAATTCAAAATTAAGGTATTTTTTTTCTGAAAACTTTTATGTTATTATATCATTTATCTTTTAAATATAATGCATGAAGATGAGATAAAACTCATTTATCACAATAAAAAAGGTAGTTTTTATCTTGTTTTAAAGTAGGGAATTTGCTATTTAATTCAAAAAAAGGAATTTCTATATATTTATAATCAGATTTACTTAATGGGTTCTTAATTTTTTTCTCATTATCTCTGATATCAATTAATACTTCTCATTTTTTTATTTCATTAGTTAGCTCGATTTTGGATATTACATTATCTTTTTTTATTATATCATTTACAAACTCAGTTTTTGCGTTTTCTATGGCATTATTTAATACATCTTCATTAATTAAATTTTCTTCTTTTAATATTTGTTCCAGTCTTGCTCATGTTGCTGGTTTATCTGAAATTATTCAACAATATTCAGGCATACTACGAGCAAAATCATAAGTTCATATTTTTTGAGCAGTATTAATTATTTCTTGTTTATTAAAAGATATAAGAGGTCTTAATACTAATGTTTCAGATGCTTTATCTATTACATACATATTTTTTAGTGTTTGACTAGATACTTGTCCAAGACTATCTCACTTTATTAACGCATAATATCAGTATTTTTTTGCTAATTTATCTGCCACTTTTAGCATAAACCTTTTTAGTAATATTCATCTAAATCTGTGGTTTATCTTGTTTAAAAGATTAGCTATTACTTCTTCAAAATTTATAGTTATTATTTTTGCTTCATGTCAGTATGAGAAGTTCTTACTTAGATAATAAGCTAATTGTTTAACTCATATTTCGTGGGCATTTCATCATAAATTGAAAAATAAAAAATCAACTTTACATCACCTTTTCATCATTGAAAAACTACTTACTCCTGAGTCAAAACCACCTGATAACAGACTTAATACCTTATCTTGAGTTCACGTTGGATATCATCAAATTCAAAAACAAGTTTTTTTAACTATATAAAAAGTGGAATCTTTTAATTCTATTTGTACTGTTACTTCAGGTTTTTTTAATTTAACTCTAGAACTTTTAGAACAACTTAATAATCTTCATCATATATATCTTTCTAAATCCATAGATGTGAAATTATGTATTCCAGATCTTTTTGCTCTTACAACAAAGCTTTTATTGTCAATTAGTTTAAGGTAGAAATCTTTTGTTTTTTCAAAAATCTCTTCAAATATTTCATTATTTGATTTTATATTTTTAAGATTTAGAATCTGAAATTCATCTACTTCTAAAAATATTTCTACTCAAGGTATTTTTGAAAGTATATTATTAATAGTATCTTTATTATTACTATCTTTATTATTTATTTCTATTTTATCGTAAAAAAAACTAGCTTTAAAATCTAATTTATTCTGCCTGAACGCTAAATTTATATTAGTTGTTAGTTTATTTAAATATTTTTTCCTGACAGGTCTTGACTTAATCATTATCTCAGAAAAAGGCTTTATTATGTACTTCATATTTTTTTATTATTTTATTATCATCATTACTCAATCATCACTATCAATTGGTAGTGTATTGTAGCTTATATTGTTTTTTTCTAGATATTCCCATAATCATATCATTTTTTCTTTAAATTTTATTACATCATCAATTATTATAATTCATCATTTTTTTAATTTTGGCAAAGATAATTCTAAAAAATCTTTACTTCTTCTCATCATTCAATCAATAAATACAAAATCAAAATAATTATCCTCTAATTTTGGTATCTCATCAAGAGCATTTCCTAATATTAAACTTATTTCATTTTCTAAAGAGCACTCTTTTACATTATTTTTGGCCTCTAAATAGGACTTCTCTGAAAAATCTATACTTATTATTTTTCATCATACTTTTTTTAATTCAACTGCAAAATTTATTGTTGAGAATCAATTTGCTGTTCATATTTCAAGCATATTCTTAGTTCAAGATATTTTTATTAAATCTCTTAAAAATCTAGCATTTACATTGCTTATATTTGGAATAGTGTTTTCTTCTCAGTATTTCTTAAGTTTAATTAAAAATTTTTCTATATTCATTTATTTATACTAAAGTATATTAAAGATATTCCTATTTAAGGAACCTCTAAAAAATTTAAATTTTTATTCTTACGAAGGAGTTTTTCAGATCTTTCTTAAAAAAGCAAAAAAATAAATAGTATTTTCACCTACTTATTTTTTACTTTTTAAAGTTTAATTAATTTTTCCAGCTAATTGCATCAACAGGACAAGCCGAAATAGCCTCATCTACAGATTTATCATTATAATTATTACAAGCTTTCACTTTGCTTAATCATTCATCATCTAATTCAAATACTTCTTCACTTATAACAACACATGCGCTACATCAAATACAATCTTCGTTTACATAAGGGAATTTTAAATTTGCTTCTTTTAGTTTTTTAATTTGTTCTTCTGTCAATAAACTCATTTTATTTGATGTTTTTTTATATAAAATTAGTCCATTTTATGGTCAGCCAATAGATTTTGTATTCCTTAATTAAGTAAGGAATTTAGAGAAACCTGTTATCAGCTTGGAAAAAATTAATCCTCCTTGAGATAACTCATTAGAATTTCTCAGGTGCTTTATAAGTGTAAGGAAAAAATGTAATTGACCTGCCACCAATAAAATAGACACAAATATTATAATATATTTTGAATTTTTTTCAATATAAAGTATAATAAAAATTGTTAATCAAATTAGATTATAAACAAAATATAGATAATTAAATCTAAATAATTTTTAAAAAATAAATGTTTAGTTATAACTTGTTGAGTAAAACCTCATTTAATATTAATTCTTGATTAATAGATGCTATATTCTCAGAAATTAACGATATAGTACCTAAAAGTCAGCTCTGAACCTTAAATATTATTTTAATGTCTGATGAGGAAATAAAAAAGTTAAACAGTGATTATAGATGAATTAATAAAGTGACAGATGTCTTAAGTTTTCATTATTATGATGATTTTAAAAACTTAAGAGATGAAGAGATAGCTTGAGAGATAGTTATGAATGAAAAACTAATTTACTTACAATGAGAAGAATTTCAGCATTGAGCAGAAAAAGAGTTTTATAAACTTTTAATTCATAGTGTTTTACATATACTTTGATATGATCATGAAACAGATTCTGATTATAAAGTTATGAAAGACCTTGAAGACAAAATTTGGAAAATAATATAAAAAATATGCAATATAAAATACCAGTTCAAATTGAAAATGATGATCCAATAATGTTTTGACTTTCTTTAAAGCAATTAATAATAATAGTTGTTAGTTTTTGACTTTGATTTTGAATATTTAAGTCTCTTGTCAAACAAACTTGAACAGAGGTGGCATTTATACCAGCTTTTATTGTATTTGCTTTGTGATTATTGATTGCACTTTTTAAGCACTCTGAAATGACTTTTATTAAATTCATACTTGCTTTTATTAGATTAAAGTTAAATAGAAAGCAAGGTAGAGTGTGGATGAAATGAGTAGATAGTTTTCAGCCAATAGATATTTGATATGTATTGCTAAAAAATGAAAAAGTTGAAAAAAATATAGATTTTAAAGTGAAAATAGATAAAATTAATGAGTTAAATAATAAAATAGATAAAATCTAATAAATTAATATGTCTGTAAAAAATAAAAATAAAGCTATTCCTGATAATTCAACTCAAAGATTTTTACCATTTTCTCAAATAAGAGATAATGTTATAATAATGAAAGACGATAGTGTTAGGTCCGTTATGAAATGTTCAACTGTGAATTTCTTGTTAAAAAGTGAAGAAGAGCAAGATTCAATTATTATTAGTTTCCAAAGATTTTTAAATTCATTAAAAAATCCTATACAAATAATAGTTAGGTCGACAAAATTAGATATTGATTGATATTTATCAAAGTTAAATGATCTTGCTGTGAAACAAACAAATCCACTTTTACAAAATCAGACTTATGAATATATATCTTATTTAAAGAAACTTATTGAGGTTGCTCAAATAATGAAAAAAGATTTTTATATAGTTGTTCCTTTTGATGAAGAAGAAAATAAAAGCATAAAAGATGATTCTTTTCTTTGACCTATAAAAAATTTTTGGAAATCAGTTTTCAAAAATTCTATTGATGTTTTGAAAATTAAATCTCAATTGAGAAATTATGCAAAAATGAAAAAATGATTATTAGATAGAACAAATTCTATAAAAATAGGGTTGGAAAGTATTTGAATAAAATCTAATGTTATCGAAAAATGAGAACTTATAAAATTTTTGACAGATTATTATAATCCAAATATTGAAAGTTATAATACAATAAAAATGGATACAGATTATAACTTAATTAAATAAATATGAAAATATATACAAAAATTATCTTGTTTTTATTATGAATATTGCATTTTCATAATACTTTTTCGGATAATTGAATAATTTGAGAAGCTTGATCGTGAGCTACTGGAGAGTGTCCAAAGATGGTTTTAAAAACATGAGATATTCATACATGTCATATACCACAAATTATTGTAAATATGATAGATTTTTTTATGTGAATAGCTTGAACCATAGCTATAATATTTATTATTATTTGATGATATCAAATACTTTTTTGATCATTAGAGAATGATAAAACAAAATGAAAAAACACAGTTGTAATGGCACTTATGTGATTTGCTTTTGCCTCATTATCATGGTTTATTATCAAACTTATTTTTGATAATTTTTAATTAATTTTATAAAAATTTAGTATAGCTATTATGTCAAATATTTTATATAAATGGTCTTTTGTAGATAAAAAAGATAGAACGCCTCTTTGGTATATTATAGTTCTTTCTATAATTATATGACTAGTTATTTGGTGATTCTTAACAAAACAATATTGAATGAGCTTTGTTATACTGCTTGTTGCCTGACTAACTTTTTTTCTTGAAAATAATTCAGATGATGAAGTATTTATAGAGATATCAGATTTATGAATAAAAGTCTGAGAGTCTTTTTATGAATATTGAGCAATTGATTCATTTACATTTATGTATAGTTGAGACTCTGCTGTACTTCTCAGGTTTAATATTAACAAAAGAGGTATTAGAAATGTTGATTTAAAGGTTAATAATAATATTGTTTCAGATTTGAAACTGATTTTACCAAACTATGTCCAAGAAAATACAAAAGAAGAATTAAGTATAATCGATAAAATAATAGGAATATTAAAATTATAATTTATTTATTTAATAATTAATATGAAAATTCTTTTTTCAATAATAATAAATGCATTAATTCTTTTTATGCTTACATATATGTTAGCTGCTAATCCAGAAAAATGAGTTTTAGATTGAATAAGTATGTCGTGATGATGGAAGACTTATTTGTTATGATGAATAATTTTATGAGTTATAAATATAACAATTAGACCTATTTTGAAGATTTTGTCTCTTCCATTATTTTTTGTATTTTTCTGATTAGTAACATTTTTAGTTAACTGAATAATATTAAAATTATTTGAATATATAATTAATGATTTACTTAAGATTCCATGAGTTTCATATAATATAGACTGATGGATAAATTTTGCAGTTGCAACAACTATTTTTACAGTCTTAAATGTTGTTTATCAGATGTTTTTTAAGAAATAATTTATTTTATAATACGAATTTGTATATGAAAATTTTACTAAAATTAATACTAAGTTTATTTTTATTCTTTTGATTTATTACTTGATTTGTCTATTGAGGTTTCTCTGATTTTTTCACTGATGAATCAGTAGATAACCCTTATAAAGATAAATGATATAATCTTAGTTGATGATTAAAAGAAGTTAAAGATACTGTGGACTTAATAGAAACAGACAGGCGTTTTTCAGAATATATACAAGATGTTGTTAAATATTTGCTAGGTTTTGTCACAGTTATAGCAATTATATATATGATATATTGATGATTTACAATGATGATAAGTGCCTGAGATGAAGAAAAGGTTAAGAAAACAAAAAATATAATAATTTATGTTATTATTTGAATTTTTGTAATATGGATTGCCAACTCAATTGTTTTGTGGTTATTTGAAGTTTTTGAGAAATCTTAGATTAAAATTATTTAAAATAAAAAATTATGAAAAAATAAAAGTAAAAAAAGTCTAGTTAAAGTAATAGACTTTTTTTGTTAAAAACACTTATAAATGATAATATTTAACTATATTTTATTTATTTTGCTTATTTAATATGTCACTTCCAACAGACTTATATAAAAAGAAAAAAAAGAGTTCATACATATTCTCTTTACTTTTTCTAGCACTTGTTCTTATATTAACTTTGGCGCTATACCTTTACAACTCTAATATTACAGAAGATATTGCTGAGGTTAATGAAGAAATTAAAGTTGTTGATTCTTTAATCGAGAATATTAAAAAAGATGAGAAACTACAAATATACAGTCTTATAGAAACTAATAAAAAACCTTTAGAAATTCTAGAATATAACTCTCAAATTCCTGATTATATTGAGCATTTTAAAAATATAGGACAGAAATACAAAATAGATTTAAAAAGTTTTTCTTACTCAGCTTGAAAAATAACTACATCAGTTACTTTTAATCAAGAAAATGAAGTAACATATTTAAGAGTAGTAAATTTTTTAAGAGATTATAGACAATCGCCAGATTCACTTTTTGATTTGGACTTTGTTAAATCAGTTTCATGAAATGATACTATTACTTTTAATATTTCATTAACCTTAAAAGATTTATCTAAAAGACCAATTGTAAAAAATGAACTAGTAAATGAACAAGCTAAAAAACAAGATAATACTGATAGTAAGGAAGATATTGATTCTAATAAAGAAAATTTAGAAGGAGAAGATTTGAAAGAAGAAAATAAAGAAAAAATAAATTAATAAAAAATCTCTATATTATTTAATTATAAAAAAATGTCATATATAAAAAAGAATAACAATTTTATATCATATTTAATAATATTATTATGATTATTTATTTTAGTTTTTTTCACAAAAGCTCAAATATATGCTGTTCCTGAGAATAATGATATGAAATCTAAACTTGTAGAAGAAGAAAAATCCAAAAGAAAGCAATTGACAAGACTTGAAATATTAAAGTTTTTATTAAACCAAGATAAATATAACTTTTTTATAGAATCATTTTCATATCCATATAAGAAGTCCTCTAGACCATTTACAATTAGAATTCCTATTAAAGTTTTGTATAAATAATTATTCTAAAGATGATAGATAAAAAAGATAACAAACAAACAAAAAAATATTATTATATTTCAAAGAAGGTTAGAGCTATTGATAAATCAAATTTTTATGAATATTTATCTGTTATGATTGATTGATGAGTAACTCTATCCGAGGCCTTGAGTTCAGTTAATACGAAGATAAGTAATTATTTTTTTAAGGAAAAAATAGAGGAAATAATTACATATATTTCTAGTTGAGATTCACTTAGTAAATCTATGAAAAAGAATCCTGATATTTTTGACAGTTCAGAAATATCAATAATAGAAGCAGGTGAAAGCACTTGAATGCTGGTAGAATCATTAAAAAAACTAGCAGAAGATTTATTAAAGGCACATAATTTGAAGAAAAAAATAAAATGATCTTTGACTTATCCAGTTATAATATTTTTGTTTTTAATTTTTGCCGTTATAATAGTTTTGATTTATGTTATCCCAGCAATTAAACCATTATTTGAAACTTCAGAAGTTGAACTTCCAACTGCAACTAAAGCATTACTTTTTACTTCTGACTTTATAAGAAATAATTTTATATCACTATTATTTTTCTTTTTTTCAGTTTTTGTAGCTTTTGTTTGATATAAAAACACCTTAACTTGAAGAAAACATTTAGAATCATTATTATTATGATTTCCTCTTATATGAAAAGTTTACAGAAATTATATTTTATCTTGAATAGCTTCAAATCTTTGATGATTAGTTGGTTCATGAGTAAGTATTGTTAAGGCATTAACTTTAACTTGAAAATCAACAAATAATATTTTGTATGAAAGTATGTTTGATGCGATAGTAAGAAAAGTAACTGCATGAGAAAAAATAGTAGATTCTATGCAAGAACTCGATGAAGAAAACTATTATTTCCCAATTAGTTTTCTTCAGATGTTATCGGTATGAGAAAAAACAGCTAGTATAGAAAGAATTTCAAGAAAAATGAATGAACAATACACAACAGAAGTTAATAATTCTTTATCGAGTTTAGTGAAGTGGATTGAACCTATTGCTATTTTGATAGCTTGAATTTTTGTATTATGGTTTGCATTTGCTATTTTTGGTGCTATACTCAAAGTTACTGATATAGTTTGATAAAATAAAAAAATGAAAAATGAATTTAGAGCATTTACTTTAATGGAACTTATAATTGTCGTTACAGTGTTGATAATTATCTGAGCTATTTGATTTATGTCATTTGATTGATATTTAAAAGATTCAAGGAATACAACTAGAAATGTAGATTTAAATACAATAAAAAATTGAATAGAATTATATCATCAAAAAAACCTTTCTTATCCAACCCCTAAATCACATATAAATGTTTCTTATATGTGAAATCTAGTTTGGAGACAGTGATATTTTCCTAATGATTTAGATTGATTTGATGAAACAAATCACTTATTTTTAGATCCTACTACTTGAAGTTGATATTCATATTCTTTACTATCTTCTTGAAAAGAATTTGAAGTTGCTGCAGCATTAGAACCAGTTCAATTTATATCAGGTGAAAATAAAGCTTATGCTTCTTCAGATCCATTTTTGTTATGAAAGGCTTTAGTACTATGAAATTATAATTGAAAATTATTAAAAACTAGATCTTGATCTGAAGATCATATAATAGCTTGTCCGTCAATAACTTCATCTATTAATAATCCTAATTTATTATTAATTATCCAAGATAAGAAATTAGTTTACGATTCTTATCATAATATGCCATTTATTTATGCTTGAAGTGATTTTATTGTAGAGTGATGATTTGATTTTACTCCTAATTCAATAGTTGTATATAGTTGATCTTTAGATACTATCAGAAATGATCAATTGCAAAGAAATATTTTGTATAAAAATTTTCAGTTAGCATACGAATGAACTACTCTTAGTAAAACTAAAAGATTTATAAATATAGTTTCCACATCAAATGTAATTGACCCTTTTAATTTAGTTGATAATCAAAAAGAGTTAGTTAATAGTTTAGTTGAAGACACACTTAAATTAAGAACGTATAAAAAAAGAAATTAGACTTTTAAAGTCTAATTTCTTTTTCAATTCTTTATTTATAAATATAAGGAAATAAATCTCTAAATATTTTACTTTTTATTTCTTTTTCTATCAACTTCTTTTAAGTGTTTTTTTCTTAATCTTATGCTTTCAGGAGTAACTTCAACATATTCATCATCTCATATATAATCAATAGCTTCTTCTAATGTCATTAATCTTGGTGGAGTAAGTTTCAATGCTTCATCACTTCAAGATGCTCTTACATTAGTAAGTTTTTTGTTTTTTGTAGCATTAACTGTTAGATCTTGATCTTTACTAGATTCTCATATAATCATTCATTCATATATATCTGTTGCAGCTTTTACAAATATTGTTCCTCTTTCTTGTAAATTAAACAGTGAATAAGCCATTGTTTTTCAATTTTCCATAGATATCATAGATCATCTACTTCTTCTTTCAATTTCACCTTTATAAGGAGCAAATTCTTCAAAACTACTTGATAATAATCCTTCACCTTTGGTCATAGTAGTAAAATCTGACTTAAATCATAATAATCATCTAGTAGGTACTTTAAATTCAAGATTTACAATTCAATTGTTTTCTACCATATTAATCATTTCTCATTTTCTTTTTCATAATTCAGCAATTACATTTCATTCCATTCATGAAGGGATAGATATATTAACTAATTCTATAGGTTCCATTTTTTTTCAATTTTCTTCGTGCATAATTACTACTGGAGCTCATACTTGTAGTTCAAAACCTTCTCTTCTCATAGTTTCAATTAATACCGATAAATGAAGTTCTCATCTACCTGCAACTATATAATTTTCTCATGAATCAAAATCTATTTTTAATCATACATTTGTTTCTAGTTCTTTTTCTAATCTATCTCTAATTTGTCTTGAAGTTACTAGTTTACCTTCTCTTCATGTAAAAGGAGAATTATTAACCAAAAATTCCATTTTCAGAGTTGGTTCATCTATTGTTATGGCTGGCATTGCTTCAGCTCATTCAATTGTAGAGATAGTTTCTCATACAAATATATCAGGAATACCTGCAATTGTAACTATATCTCAAGCAAAAGCTTCTTTAGATTTTACCTTTTTTAGTCAATCATTTGTTAATATTTCAGTTATTTTTCACTTTCTTTCTACTCAATCATTTGATCTAATAAATACATTTTGTCCTACCTTTACAGTTCATTCGTATACTCTTCCTATTCATAGTCTTCATAAAAAAGTATCAAATCCTAAATTAGCAATTTGCATTTTGAATGGAGCAGATGAATCATTAGCAGCATGCTCTACTTTTTCCATTATAAAATCTAGCAATGGAGTTATATCTTTTTTTTCTGGATTTTCATCAGTCCAAGCTAAACCATCTCTAGCTATAGAGTAAATAGGTTCATTTAGATGATTTAATTGATCATCAGAAGCTCATAATTGTACAAACAAATCAAATAATTGATCAACAACCCAATCAGCTCTAGCCGAAGGTTTATCCATTTTATTTATAACAATAATAGGATGTAATCACAGTTCTAGAGATTTTTTTAAAACAAACTTTGTTTGAGGCATAGGTCACTCGTATGCATCAACTACTAAACATACACTATCTACTGTTCTTAATACTCTTTCTACTTCTGAACCAAAGTCAGCATGTCAAGGAGTATCAACAATATTAATTTTGTTACCTTTATATGTAATACCTGTATTTTTTGAATAAATAGTGATACCTCTTTCTTGTTCTTGAGCGTTAGAATCCATTGCTCTTTCTTCTAAACCAACTCTTTCATCAAAGTTATCATCTGCTTTTAAAAGTTCATCAACTAATGTAGTTTTTCAGTGATCTACATGGGCAATAATCGCGATATTTCTATATGACATACTTGTCTATAAATTAATAATTAAAATTCACACGGGATTATATAAATAAAAAAGTAAAAGTAAAGTTTTAATTCTATCAAACTTGACTTATGCAATATATTATACAAAACAATATTTGTCGATATATTATAATCAATTGAAGATTGCTATCTATGTTCTAGTAAAAATAGGGTAGTTATTAGAAATAAAATTTGCTATTTATTAATTATTTTATATAATCTTGTTCATAAATTAAAATTAATAAATAACTTTAAGGCAAATGGCAAAATGAAAAAGAACTTATGTTGCTTATTATAGCACTACTACATGAAATATGGTTCACATGACAAACATTCAAAAGAAAAATTTTGAGTCTTGAGTAAAAGGACCTTCTTTGAGAAAATATAATAAAGTTACTAAAACTCATGAAAGTACAAAAGACGGTACTTTAAAGATGAAAGAAATTAAAAAAGGATAATAATTATTTCAAATAAAAAATATAGATTTTTCAAAAATCTATATTTTTTATTTTATAATATCGTACCTTAGATTATCAACATCACCAGCTCATAATAATAATATTATAGAGCTATTAGGATTTTGATAATCATATTTTTTTATTATCTCTAAAGTATTTTGAAGTCACTCTCAATCTAATTTATCGGGATGATTAATTAAATTAACAAGTATCTTTGAATTAATTTTTTCTTTATCCTGTTTAGAATCTCTTGATTCATAAATATTTGGTATAACTAACTTATCAGTATTAGAAAAACATTTCTTAAATCAAGATAATAATTCTAGAGTTCTATTGTATTGATGAGGCTGGAAAATAGTAAGAATTTTCTTATTAGTATATTTTTTCTTTAATGCTTCAAGAGTCAATTTTATTTCTGTTGGATGATGACCATAATCACTCATTAGTATGTTTCAATGCTCAGTTTCTCATATAATTTCCATTCTTCTCCATACTCAAGAATAATTCTCAAGTATTTTTATGGATTTTTCTTTTTTTATTCAAGCCATATATCATACTATATAAGCTATATGAGCATCATATAAAATATGTCTTCAAGGTATTTGCATATTTATTTTTGGGAAAAAAATCTTTTCTTTTTCATATATTTTTCCAAGAGTTTCATTACTTTTTGCAGAATTTACAACAAAATATTCATCATAAACTTCAATATAAATTAAATCAGGTCTAATTCATATTAATTTTTTACAATTTTTATCATTTCAGTTAAGTATAGCAAATCATCAAAATACTATATTTCAAAGAAAATCTTTAAAAGCACTTAAATAATCATCCAAATCTTTGTAATAATCAAGATGGTCAATTTCAATATTAGTTATTATTCATACAGTAGGCTTGTATTTTAAAAAGCTTCTTTTGTATTCGCAAGCTTCAATTACAAAATATTCACTATTACTAAAAAAAGCATTTTTATTATCAAATTCTTTTAAAATGGTTCAAACTATGGTATTAACTCAAGCTTTTGAATCTTTTAATATAAGACTAGATAGTGAAGTAGTTGTGGATTTTCAGTGTGTTCAAGTAATAGCAATTAGTTTTTTATTATTTACAATTTCTGCTAATGCCTCAGGATAAGTAAAAACCTTTAATCATAGCTCTAAAGCTTTTTTTAGTTCTATATTATTTTTGTCTATCGCCTCAGTATATATTACTTCATCAATTTTTAGATTTTCTATCTTTTTCACATCAGTTCAAATTGTTATATCAATTCATTGTTTTCTTAAGTCTTCAATTAACATACTATCCGTGCTATCACTTCAATATACTTTATTTCAGATATGAATATGATATCTTGCTATAGCCGATATTCATATTCATCCTATTCAAATTATATAAATATTTTTTTTCATTCTTTTATATTTTTTCATTTAAAGTATCTTCAGCTTTTGGGAAGATTTCTTTTTCTAATAAATTAATTTCATTTTTTGTAAATTTACTGAGAACCCAATCAGAAACTTCAAAATTATCATTAAATCAAACTCATATTTTTATTCTTGAAAAATCTTTTCATACATGAAGAATTATATTTTTTATTCAATTATGTCATCCTGCACTTCAACTATCTCTAAATCTAATTTTTCAAAAATCCATACTCATATCATCATATATTACTATCCAATCTTGAGGGGGGATTTTGTAAAAATCTAATATTTTTTTGACAGATTCTCAGCTTAAATTCATAAATGTCTGAGGTTTTAAAAGAATAGTTTTTTCTCATAAATAAGTTCATAAACTTATTTCTGCCTTAAATTTAGATTCATTTCTAAATTTTTCAAAACTATTTTTTTCTGCAAAATAATCTAGAAACATAAATCAAATATTATGCCTAGTTTCATTATACTTTATTCAAGGATTTCAAAGTCAAATAATTAGTTTCAATTTTTTTTATTTATTAATTAATAACCACTTTTATTCTACTGGTTTTAATTAGAAAAACAAGAGTTATTCCCAAATTTTTAGGAATACTCAGATATAATGAACAACTACATAAAGAAAAAACATATATCAAGCTATTCATACAAAAAGTGTAACTAAAATAGTATTGATAATTCTCTTTTTTTCTCTTTTTGCCTTATCCAAAGTACATATTCATTTTGATCTAAAATAAAAAATAAGGGATATTCAAAGCAAGAATAATCAAAATAATCTAAATAACCATTTATACTCTCAGTATAAAGTATCCGTTAATGATGTTGCAAAACTAATACTTCAAAATCAAAATAAAAGTATAATTATTGGAGACAAGCAACACATAGATGCAAATAGAACGGGTAATCATGTTAGTTTTAATATTTCTTTTATTTTTAGCATATTTTTTGATTTAGTTATTGTTACAATAGTAATTTATCTTAATTTTTAAGTAATATTTAATAAGTAATAAAATAAATTATAAAATATAATACTAAAATTTTAAATAAATTGAAATAAATTTTTTGAAAGTCTTCTATCTAACATCAAAAAAACAAAATAATTTGACTTTAATTAAAATTATTATACATTTAATAACAATTATATAATAATAAATTATGGTTAGTGTTTAAATTTGTTTTAAATTTTAATGTTTTTTATGAAAAGGGATAAAGAAATCATTTTTTTATCCCTTTTTTTTGAATTTTTTATTTTTGTATAATGATTTATTAATAACAATATTTTTATGAAAAAATTTTTTTCTTTAGTGTTACTTGCTTTATTTATATTTTTAAATTCACAAGTTTGAGTTATTTATGCAAATAATAAAAATATATTAGAATGAGAAAAACAAAAAAATATCCAAGCTCTAGACAAAGTAGAGTGAGTCATTTGAAATGCAATATGAAAAATAGAAAAGAAAGTAAAAGATCAAACAATTAAAAATCAATTAGAAAAAAAAGAAAAGGAAATTGAAGAATATATAGAAGAAACTCAAAAGAAGATTTTGAAAGAGAAAAATAAATCAGATATGAAAGACTTGGTTTCAGAAGCTAAGAAAACA
>PDWJ01001568.1_pt1 | contig 27757 bp, 27 predicted proteins | sample 1430881 | NCBI WGS metagenome assembly PDWJ01 (sample SAMN01162460, study PRJNA174530) | Oral metagenome, whole genome shotgun sequencing project. | biome: Marine environment; feature: Marine mammal; material: Swab sample of the gingival sulcus; isolation source: swab sample of gingival sulcus...
ACCAATGTCATTTCCCTGTTTATTCAATGAAACAGGATCTATAATCCTGAAATAGTGCAGCAATATTTCATCTAATGAAATCAAGGAAATATCATAATCAATCTTTACAGCTTCAGTATGGTCTGTAGTTTTTATTTTTTCATAGCTTGTCTTTTCTGTCTTTCCATTGGCATATCCGGTATCTGTATTGACAATACCTTTAATTCTCTGGAAATATGCTTCCACACCCCAAAAACAACCGCCAGCCAGATAAATTGTTTTTATATTTTGAGGGTTCTTATAAAGGTTCAAATTTTCATCTCCTTTTTTTCCCATTTCCCTGTGTTCACAACCTGCAAAGATAATCACAACCAATAGCAACAGTAAAATATTTTTTTTCATATCTCAACCGCCTCTTTTATTTATAATTTAGTACGTGTTATACGTTAAGCACATAACAACGAAGGGCAAGTCTTGAACATGCCAAGTTCATTGTTTATTTTTGCCTGGCTTTCATCTACCGGCATACCGCTTATTGTGGAAGACTGCACCAACAAGGGACGGATTGATATGAGTGTGGAAACGGGCGACATCATATAGCTCATTGAATTCAAAGTGGATATGCCGTGACAAAAAGCCCTGCAACAAATAAAAACCAAGGACTATGGGGAAAAATACCAGGCCAAGGGGAAAAAGATTGTGATGATTGGCATTGGATTTTCCAGTGAGAGAAAAAATATAACGGATTTTCTCTGGGAAGAGTTGTAACAGGCCTTGCCGTTTGGGGAGACTAAAGGTCAGATGGGCAGCCCGTGCAAAAAAACGGACTGCCCATAATTGTTTCAGAACCTGTAATAGAACATTCAGGCTGGTGGTTTTTGATGCGCCCCAAGGGTCGGTTTTTTTTTCAACAGCCTGGGTGGTCTCGTTCTCCAACCAAATTTGTTTGGAGGTGCCTCCCAAATCGGTGATCAGGATATAGGGATGGTGAACGATGAGAGGTTATGCAGGTTGATCCAGGCTGATTTCAACTACTAAATCGCCTTCGTCAGAGGTGAAGGGGATGCTCAGAATAGGAGCTTTGGGGATATGATCAATGGGTTTGCCCTTGCCAATGATAACCGAAGGCGTGGATGCCTGAAAGAGCATACCCTTTTCTGACAAGCTGCTTCGAGCCTGCCCTGAGATCATGTTGGTGAGTTCACCGACAGCATCGGCAATATCGTCATTGATGGCTGTATAGTTCTCAAAAAGCATGTTGTTCACAATTTTGAGGACAATAGAGGTGCTCAAACTCAGGGCGATCACCCCTTTTGCACAACCTTCAATGGTCACCTGACCGGTGATGTCACCTATAGCTTTGCCGTCTTTATTGAGATATGGGGACTGAGGCTGGACTGTAATACCTGCCATGGTAGAAAGGACATGCAAAACTGCGGTGAGCATAGGATTGATAAAATCGACATTATAAGACGCCATCATCTGTCCGCATAAGAGTAAGAGGGCGTTTCAACAGCCCTGAATATTGGATGATTAAAGAGGCTATCAGCTATCTTGAGGAGAGAGGAAAGCCTCCACAACCTCGTCCAGGCATCGGTCATGTTCGTCGCAGATTGTCTGGAGTTGAGATTCTTGTAATCCCAAGGACTTCCAATCTTCTTCGCGCATTCCAGGGAGGATAAAAGGGGAACCAGCAGGTATTGCCATCGCATAGGCCAGATTATCGGCCAATTGGATCAGGGCCGCATTTCTGGGATGGTTGGCCTTTTCTGGTGTGTGATAATTGGCAATAATATCACGTAAAAATTCAGGTAACTGCCATTGTTGGAACAGGAGATCACCCACTTGGGAGTGATCGTAACCCAACACCTGTCTTTCGGCCTCAATAAGGGGCAGCATTTCACTGCGTGCGGCCAGCAGCATTTGGAGGGAGCCATAGGGCATGTTTTTGAAGATGATCAACTGGCCTGCGGTATGAAGCAGCCCTGCTGTAAAAAAACTCTCTCCTGGAAGGTTGATGGCTGTTGCAATGAGTTTGCTATACATAGCACAGCTCAGAGAAAGACGCCAAAAGGTGTGCATATCCATGAGTTCCGGGGGAATATCCTTGAAAAAATTGATGGCAGAAACCCCTAGGGCCAGGGTGGAGAGCTCCTTATCACCCACAAGGGAAATGGCCCTTTCAATGGAATCAATCTTGGATGGAAAATGGTAGAAGGGACTGTTCACCAAACGCAGTATCTTGGCCGATAATCCCACATCCATAGACACGATTTTTGCCAGATCTGTGGCCGAACTGGCTGCACTTTCCAACACCTCTTTGATTTTGAAGTATACATCTGGAAAAGAAACCAGAGAGGTCTCGTGTTCCACAATGTCTGCGGGAGAACCTGTACCTTTGAAAAAAAGGTCACGCATGGATTCCACGTCAGCCGCCCGAAGATCCTTTGCACAGGGAAGATTCCAGTCTGTGGTGGCTTTTGAGCAAACCCTTTCAAGGCAGAGGCGGTATATGGCGTTAAAGAGAGGACTTTGAGGATTAACGTACATAAAAAACTGATACGTATACTCATCACATCGACGCAGGAGATCTTCGTCATCCTGCTGTTTGCCCATAGATACTATAGAGACATGTCCAACATCCAGATCACGTATCGCCATTATATCCTCATCATGTAATACATGATTTTTGGCGAATAAGATGCTTCCATCGGCTCCAGGAATATCTTTGGCTACCACCATCTTGGGCTGAAGATGTTCTGTACAAATCTTGTGCACAACAATCCTCCGTTTTGGTCGTGAACTATGTGTCGTTATTTTGCTTTTTGATACATGATTCCCCCAGGTTTGGTCTGGGGAATGAAAAAACGGGCATATCTGTGAAGACTTTCTGAATGTCCAATGATCAGATAACCTTCTGGGAGAAGGTTATTGTAGAAATGATTGATGACCTTGCGTTTCATGGCATCGTCAAAATAGATGATGACATTGCGGCAAAAAACAATATGCGATTGCTGAATACGCTTGACAGCCACGGAATCGTTCAGATTGAGCACCTGAAATTGAACCAGCTTTTGAACCTTGGGATGTACCTTGAATCCTCTTGATTCGGGGATGAAGTATTTGGTCTGGATCTGCTTGGGGGTATTACGTAGGGCATAGGCATTGTAGACCCCGCGTTTGGCCCTGGCGACCATGGCAGGGGAAAGATCGTTGGCAAAGATACGGATTTTCCAGCTGATAATAGACATCTTCAGAAGTTCATGAAGCATGATGGCCAGGGTATAGGGCTCTTCTCCAGAGGAACAACCTGCACACCAGATACGAAGTTCTTTAGTACCTTTTCTGGCCTGATCGTCCAGAATCTTTCTGAGGGCAAAGGTCTTAAAGACACCAAGCTGCTTGATGTCCCGAAAAAAACTCGTTTCATTGGTTGTGATCTTTTCAAAAAGCAGATCAAGTTCCTGTTTGCGGTGGGGTGAGGAGGTCAAATAGGTAATATACTCTCCAAAACTGCTAAGCTGGAGGGTTTTCAACCTGGCACCCAGACGGGTCTCAAAAAGATATTTTCGCCGTTCCGGGACATCAATGCCTGTTAGTTTATAAATAAATTCCCGAAGTTTGCGAAATTCAGTATCCGTGATAGGGGGAGCCTTGCGTAAACTCATGGCCTGAGACGATAAAAGTGACATGGTCTTTTCCCGTGAGTGGTAATACAAATGATGTTTGGGGCTGGATGGGCTGCCTGGTTCTGAAGCAAGGTGGAAGAGAAAAGCTCTATCTATCTGATTCAGTAGATTTTTTTGCCTATCCACACGCCATGACGACAAGGTTCCTGATTAAATGAAACTGTCACCAATGTAAAACGATAATTCCTGAAAAACACCACACCTGTCAGCCGATCAAACAGGCCTGGACAGGGGAGAACATATATAAAAATTCATGCGATACATGAGAAAATAATATTTTAAGTATTCCATGAGAAAATTGTCATCTGACAATGCCTTAGAACTGTTGGGCACAGGTGGTTCTTAGCTCTAACCACATGTAATTTCAGGTAGTTATGACTGCTTGTGCTGTTTTTGAAAGGCAGCAAAGGCATCCATCATTTCTGTGCTGAAAGCGGCAATCTGCTGTTCGGTGAGCATAGCTCGGTGCAACGTGTGGATGATATGGGCCAGGGCATCAGCGTATTCACTTTTGGACTCCAGAAGATCTATGGCCTGAGAGATGGTCGCAGCAAGGTTGGCAGAACCCCTTTTGCAAGGCGGTTTGCTTCCGTAGGCCTCCTTACCTGGTTGCCCTTGCGGAGGAGAGGAGGGGAAATGACCGGGCTGAGTGGGTTGCCTGGTACGGGTCATTCCAAGGTTCTTAGCCTTGTCAGGCTTGACTTGGCGGGATCTGACCTGCTCAGCTTCCTCAGCAGACCCGATCAGCCATTCTCGTGAAATCCCTGTTTCCTGGCAGATTTTGTCAAACCAGGAGGCTGGGATTTTTTGTTTCTTTTTAACGCTGCTGACTCCAGCAGGAGTGATTGCAAGAAATTGGGCCAGGGCAGCATCTGTTTGGGCGTTGATAGCGTCAAGCATCCGCTGCCAGATTTGTAGGAAGGCGTTGGTAGTCATAGTGGGGTAGGGGGGGGGTAAAAGGCCGTGAAAGAAACATATCACATCGTTAGTTGTCCAAACGTAGTAACGAAGGATGATTAATTAAGCAACGGCAAAATATAGAGGTGCGGGGTTGTTAAGTTGATAGGTGGGTAAAGTTAATTATCTGAAAAGATGATTGGTTAAGTTAACAAGAGCAATGCGTTGCACCCACAAGCAGGCCATTGCTTGAGGCAATCGTCTATGGCTGAATGCAAGGTTTTTTTATGGGCAGCAAAGATGTGTAAGACAATATACTTACGTCAATAAGGCAATTATATCAAATAAGGAGAAGATTTTTGCATCTTCTGCTTGAAGTTTCGAGGCAGGGCATTTTTTTGAGGTAAAGCCAGAAAGACACAGAGGGGACAGGGCGTTGAGTCAGATCAAATCAAGAGATGAAGATGCATCGTTATGATGGTGTAGGGAGACGAAGGTATGTAAGCAAGAATAATTAAGTTAATTAACTGATTTGAAAAAAAGTTTATTAAGTTAGCTTGAATAGCTTTCCTATTGTCCAAGCGTGTCGCTTGTCGTTTTCAGTTGGACACCTCAACCTTTCACGTATTTCAAAGCAGCAAATGTAAGGAAAAATAAATCTTCAAGTTTGAGATGAACTTTTCAAAACGTCCCTGAAAGTACGCAAGCTTTTAGTAAATGCTCGTATCGTGGTGGTGTCCTGTCCATTCAATGTATCTTGTGGGAGCCATGATCTTACAAACCTTTCCTGGAGTCAGGTTTATCTTGATTGCAAATGCCGGAAGGTAAACGTGGAGTGATCCCCAAAGGTTGGAGTATGACGGTGAGTTGAGATATGTTAGGTGGTATTTGTGATCAGACAACAAGCCATGTGCTTCCGGTAAGCTTCAATTAAAAAGGACGTTCTTATGAACGTCCTTTTTTGTGTGGTTTGGTTTGCTAGAGAAAAAAAGGGTTATGCGAGAAGTCTATGCTCTTTAAGAATATGTTGCAGGCTTTCCTGATGCTTTTCGCTAAGGGGAGTCATGGGTAAACGGAGATTTTCTGACATCTTGCCCATAAGAGCAAGGGCCGTCTTAACCGGAATGGGGTTGGATTCAAGGAACATGGCCCGATGCAGAGGAGCCAATGCGTAATGGAGGGCCTTGGCCCTTTTCCATTCCTTATCCCTCCAGGCTGTACACAGGGCAGCAACCTTAGCCGGTTCGATATTGGAAGTGACCGAGATGACCCCGTGGCCTCCAAGGGCCAGGAAGGGAAGAATGGTGAAATCGTCACCGGAAAGCAGGATGAAATCATCGCCACATGCCTCCACAATGCGGGATGCCTGCTGCATGTCGCCGGTGGCTTCCTTGACTCCTATGACTGAAGGAATCTCTCTTGCCATACGTCCAAGGGTCTCTGGAAGCAGATTGGTTCCTGTCCTGCCTGGAACATTGTACACAAACATGGGCAGGGTAGTTTCCTGGGCAATGGCCTTGAAATGGGCGATCAGTCCTTCCTGGGTTGGTTTGTTATAATAGGGGGTGATGATAAGGGCCGCATCAGCACCTGCTGATTGCGCGTATTGTGTCAGCTCGATGGCCTCTTTGGTGTTGTTGGAACCAGAACCCGCAATAACAGGCACCCGCTTGTTCACCTGATCAATACAGATACGGATGACCTGCTTATGTTCTTCATGGCTCAATGTGGCTGATTCACCCGTAGTCCCACAGGGGACGAGTCCATTGATGCCTGATTCAATCTGCCATTCGATAAAGGCTCGGTAAGACTCTTCATCAATCTTCCCTTCCTTGAAGGGAGTGACAAGGGCAGTGAATGCGCCTGTGATGTTCATGGGTTCCTCCTGGTAAGGCTATTTGGTCAAGATAGATGAGATCGTGTTGGTTCAGTTGGTGGTGAGTCCCAAGGTTTCAGGACGGATCGTTCCCGTATAGACGAGGGTAGCATTTCCTTGGAGAAACAGCTCACCGTTTTCAATGTGGACGGTGAGCTGTTCACCCCCGGAGGTGGTCACAGCTACCTGGTCAGAACATTTGCCTAGGGCATGAGCCACGTACACAGATGCGCTGGCACCGGTTCCACAGGCATAGGTTTCGTTTTCCACACCCCGTTCATAGGTACGCAGGGATATATGATTTCTATCCTCAATCTGGACGAAATTCACATTGGTTCCAGCAGGTGCAAAACAGGGATTATATCTGATGGAACGGCCAAGACCAGGCACATCAATTTTGTGAAGGTTACTGGTGAGTAAGACCGTATGAGGAACCCCTGTATCTACAAAATGAACCTGCATGGTTTCTCCGTTGTCCTTGGAAATGGACATGTCAAGTTGCAGATCCGTTGCTCTGGTAAGTTGGACTTTGACTTGATTGTTTGCCGTAAGAACCTGTGCCTTGATGGTTCCGGCATCTGTTTGGAAGATCTGATCGGTTCCGGCAATGCCAAGCGAAAAGGCCAGTTGCGCTACACAACGCGATCCGTTCCCGCACATGGCTGCTCTGGAACCGTCAGCATTGAAGAAATGCCAGCAGTAGTCAACGGGTTCATCTGCTGGCGGGAAGTCAATGAAAATGAGTCCATCAGCTCCAATGCCAAAGGCCCTGGTACATAACGTTTTGGCCCATGTCGGCATCTGACTGGAAGGCAGACAAAGTTTCCTGTTGTCTATGAGTATGAAGTCGTTGCCACTACCCTGCATTTTGTAAAAGGGTATGGCCTGATCAGGAGAAACAGTCATAACCATGTTGTCCTTGGTTGAAGAGAAATGGAGAAAGAGGGGGCGCCTGGGTGTCGCCTGCACTCGGTATCACCCTCCCTGGAATTACGATATGGCCCGTCCACCATGAAGGGAATAACTCCCATTTCAGCCAGAGCCTTGTAGCGAAGTCGTGGTAGCGGTTTTGAGAGGGGCCAAAATAGCATCCATGACGGTATTGTCCTGTATGTTTTCGTTGAGAACCACGAGGTTGACGGAAATAGTAGTGCCAATGTTCCATGCAAACGAAGGAGAGGGAATGGGAAATTCCTTGATAAGGATTTGAGTGATGGTTCTTCCCTTGCTGTAGGCCCGAGTCCAAAGGGTTTTGGCATGGGCTGAGAGCATAGATTTCAGGCCAGGGCCAGGGCCGCTTCCCAGGAGAATATCACAGCACCCCTCATGGTTGAGGAGAAAGGTTTTTTCATGTTCCTTACCCCAGGAACTGATACCCAGAATAAGGGCCTGTGGATAGGCCTTTCTCAGGTGGTTCAGGGTGGTAATCAGATTCTGTATGCTGGTAGTTGTGGGGTGGTCACCAGAAGACAGGGTTGGAAAAAGAACGGCTATGACCCGTCCATGAGGGGTCTGCATGAGGTGCGTCTGAGGATGGGACCCTAGTTTGAACCATGTGGGAGGAGTGCTTGTGGCAAGCAGGGGCAGGGCAGCAGCTTCAGAGACATCAAGGACACCAAGGTCATAGGCAAGATGGTGATACCCCTGGATAAGGGGAGTGATGGCCGTAAGATCCAAAGGATGGGTGGAAGACCATCGGACGAGTTCATAGGGCCCTGCAATCCGAAGGGTTCCTGGCTGGTCATGCTGGGAAAAGATGGTAGCCCGCCGGGCCATACCGCCGGTTGTTCCCTTTCAGGTTGTTGTTGCCTGGTAATATCCCCAGGAATTGGCTGTATAGAGAATCGTCAATGCCGATTTGGCCCAGGCCTGTGGCAGATCACAATATGAGATGATCAGGAGTAACCAGAGAAAAGTCCGCAGGAAAGGCATCATTATGATCATGGGGTGGTAGATTGGTGAACATGCAAAGTGGTTCACAAAACGTCAGATAGGCAGCACGCATCAGATTGAAGCGAGCTTTTCACGTAGGCAGGCAAAGGATTGCACGTGTTCCACAACCAGCGGTCAAGCCGGTAGTTGTGTGACAAGGGCCTTTCAGGTGTTGAGAAATTCCTTGAGTTCCTTACCTGGACGAAAAAAGGGAAGTTTTTTGGGCTTGACACGGACGTGCTGTCCTGACTTGGGATTACGACCTTGATATCCCTCGTACTCTTTAATCTTGAAACTTCCAAACCCACGGATTTCAACCCGATTACCCTGCAGTAATTCTTCTCGAATGGTCGTAAAAAAAGTATTCACCACAATGACGGCCTCTTCCAGGGAGATGTCATTCTTGTCTGCCACTGCTTTAATCAATTCACTTTTGTTCATGGCATTGTCCTTTGTGTGGAGGGTTGGAGGGAGGTCTGAGGTTGGTGTAAACGATTTGAATAGTTTACGTATTGCTGATGATTAGAGACAAGGTCAAGCACTTTCTCAAGCCATGCAGGCAGGTTGTTGAATTGAAGTGGAAGGGGAACGTAGACATCTTATAGGGTATATTTTGTTTGCAAAACAGGAGTCTTGGCAATGAGATGGGCTAGAGCCATGCGTTGTTTATGTAACAAGGTTGCCAGGGAGATGATGTCCTGGGCCGCAGGGCTATTGGGTGCCCATTGTAGCAGGGGTTCCTGTTTACGCACGGATTCAGTAACAGTCTTATCATGGCGCACAAGGCCAAGATATTGGAGTTTAATATTCAGAAAGTGGTCACAGGCAGCATGTAAACGGTCAAAGGCCTGACGTGCTTCTTTGGAAGAAGCAGCCATGTTCACGATCACCTGGAAGGTTTTAACCCCGTGTTCAGCAGCCAGGATTTTGATGAGGGCGTAGCTGTCTGTAAGTGATGTGGGCTCTGGTGTAATAACGACCAGACGCTCTTGGGTCATGGCGGCAAAGGAGAGTACCGTAGGACTTATCCCTGCACCCAGGTCAAAGAGCAGATAGTCGTAGTCGGCAAAAAATGGGGTAAGTTTGTGGAACAACAAGGATTGGAGATCTTCGTCAAGTTCGACAAGTTCGGCAATGCCTGATGCAGCAGGGAGCAGATCCAGTCCCAACTGGTTAATAGCAACAGCGACATCTTCAGGTGGCAGATCCCGGGCAATGATGTCCTGAATGTTCGTGGTGGGGGCAATGCCCAGCAGGACGTCCATATTAGCGAGACCGAGGTCAGCGTCCATTATGAGGGTTGAATGATCAAGACGGGAAAGGGCGTAGCCCAGATTAAGGGACAGATTGGTCTTACCCACCCCGCCCTTGCCACTGACTATGGCCAGGCTCATGGTCGTATTGGATGTGGTTGTCATTGATTATGCGTGATAGTTAGGGTTTGGCGAACAGGAATTGTTTTTCTTCCTGCAAGACAAGGGTTTGTTGGGGTATGGGCGCAAGATCAAGGATTGGGGCACTTTCAATCTTGTCCTTACCCTGGGCCTTAGCCTTGTAGAGGGCCTGGTCAGCAGCGGTGTAGAGTTGTGAAGGCTGAAGTGGTGTCTTGCCTCTGCATGTGGCCAAACCCATTGAACACCTGATCGTGATGGGCTTTGGAAGGTCAGGACACAGAATACGCAGTTCACGGATTGCAGATTGAACCCGATGAAGGAGACGTTGCGAACCGAGTAAACCTGTTTCAGGAAGGATAATGGCAAATTCTTCACCACCTATACGGGCTGGGATGTCTGTCTGTCTCAGGGTATGGCGCAGGGTTTTGGCCACATCTCTTAGCACCTGATCACCGCAGGGGTGACCATAGGTATCGTTAATGGCCTTAAAATCATCAAGATCAAGTATGCAGAGACTAAGAGGATTGTTGAAACGACAGGCCCGTGCAAGTTCTTGTTGTAAGGTGGTTTCAAAGACATGACGGTTGGGAAGCTGGGTCAAGGGATCATGGTTTTTTTGGAAGGCCAGGCGATCCAGCTGCTCCTGGATATGCTGTAAAGCGGTGCTGGTATCCTGATTCAGGGCAAGGGGAAACCATCTGGGAAACTGCTTGTCGCCTTCCATCTGATGCCAGGTTTCAGGCGTCATGCCCCGAATGATTCTGACAAGGGCAAGGATATCTTGATCCTCCTCATGGTCACGCAGGGAGGGGTCATGCTCCTGGATTTTTTGCCTGAGCATGGCAAGATCATGAAAGATGTGGCTGAGATGGTGGTTCATCAAGATAGTTTGGGTATCAGGTTGCTGCAAACGCATTGCTTCCTGCGCTTCGCTGTTGTTGCACAATATGCACATTTTCACGTACCCCAAGCTCGCTTCGTACCTTGGGGTTGGTAAACGCCTTGTACCTGCTCTTGCTCAGTCTCAACGGCTGCCCTGTCTCAGAGGCCGTTAGGATTGTTCGTGTAAAAAAAGGAGATAGGACTGGATGAGGTCGTCTATCTCGCCGTCAAGAACCGCGTCCACATTGCTGATTTCCATATTTGTTCTGTGATCTTTGACCAGACGGTAGGGATGCAGGGTGTAGGTTCGGATCTGGCTGCCCCAGGCAATGGCGGTTTTGGAGGCATATTCGGCCTGTTTGGCCTGTTCCAGTTTTTCCAGTTCCCGCTCATAGAGTCTGGCCCGTAAGATCTTCATGCAGGTTTCCCGATTTTTAAGCTGGGAGCGTTCACTCTGACATTGGACAACAATGTTGGTGGGCAGGTGAGTCATGCGTACCGCAGAACTGGTTTTATTCACATGCTGACCGCCAGGGCCGCTGGAACGAAAAATATCAATCCGCAACTCATCGTCTTGAATGGCTATATCTATATCCTGACCAACTTGAGGGCATACATCCAGTGAGGCAAAAGAGGTGTGGCGGCGGCCAGAGGTATCAAAGGGAGAAATACGAATCAATCGGTGGGTACCTTTTTCGCCCTTGAGCAGACCATAGGCATGGGGGCCGGTGATCTGAACCGTCACGCTTTTGATACCGGCTTCGTCACCAGGAATATCGTTGAGAAACTCAAAGCCAAAGCCTTTGGCTTCGGCCCAGCGCCGGTACATGCGCAACAAGATAGCTGCCCAGTCCTGGGAATCAGTACCCCCGGCACCCGGGTGGATGTCCACAATGGCTGCTGCATTATCATGAGGCCCTGCAAGCAGGGTCTGCATTTCTGCCAGGCGCAGTTGTTTTTCAAGCTCGTTGATCTCGTCTTGCAGTATTTCTAATGTCTCCTGAGCATGATCTTCGTCCGCAAGTTCCAGCCATTCCTGAACATTGTTTCTGGTCTGCTCAAGGCTTGTCCAGGTGTGAATCTCTTCTTCGAGCTGGGTTTTTTCCTGGAGAACCGGAGTCAGGGCATCGGGAGTATCCCAGGCTCCAGGCCTGGAGAGCTGGGCCTCTATCTCATGAAGACGCTCCTGCTTGCTGCCCAAGTCAAAGACGCCTCCAAATGGAGGTAAAGGCATCAAAAAGATCAAGAGAACGGGTTTTCAAATCGGCATATTGAAGCATGATTCATAATTCGCTTGCAAGGTTATGGTAATGCTGACAGGGCATCACTCTATCTGGCTGAACAATTCCTCACCAAGGCCTTTTCTCAAGATGAGATGGGCGTGTCCATGCCCAGCAACCAAGGATAAGGGGCAGGACTGCGTAGCTGGTGTGAATATATGTATACCAAGTATGATACCATGTTGTCGCTGTAAGGGGGATCAGATGATCCCAGACAAGTATCTGCTCTTTGAAAAGTTCGGAAGTATCAAGGATATGGCCATGATTGTCAATGAATGCTGATATGCCTGTATTGGTACAACGTATCAGAAAACGGTTTTGTTCGATGGCACGGAGTACACTCAGATACAGATGCTGCCAAGGCGCGGATGAGGCTCCAAACCAGGTATCATTACTGATGTTGACAAGTAGGTTGGCACCCTTGCTCACGCATTCCTGGGCAAGTTCTGGAAAAATGGCTTCGTAGCAGATGAGTATGCCCAGGGCCAGGTTGCCGTGAACCAGAGGGATGGAGGACATACCTGGTGAAAAATCCATGCTGCCGACAACAAGTTTGTGAATAAAGGGAAGCCTGGAGGCCAAAGGAACGTATTCGCCAAAGGGAACCAGATGCTGTTTGTCATACCATGAGGTAATTCTGCCGTTTGGAGAGATTAAAAAGGCCCGATTGAACAGGGTATAGCCCAGGGCATTGTCTTTGGTCACGGTGTATCCTGGGGCCCCAAGAATAAGAGGAGTCTGGGTCTGGCGGACAAGATCAAGCACCTTGCGGCTCAGTTCATTGTCCTCCTGAACATAGAAGGGCATGGCTGTTTCCGGCCAGATCAGGAGCTGGGCAGCCTCCTGGGACACAGCTTGCTGGCTCAGGCGAACATAGGTCTGGACAGTGGCATTCTGGAAAGAGGGATCCCATTTATGGTCTTGATCAATACCACCCTGGACAAGAGCCGCACGCAGCGTGTCGGTGGTTTCCGTGGCCGGTGGGTTGAGAAGGGGTAATCCAAGGATGGCTGCAACAAACAGCAAACTCACAAGGATCTTGCCATAACCGCCAGGATAGACCGCACCCATGGCCAGGGCCGCCAAGACACCTGCAAGGCCATAGGTGCCTGTGAATGCCACGCTGCTCACGGCCCAGGGCCAGACACTCAGGGCACTGGGAAGGGTCAGCCAGGGAAATCCTGTACATACCCACCCCTGGATCATCTCCAGACAGGCCCACAGGGAACCACCAAAAAGGATATGAAGGGGCCATGCCAGTCGGTAGCGTACCAGATACACCAGAGCGGTATAGACGGCGGTAAACAGGGCGAGAACACTGGCCAGGAGCAGGGGGCAAGGCAGGGCCAGAAGAAAGGGGATGCTGCCATAGCGGTTAAGGGGGATAACAATCCAGTAAAGACAGGCACTCATTACCACCATGCCCAGGAACCAGCCTTGTTTGAAGGCCTGACCCGGTGACGTAGCTGTCAATGCAATCATGGCCAGGGCTGTGGGAAAGGCCAGCACCAGGGGGGGGAGATGAAGGAAGGGATTGGCAAAGCCAAACCAGGTCAGCACCGTGGTCACGGTCACCTGAGCCCAGAAGGGCAGGGCATACCACACCCTGATGTCAGGACGTATGGGGGCATCATTCGTAAAAGCTGTGTGGAAGCGTTGGTGATGGCGGGACATTATGTATTCGGCTTTGGGGAGACCGGTGTCACCAGAACCCAAAGGATATGCTTATTATCAGCATCTTGGATGGCAAAATCATGGTCAGCGATGATCAGATGTTCACCCTTTTGAGGTACCTTGCCTGCATGTTCGCACAAAAGGCCGCCAATGGTTTCCACCTGGTCGGAGTTGAGATCAATGGAACAGGTCTCTCGGATAGAATCCAGGGATGTTCTTCCGGCAAGCAGGATGGTGTGTTCATCCACAAACTGAATCTCTTCAGGTTTGGGGGTGTCGTATTCATCCTCAATTTCGCCCACGATTTCTTCAATGACATCTTCCAGAGTGACCAGACCTGATGTTCCGCCATATTCATCCAGGGCAATGGCCAGATGGATTTTTTTGGCCTGAAATTCCAGCAGAATATCTCGGACATTTTTGGTGTCTGGAATAAAAAGGGGAGGACGGATAATCGTTGTTGGATCAATGGCATGATCGTCAGGATTGACAAAAAAAGGAAGCAGATCTTTGGCATGGATGAGTCCAACGATATTATCCTTGTTCTGGCCATACACAGGGATACGAGAATGACCGCTTTCAATGATAAGGTTGGCGATCGCCTGAAGGGATTCGCTGGCTTCAGCGCAGATCATCTCGGTTCGTGGAACCATGATTTCTGTCACCTGTTTGGTATCCAATCGAAGAACATTGAGGAGCATAGACACTTCATTATTTTCAATCTCACCGTCTTCATTGGCTTCTTTGATGACCTCTTCGATGGGGGTATCCTGGCGGTAGCGGAATAACCGTTGCAGGCTACTCCAGAACTTCCCTTGTTCCGGGCCGTCTTCCATCCCTTCTCCTTGGTTAATGGTGGCTCTTTCCGTCTTGTCCTGGTCGAAAGAGGGGTGATCGTGGTGTTTGTGTCTGTTTAAGGCTTGGTCATGCGGGCTGCACGATCTGCCTGTTTTTTATTTTTTTCTTGTTGTCTGAAAAGGTTCAAGTGCTGCTTAAAGACCCAATTGCCGATTTCGGGATGTCCCTCTTCCTTGGAGAGAGGTGTCCAAGTGATATGGTGTCCTGTTGGTTGTTGCAGATGGCCGGTCATGGTGAATGCAATGCCCAGAGAACGGGTGTTTTCCAGAGGATCGCAGATAACAGCCCGTATCTTGCCGACAAGATAGATTTCCAGATTACCGCCTTCCTGATCAAGCAAGCTGAGAAAGAGCAGAACATCTGGTGATTGGTTGTTGTCCAGGTAGGTGTTGAGCCTGGGATTGTTGGCAATGGCGATTCTACAGCCTCCTGCGGATAGATCGACTATTTTGAGGGAGGCACTTGATGTCTCTGGTTGCATAAGGTGATGACGGGCCATAGGCAACCCCCAACGGGTCGGGCCAGTATGGTTTTTGGCCCAGGGTTGATGAGGGGTCAGCCAGAGCATGACCTCGAAAATAGTCGATTTGTCCGGGGCCAGGCGAAAGTGCATCCTGCGCTGCCCAATGGCAATATGTGCGGGCAGCAGAATCCGTAGCAAATTCAGACCAGATGGGTCACGATCAATTGCTGCTATGGTGGATTGAAAGGTATAAAAGGTTCTGGAGTGGCCCTGTGTCATGAGGGAGAAGTAGATTGTTACGGGACGGCCAATCCAGGCAGGTTTGGGAGCCACCTGATCAGGCAAGTCAAGGGTGAGTTCCTTGGTATTCAATGCAACAGGATAAGAGTGAATGCCTTCACCTTGTAGTATTTCGGTATCAAAAGTAAGTTCAAAACGACTGCGTTCAGTCAGACCTTGTTCGAGCAGGGCCATGATTCTGCGCGGTTGATTCATGTGGTGATGCCCTTGCTTGGGGTGTCGGTATCTCCAAACGAGCTGGGCGACCATGCCCAACACAAGGATACCGCAAGCAATGCCCAGAACCCAGCTGATAAGGGTAAGTAATTCAGGGGTTAAGCCACTGGATGCAAAGGATCTCTTAAATTCCTCTGAAAAAATAAAGAGTTCTGCCTGTATGTTCATAAGGATTATGGCCCTGTAATGGATTGGGGACACGGAGTGATCAGGGTCAAGAGGGTGTTGATACGCTTGGTCATGTATTCTTGCCTGTCGGGATCATGTTCAAGACTGAGACGCAGTTTCCAATCCTGGATCAGGAAGAGCACCCATCCCTGTCTGCTGTCAATGGTATGGGCCTGCTGGAAAAAAATATGTGCCCAGTGCTGATCCTCATGGTTTAAGGATTGGCCTGCCTTAGTTCCTGCCTTACGGGCATAGACCGAAACAAAGAGGGGATCATGCAGATGCTTCAAATGCTTGAATAACAAGGGCCAGTCACCGTCTTGGAGCAGGGTCTCAAAGTATGTGTCCTGGGTTGAAGCAACAAGGGTGTCGTGATCCTTGATGCGATGCGGACAGTCCAGTCCCTGCTGAGAAAAATCAAGGGCTTTGTCAAGAATATGAGGGTATTCGACCCCCATATAGGCGTGGAGTTTATAGGCCAGAACATACAATTGGGCCACCGCGCAAAAATCATCCTGACGCAATAACTCCTCCTTGGTCTGAGCAAAAAGCGAGGCTGCTGTGGCCCACCGGCCTTGGAGAAATTCCTGAATGAAATCCTGGCGCAGACAAGGTGTCTGGGAAAGATGAGCTGGCGGAGGATAGGGAGTGTTTTTCGTTGAGCTGCAACCTTGGAGCACAAAGACCATGAAAAGCGTGCAGACGACAGGGAGAAGAAAAGGGTAGATAGTTGAACAATGCACGATGCCGCACGGGTTACAATACCGCAGATACAAGGCGTGCATAAGGTCGTGCAGCAAGGCATGAGATGGTGCCTGGTGGTGTTTGGTAGCCAACAGCATAGATACTCCAGGACATATGATCAGGGTATCGGATAGACAGGGGAAGGCACAGGTTCTTTGCGAACAAAGGGCCAGGTTTCCTTGAGGCGTTGGAGCAGTTCTGTACCAAGCCGAAGGGTATATTCACCTTGACGGCGTAACCCTGCAAGGTCGGTGGTAGCGTTTCTGACATTGGTGGTTATGGCTTCGATATGGGTCAGGGTTGGTTCAAGTTCCTGGCGCAGGGTTTCCAATTCTTTGATAAAAATTTGGGCTTCCTGAAGGATCACTACCAATTCTTCCTGGATGGGTTGCAAATCGTCGATGCGGGTTGTGGCATTGTGAATAAGTATGTCGATACTCTGCACCGCATGATCTGTCTTGATGAGGATGGCATTCAGGGTGGTTGCTGGTCTTGGATCCTGAGTCAGATAGTAGAGCAGACCCTGCTCGTTGAGAATGCTGTGGGTGATGGCCTCGACGTCGGCCAGGATGGACTGGATATGCCCATCTTGATCAATAAAGCTGTCCGTAATGGTACGTATATTGGCAACGATTTCCTTGATATTTTGGATGACGGGTTCTGCTTCATGAATAAGTTCGTTAAGACCTGCAACCTTGGAAAGATTTATGGTTGCCTTTTCGGTGAGAAGGGGACTGTCATCGCTGCCAGGGATGAGCTTAAAATAAGGATTCCCAATGATTCCCTCCTGATCCAGGATGATTTTAGAATCCTGGCGGAACCATTTCTGATAGGTGGCCAGGATTTCAAGCTCAATCTTGATATGGCCGACATTGTCCAGATACACCTCTTCGACATTGCCTATTTTGAAGCCGGACAAACGGACGGGTATACCCCGTTCGATATTCTCTCCGGTGGTGCTGACAACATAATAGGTAACCCGCTGGGCAAAAAGATTCTTTTTGATCCCAATATAGACGATAAGACTGATCATCATAACGATGATACTAAGCAGGAAAAGGCCTACTCGAAATTCCATGGTCCTAAATTCCACGGACATGGGCTATCTCTCAATATAACAGGTTGGAAATCCAAACTTTTCATACGCCACAGCATTTTTTTTGATGCAGAGTATCCATAGTGTCAGGGATACACGAAGCTTTGCAATGGCCGTGATCACTGTTTCAGCGGTAGCAATTTTGGCTGAAGGCAGCAGAATAATACTGTCTTCACAGGCAAGACAACGCAAAAGCTGACACAGAATCAATGTATGAGGGGCAAGCTGTTCTTTGCGCAAAGACATCCATGATGCCAGATTGAGAGCCTGAATGTGATTTTCAATCCGTTCTCGTGCCTTTGCTGGAGGCAGATTATGCCGGTACATGGTAGGCAGCAGAATATTCTCCAATATATTCAAATTGGAAAGAAATGGAAAGAGATTGTCAAGGACACCTATGTCGTTCCTGAAATGGAGAAAAAAGGTCACAAGTTCGTTCAGATGGCTCTCATCTTGTCCAACCATGAGAAGTCTGGGAGGTATGTCCGTTATGAGGGATTCAAGATATGGAACATTCATAGTGATATGGACTAAATCAGATTGAAAACGATTTCAATGAGGATAAGACAGGCCACCGTTTGCATCATACCCTGAATGAGTTTGATGGGAACTTCCGTAAACGTGTTACGCACGGTTATGCCCTTTTGAATAGCAATAAGAACCACAATCACGCTCATGAAAAAGGGTTTAAGAATGAGGGGGATGAGGCTCTGGATGCTCATGGCCTCCAAAAGCTGATCAATGTAATTATCAAAGGTAATATTGTTGAAATATCCCAGGGTAACATACCCGCCGAGCAGAGCTACCAGGGAAAAGATAAAGGTCAGACACGGCCCCCCAATGGCAAAGGAGAGGATGCGCGGGAGATAGAGATAGGGCTCCAGAGGAATACCGAGCATGGCCAGGGTATCTGTTTCCCGATTGATTTTCATAAGAGCTATTTCTGAAAGCACTGCTGATCCTGAGCGAAGAAGCAGGATAACGGTACAAATGATGGGAGCGAGTTCCTGAGTGACCAAGAGAATGAGATAGTTTCCAATACGGTCATAGGCGTTGAGGCTTGTGAGGATATTGAGGAGACTATCCACGGTAATGGATCCCAGGAGCAGGGCCGTGATGCAAACGATAGGGAGGGCCTGGATGATCGTGAAATAGCATTGTCTGACAACGACTCGAAAGATGGCCTGATTCAAAAATTCCAGCTTCACAAAAGAACGCAGACTGGCGTTGAGGATGGTAACAACCACCAACCACATCGTGGTACGCTCAAGAAAGCGGCTTCCCAGCCGTGCAATAAAGGAGGTGGACATGGTGGAGAGCTGGTTGTTGTCAACGGAAGCAAGAGATTTTTGGTGTGACACGATGTTGGTATGCTCACATACCGCAATGCTGTTTATATCCTGAATTTTGAACGCCTTGTACCTGCCTGGTTGAGCGGTCTGAAGTCGTGCATTGTGTACCAGGCTTCATGCACTACAGGAAGCCGCCTTTTTTGAGATGAATTTCCAAGCAGGAAAGGGCCGCAGGTGTCACTCCTGAAATACGTCCTGCCTGGCCAAGGGTGCGCGGGGCAATGGCAGTGAGTTTTTCCACAACTTCCCTGGAAAGTCCTGGTATGTCTGCATAGGTCATATCCGCCGGAATCAGGGTCTTTTCCAGGTGGCTGGCCCGTTCGACCAATGCCTGTTGGCGCACCAGGTATCCCTGATATTTGCACTGGATTTCTGCCTCGTGCAAGGCATCATCTGGAAAGGTGGTCAAGGCAGGCCAGAAGGGTTGAAGGGAAGTAATGCTCAGTGCTGGCTGCCGCAATATATCTTGTAAGAAAACGGTTTTTTTAGGGGGCACAGCACCCAGGGCTTGCAGGGTTTCACAGGTAGAGGCATCAGGCCTGATCCTGATAGTCTCCAGGGCGTGCATGATTGTTTGGATGGCCTTTTTTTTCTGTCTGAACAGGTTCCATTGGGCATCCGAGACCAGCCCCAGTTCCCTGCCAATGGGGGTGAGTCGCAGATCTGCGTTGTCTTCACGAAGGAGCAGGCGGTGTTCAGCCCTGGAGGTGAACATGCGGTAGGGTTCTTTGGTGCCCTTGGTCACCAGGTCATCTGCCAATACCGCCATATAGGCCTGATCTCTGGAGAGGAGAAAGGGGGCATGTCCCTGAAGGGAACACCAGGCATTGACGGCGGCCCATAATCCCTGAGCAGCAGCTTCTTCATAGCCAGAGGTACCATTGATCTGACCTGCCAGATACAATCCCTTCACCCTCTTGGTCTCAAAGGTGGGCTGAAGCTGGGTCGGGGGCACAAAATCGTACTCAATGGCATAGCCAGGACGTACAATAAGAGCCTTTTCAAGACCAGGAATGGTGGCGAGCATCTCCTTTTGAATATCCAGGGGAAGGCTTGTAGGGAGGCCGTTGGGATAGACCTCGGGATGGTCCACGCCTTCAGGCTCAATAAAGATCTGGTGGCGGTCTTTTTCAGGAAATCGGGCGACCTTGTCCTCAATAGAGGGGCAATACCGGGCTCCAACCCCCTTGATTACCCCCTGGAACAGGGGAGAGCGTTCAAAGCCTTTTCTGATGGCCTCATGGGTGTGTTCATTCGTGTAGGTCACATGGCAGGGGAGTTGCGGCAGGGATTTTCCCTGATAATGGAAGCTGAACCTGGGTTGGGGGGTGTCACCGTATTGGGCTTCTAGGGAAGAGGTATCAATACTTTCCTTGAGCAGGCGGGGGACGGTTCCTGTTTTAAGGCGTCCAAGTTCAAGACCTGCCTGGCGCAGGGAGGCTGAAAGACCCTGACTGGCAGGATCACCAAATCGTCCTCCAGGATAATGGGACAGACCAATGTGGATGAGTCCCTCCATAAATGTGCCGGTTGTCAGGAGAACCCGGCGGGCCAGTATGGTCTCTCCGATACGGGTTGCAATGCCCTGGATGGAACCGTTACGCACAAGAATCTTCTGGGCCATAGCCTGGCGGACATAGAGATTGTCCGACGAAAACATATCCCGTTTGACCACCTGCATATAGGTGTCTCGGTCCATCTGAGCCCTGGTGGCACGCACAGCCGGTCCCTTACGGGTATTGAGGGTTCTGAACTGAATCCCGGCCTGATCAGCCCATATACCCATCCTGGAACCAAGAGCGTCCAATTCCCTGACCATGTGCCCCTTGGCAAGCCCGCCAATGGCCGGATTGCAGGAAAGATGGCCTATGCGGTCAATATTATTGGTCACCAGCAGGGTGACAAGACCAAGACGTGAGGCAGCCATAGCTGCTTCGCATCCGGCATGACCTGCACCCACGATAAGGAGGTCAAAAATTTCTGGAGGATGGGGTTTCATAGATCTAAGCAGGCTGTCCCACACGCATCATCTGTTACATTTTGGTCTGCTTCACACGTTTACCACCCGGATACCTCAGTACACCTTGGGGGTAAACATACCTTGCGCCTTGTATCTGCTATGATGACCAGCCTGAAATGTTGAGTTGCTCAAGAGCCCGTTAGAAAAGAAGACAGGCCATGACCTGGGCATCTTTGATCGTATTGGTAATGGAGGACTGCTCGTTGGATTGGTGGGCAAAATTCATAAGGGTACTCCAGACAACAGCCTCATAGCCCTTTCTCCGCAAAAAGGCAGCCACAGTGCCACCGCCAATTCCCTGGGGTCGGGCATCTACACCATATATTTTTTTGACGGCCTTGGTGAGTTCAACCACAATATCACTTGAGGGATCTGTTATGGGTGCTGCATCTTCGCGTTGAATAGCCTCAAAATCGACCGTAACCCCATAGGTTGTAGCCACTTCTTCCCCAATATCTTGCATAGCCGTAATAACTTTTTCAGGATCCACCTGAGGAAGCATACGGGCATCTATATAGACCACATCACGACCCGGCATGGTATTGATGTTGTCCACATTGGCCTCTTTTTTGGTGGGGGTGAAGGTAGATGTGGGAGGGCTGAAAAGCGGATTGCTGTCAGGAAACATGGTGTGCAGGCGATCCAATTCCAGGATCAGGGCAGAAATGCCGCGCAGACTGTTGATGCCTTGGTGGGGCCGCGAGGCATGGCTTTGTTTACCTGTCACCGTTGCCTTCATCCAGAGTTGGCTCTTTTCTGCTATTTCAATCATGCTTGAATCAGGAACACCTCCGTCAGGAATCAAAAAAAGATCATCCTGAGCGAACAGGTCGTCATGGTCACGCACCAGGGCTTCCATGCCATATCGGCTTCCGGTTTCCTCATCAGCCACAAAGATCAGGCCCAGATTGATCTCTGGAACGATGTCATGTTCCATGAGGGTTTGCGCGAGGATCAATGACGAAACAAGACCTTGATGATTGTCCTCAACACCTCGGCCAAAAAGCAGATCACCTTCACGGTGGAGCTCAAAGGGCGGGGTGTTCCACAGGGATTCGTCACCCACAGGAACCACGTCGGTATGACTTATGATCCACAGGGTTCTTGAGGTGTCACGCCCTGGAATCCGCGCCACAAGAGTGGGCCGAAAGCCGCAAGCCACCCGCTTATCAGGGATCCTGATCTCTACAACGTCATCAATACCCCTCTCTGCAAGATAACCACGAAGATAGTCAGCCTTGTCTTTTTCTCCCTGCCCCCCATTTGTGGGGCCAAGGGCTGGAATGGCAACCAGGGCCCGTTGTAAGGCAACGACCTCTTCTGTGGCACGGGCGATACGATCAATGACAGATTGGAGCATGCTCGACCCTCACTGGAATTGACAAACCAAGATGATGCAGGAAAAAGACCTGGCCTGATGGAATGAAAAATCCGGCAGAACGGGCTGCCGGATTTGGATGTAAGTCTATCTGCCTCGGGCTGCTCGTTTGGAAGCCTTCAGCGGGTTGATCTTGACCTTGCCGGCCTTGTCGAAACTGGCCTTGACATGGGTCGCAAAATTGCAAGCCCCGCGAGCCCATTTCTTGGCCGGTTCCGGGTAGCTCATGCAATATTTTTCGCCTTCAAAATCGGCGATTCGGTCGCAACCATTGCATTTATCAGCAATGGGCTGCAGGTTAAAACCCTTGAACTGCAATCCTTCTTCTGTTTTGACAGCACCTTTGAAATACGTGTTTGCCATGGGATATTCCTCCTGATCCTTGCACAAATATATGCCCTATACGGTGTATGTACTGCGAGCAAAATGGAAGGAGCTATTTTTCTTACCCCTGGTTTGTCAAGTAAAAAATGTGTTTTTACATATACACAGCAACAGGAGAGGTCGGTGACAATGCCTTTGGGGTGGAACCAAGAGCGGCATATCAGGCCTGATAACAGCTCACAATTTCAGATTGTTCACAACATATCCCTATTAGGAGGTACACAGACATGGAACTGACAACGTTATTAGAGGCAATCAAAAAACATCCTCACTTTGACAATGTGGGCATGATTTTGTCCCATGCTGGATATGTTCGACAACATTCCAGAGATGGCCGTCAGGTAACCGGCTTGAGGGTGGATGTGGATGCGGCCAAGTGCAAGGCCGTCATTGAGGAAGGTCTTGCTGAACCTGGGATTGTGGATATCCAACTGGCTTTTAACGCGGGCAAAGTTCTTGGCGTTGGTGAGGAGGTCATGCTGTTGGTTGTTGCCGGTGATATTCGAGACCATGTTATTGCCTGTCTGGAAAAAACATTGGCACGGCTTGAAGAAGTGGGGGCTAAGAAGAAACAGGAATTTTTTAAAGAATAAAAGTGACTGCTCCCTTGTTGGTATCCACGAGATTGAGCTGATCGTTGAACATAGTGATCTCTATGGCTTTATCTGTGGCAATGTCTGTCATTCTGGTTTGTTAGTTTCTGAAGATACGGGTTCTTCTTCAAGCTGGATGTCCAGTTCTTCTGGTTGAATTTCCCGAAGTGCCGCTGGCTGGGAGTTGGCTTCCCTGACGTGAGAAATAACTGTGGTTTGCTGATTGGCTGCATCAAAGGATATTTCTATAATTTCTTCCCTATCTTCCGGTTGGGGTGTATCTAACCCCTGCGGTGTAGATGATGCAACAGGATCTCCAGCAGAGCACATACACGGAGTTTCCCCGGCACAAGATACCTTGTTAGCTGCTTCAGAATCTGAAGCTTTCAAGGGTTCTGTAGCACGTACCATGTCATCAAGTTCAGGGATAACAAGCTCTTCAACATTATTATACTGGCTGGCATGAGATGCAGGTTCGGGAGTGGTGTCTGTTATATGGGAGAGGTCACTTTCCTCCAGGGACACCGCAAGAGGGACTTGATCTGCCTGGGGGCTATAGCCTGTTTCAGGCTCTTCGTGGTCGCCGATGGTATGCGCCATGAGCATTTCTTCAAGACCAGGCACGTGAATATCGTCGTCAGCAGCATCCTCAAGCCAACGTCCCTGGGGTGCTTCCATCCATTCCAGCCCCAGGGCTTTTCGGGTTGCTTCCCAAGTCTGGCCGCATTTGGGGCAGTCGGCAAGATAATCAAATGAATGAAAACCGCATTGCTTGCAATACATAATCCTGTTCCCCTGATTACTCAGTCGGTGTACAATTTTTTGAACAGCCTCTATGGGCTGTGATCATATTGTTCCCTGCGTTGCTTGTGCCAAAAACCTATGCCAAGACAGAGCAAGGCCGCAGTTTCCCACCGCAATATACGTGCTCCTAAAGAAATAGGTGAACAACCAGCATGATGCAAGGCAGCCGTCTCTTCCTGGGAGAATCCTCCCTCTGCTCCCAATACAACGAGAATATCCCCTTGATATGCTATATCCTCTGGTTTGAGAATCTGTGTGGAATCAGCATCTTCCCAGAGAAAGATACGGTGCTGGAACTCTTGGGTTGCTTCAAGAAGTGAAGTCAGTCCCTGAGGATAGGTAACAAGTTGGGGCAGCCAGGGATTACCGCATTGTTTAGCCGCAGCTATACATTGATTCTTCCAGGACTCTTTGGGTAATTTGGGGGTTGTTCCCTGGGAAAAGGTGGACTGCCAGAATATGATCCCCCAGGCTCCCAGTTCAACGGCCTTCTCCAGAAACCACCCTCGCCGCGTGGCCCTGTTCCAACCAGGAGCCACCCATATCCGACATTCAGGAAGCGGATGCTCGTGGAGACGTTCCTGATCAAGAACAATCTTTTTTTTGGTCAACGAAACAACCCGAAACATTCCTTCCCGCCCCTTCCCGTCAAAAAGGGTGATGTATGTCTCTGGTCGGGTTCTGAGCACAGTAGCCAGATGATGGGCCTCACTCCCTTCAAGGGTAAACGGGGCCTTCCATTTGTCAGGGGGGAGAAAGAAACGATTGATGCGGGACATTTTTTCTCTGCAGTAGGGGTGGGGTTATAAGAGTTCAAATTCTCGTGTAACGTATGTTGCAATTATTTCTTTATAACCTTAACTAGGTTAAATAGTTTGTATATGATGCTTTTTCAATAAGTTGATATTATGCCTTTTTTGTCAGGCTGGTATGCTGCAAAGCAACTGAAATTTTTGACTCAATTGTAGTAGTTCAGACGTTATCTGACCGTCGCCTTTTTGGGAATTTGGTATTTTTCACTTTAGTTCAAGTCAGCCACTTTTTTTCACAACCCTACGACCCTCTTACGCTATGAACCTGTTTCATGACGACCCCATTTCTTCCGGCCCTTGGCCTTTGGCTTACGAAGTAATCTGGTTAGTGCTGTCCATAGGCCGTTGTGTGGTATTTTCCTTTTGCGCTGTCTGCCTTTTTTTTCAGGGGCTACTCATACTGGCCCCTGTCCTTGTTATTATAGTGGCCGTCCTTATCGTTGCTTTATAGACGCATTGCTGGGAACGCATCTGGCAGACGAGCTAAGCGCATTAATGTCTGCCAGCTAAGAGCCCATCCCTTCGAATTTGATCATTCAGGCTCGTGGCCTACCGAGTTGTGCCGGAAAAGTCGTTCCTTCCTGCCGTTTACGTCCAGCGATAAGATCAAAAGCTGTATAGCCGCCAATCTTCCCGTCTCTCATCCTGAATAGTCGCAACACATCTAACACCGGCACAGACCGCCCTGCCAATTGTGGTGAACACGCCATAGTTCGCAGGGTTCTCTGTCGTCTTGAGTAACTTTTTCTCTCTGGTACATTCAGGACATTTTTTGAAGGCCCTGACCATCTCCTTTGATTGCCAATCAATACATTTTTCCTGCTCCACCTTCTTCAATCACATCCCGCATATCAAGGCTGTACCGAGGCCAGAGCAATACTATTTCCAGAAAATGTAGGGGCCCTAAACTGCCCCTACCCACGTCCGAAACGTTCCCGGGTATGAACCGGGCGGAGGGCATGCCATGGCCGCAAAAATGAAATAAACAATGTTAGGTTTTAGATGTTATGTAAGAGCAACCTAAAACTTACAGCCTAACATCTAAAACCTAACACCGGAGCGAAGCGACTAATCCCATCCTGTGACATGGCATATAAAGTAACTGATAAAAGGGACAGCAAGCAGAATCAGCACAAGTTTGAATCCGCCGATCAGTGCCACCAATCCAAGGCCCACCAGAAGAAACAATAACGAGAAGATAGTCCCTGCCAGACGTGGTTGAAACAGACAGAAACTTACCAGTACCATAAAACCCAAAAAAGATTCCATGCCAAAAGACCTCAAGGTTGCCCTGCACATAACAGCAAAGGATCAGACCGGACCAGCCATCGGGAAAACGCGGACGGGTCTAATGTCTATATCCAGACAGCTAACTGGCTTGCAAGCTTCATCTGTGGCCTATGTGAGTACCATGCACTCATGAGCTGCGGTGGCTTTAACGAGGCCGGAGCAACAATGCTCCGGAAAATTTACAAGAGGATGAACAGATGGAAGACTTTTTATTAGGCTTCAATGAGGCCGGAGCAACAATGCTCCGGAAAATCTGGCTAGACGCCCAAGATGCTTCTACGGTCTTATTAGGCTTCAATGAGGCCGGAGCAACAATGCTCCGGAAAATGATGGTGGGTACTACATAAAGGTCATGGGGCCAGATGCTTCAATGAGGCCGGAGCAACAATGCTCCGGAAAATGAACCCTACAGCCTCAGTTACTTGTCTGAAAAATCCGCTTCAATGAGGCCGGAGCAACAATGCTCCGGAAAATATAGGCCCTGCGAGCTTGTCCGTGAGGTGCTAAAGAGCTTCAATGAGGCCGGAGCAACAATGCTCCGGAAAATCAATGGCTCACCTTCAACGATTCCGTTCAATCCAGCGGGCTTCAATGAGGCCGGAGCAACAATGCTCCGGAAAATGGCGATATATATGGGCTCATTGCCATCATTAATGTCGCTTCAATGAGGCCGGAGCAACAATGCTCCGGAAAATACTGGCGTCGTGCCGCAGCGGTACTTTTTGACTCCCGCTTCAATGAGGCCGGAGCAACAATGCTCCGGAAAATATCCAGGCCGAAAGCACAGACGATGCCGCTGAAAAGGCTTCAATGAGGCCGGAGCAACAATGCTCCGGAAAATGAGGGTATGAGGGTTAATATAATAATGGGGGATACAGCTTCAATGAGGCCGGAGCAACAATGCTCCGGAAAATTGGGTTGTCACTCCCGGAGAGCAGGACAACCCCTATGCTTCAATGAGGCCGGAGCAACAATGCTCCGGAAAATTCGCATGAACAATTTCTTTTTCTTCGTCTTAGTTAGACGCTTCAATGAGGCCGGAGCAACAATGCTCCGGAAAATACAAAACAAAAAGGCCGGCTGCTGGTTGTGCACTGGGCTTCAATGAGGCCGGAGCAACAATGCTCCGGAAAATGAGAACTGTTACTTTTGAAGGAAAGATTTATCGCCTGCTTCAATGAGGCCGGAGCAACAATGCTCCGGAAAATTTATTGCAGGGAGGAAAGAATGAGTCCTACTCAGAGCTTCAATGAGGCCGGAGCAACAATGCTCCGGAAAATTATTTTTTACTCGGACAACGGTTCGGGATTTACCAAGCTTCAATGAGGCCGGAGCAACAATGCTCCGGAAAATGGAACCTTCCGGGCTGTCTGATGCACGGCATCTTGCGCTTCAATGAGGCCGGAGCAACAATGCTCCGGAAAATGCGGAGCCGTGAGTATGAAATATACATCAGACAAAGCTTCAATGAGGCCGGAGCAACAATGCTCCGGAAAATTTCCATCGGCCAGGTCGCAAGAGGCACTGTATTCCTCGCTTCAATGAGGCCGGAGCAACAATGCTCCGGAAAATACTTTTAATTTTGGGGCTGACACCTGACATTTAATCAGTTAGGGGTCAGTCATGTACATAAAACATTGTAAATTAAGCAGTTACAAGCAATCACGGTTGCTAGA
>PDWJ01001570.1_pt1 | contig 27740 bp, 26 predicted proteins | sample 1430881 | NCBI WGS metagenome assembly PDWJ01 (sample SAMN01162460, study PRJNA174530) | Oral metagenome, whole genome shotgun sequencing project. | biome: Marine environment; feature: Marine mammal; material: Swab sample of the gingival sulcus; isolation source: swab sample of gingival sulcus...
ATTCCCAGGACTTGAAGCAGCAAATATTGGCTACAAGATAGCTCAAAGATTTGGTAAGTTCCAAGCAATTGGTCCAGTACTACAAGGTCTTAATAAACCAGTAAATGACCTATCTAGAGGTTGCAACGTAGATGATGTTTACAACCTAGCAATTATTACTGCTGCACAAAACCTATTAGAAGATTAAAATAATTAAACGGCCTATACCTTATGTATACGCCGTTTTTTTTGTGCTTTTTTATTCTATATTTTCACCGCTCTCTTTAACCTATTTACCATCGCTGAACTGAGTGTAAGTGTAATTATATCACCTGGAAGTGGTGTGAGTACAAATGCAGGAATAAGATTCTTTATTGCAACACCTTTACCAAGGTACACATTTATTATAAATACACCATAAAGAAAACCTAATGAGTATACTATAAGTATATTTACAAGACTTGCAAGTAAATAAACTTCAAGATTTTTTTCTCTACTTTTCTCAACGATTTTACCCGCAACATACGCTCCTATCACAAATGCTACCAAATAGCCAAATGTAGGTTGAAGTATGTACCAAGGTCCTCCACCCTTTGTAAATATAGGAATACCTAATAAACCTATTATAAGATAAACTAAACTTGATAAGGCACCAAGTCTTGCACCCAGCATTAGCGCCGCTAGGTTAGTGAACATCAGCTGTAATGTCATTGGTACATAAGGTACTGGTATTTTTATAAATGCTCCAACTGCTATAAGTGCAGTAAAAAGTGCAACTAGTATTAATTCTTTTACTTTCATAAAACCTCCAAGTAAAAGATAACACAAAAAAAAAGAGTTGTAAACCCTTTTTAAAATAGGTTTACAGCTCATTGTCTTTTTTAAATATAGCCTTAAAATACAACACTAGTGCTTTAAAATAGTTCTTGTTTACAAACTCTATTATAGATAACAACTTGTTGTAACTTAACGCACCATTCGAAAAGTCAGATAGTGCTCTAAGTGGCATCTCAGTCTGCATCTTATATAGCATTTTATAAGTAGAATCACTCTCATCAGTAGTTCCAGACACTTTTGCAATTTCTGTTTTCACCCTACTTAGCATCTTTTTACCAAAGAATGTATCCTTTATATCATATAGTGAATTATTAACTGTAATTATATCTGCTTTACTACTAACAGGAACTTCTCCATATATAGATTCAAAATCTGAATCTGTAATATCTTCACCCAGTTCAAAATATACCGATGTTGAAATCGAAGGCTTGTATACTAGGTTTTCCTCTTCATCTTTTTTATAGAATACAGTTCCTTTAAGTCTGATATCAGCTGATGAAGCGCCTATAAGTATTTCATACTCACCTGGCTCAACAACCCATTCCTTTACCACAGTGCTATAATAAGAAAAGCTAGTGCTATCAAGCTCTAATTCAACTTTTTTCTTCTCTCCTGGAACCAATTTTATCTTCTTAAACCCTTTAAGTTCTTTAACTGGTTTATAAACAGTAGATTTAACGTCTCTTACATAGAGCTGCGCAATTTCTCTACCTTCTATATCTCCAGTATTTTCAATTTCAAAACTAACCTTTAAAGTCTCTCCATCAAATTCTTCAGAACTCATCTCTAGGTTAGAATATTCAAATGTCGTATAACTTAGTCCATGCCCAAACGGGAATAGTACCTGATTTTCTTTTTTATCATAGTATCTATAACCAACAAATATTGATTCTACATATTTCGCTTGCTTACTTGTAGTATCATAATAGAAATGAGATGGAAGCACAGAGTCACTAGGATAGGTTTCTGCTAGCTTACCACAAGGGTTCTTTTCACCAAATAGTATATCAACAAGTGCAGATGCTCCAGCTTGTCCCGCTAAGTATGTTTGAATAATTGCAGGTGCTGCAGTGTCAATTGTAACAGGCGAACCCGATGTTACAACTAGTACAGTATTGTCATTGTATTTAAGTAAGTTATTGAGTTCTCTTTGTTTATTAAATGGTAACTTAAGATCTTCTCTATCAAAGCTCTCTGATTCAACACTTGAGTCTAACCAGGCAAAAAGTATTACTCCATCAACAATGTTTGCCATAGTCTCTATGAAACTTGTATCACTATTTTCATCAGCATAGACAAATTCAATACCTCTTTTAGTAAATTCATCGTATACCGTATCTACATTTGTAGGGTTCACAAGTGAACTACCAGCTCCCTGTATTACAGGATTTTTAGCAAAATCACCTATTACTAAGTATTTCTTTTCCTTATCTAGTGGAAGAATCTCATCATTTTTGAGCAGTACCATTGACTCGCTTGCAATCTTTCTTGCTAGTTCATGATGGGTACTTGCAACATAAAGGTCTCCCTTTCTGTAGTTCTCTTTAGCTCTTTGAACAAGTCCTAGTACATCTTTAACTCGTTCATCTATTACAGTCTCAGATATAAACCCTTTTTGAACAGCACTATTTCTAAGCAAGTCATTTCTTTTATTAGCAGGCATCTCAAGGCTTAGTCCAGCATTTGTTGCTTTTACGGGGTCACTCACTGCTCCCCAGTCACTAATAACAGCCCCTGTAAAACCCCACTCTCTTCTAAGGATACTAGTTAAAAGTTCTGAATGTTCTGAACAGTAGTGTCCATTGAGTTTATTATATGCAGACATAACCGCTACAGGGCTCGCCTCTTTAATTGCAATTTCAAACCCTTTTAGATATATTTCTCTTAGCGCTCTCTCATCAACAAGCACATCTTGTATCATCCTATCCTGCTCCATGTTAGAGCAGACAAAATGTTTCAAGCACGCACTTACTCCAGTAGACTGAACCCCTCTAACATAACTGGCTGCCATTTTACCGCTCAAGTATGGGTCTTCAGATAAATATTCAAAATTCCTACCACATGTAGGCATTCTTTTTATGTTAAGACCTGGCCCAAGAAGTACGTCTACATTTTCCTCATTTGCCTCTTTACCAATGGCCTCACCCATTCTATTTATAAGCTCTTCATCCCATGATGATACCACACATGATAATGTAGGAAAAGCAGTTGATTCAAAGGAATTATTTAGCATCCCTACATCTAAATTTTCCTTTTGCTTTCTTACTCCATGGGGACCATCTGTTAAAAATATTGATGGTATATCGAGTTCATCAATTGGTTTCGTTTGCCAAAAATTAGCTCCTGATAAGATTTCAGTTCTCTGTTTTGTTGTCATACTGTTTATTATTGAGTTATTCATTTAAACCTCTAATTCTAGCTATAATAGAATACGCGACAAGTCCTATAAGTACCCCCATTATATTAAGCATTATATCATCAATGTCAAAAACACCTATGTTTTTTTCAAGTTGGTAGGCTTCAATTATGAGCACAAATACCACACCAGAAATAAAAGTGTTAAACCTTTTCATACCAATCATTATATATGGAACCATTAAACCAAATGGTATAAAAACAGCCACATTCCCTATTATGTTAAACAGGTAATCTTTAAAACTAATATTTCCATAATATAGTGCCATGCTATAGTTCTTGATAGTGTAAAAAGGAACTATATTAATTGATCTAACTTGGTTTAAATCTCTTCCACTTTTAAAGACAAGTAGTTTTATTAAAAGCACAATATATGCTAGCACAATAATGAATACTAATGTTTTTTTCTTCAATGATATTTCCCTAGTATACTTTCTTAAAATTCTCTCTCTTTTCATACTTTTATCTATATAAAAATATATGTCGTTTTCGACTCAAAGCAATCTAAATAGGCTTTAGTCTTCTTTTCTCCCTAAATAATCCATTAATTCATTTTCGTTCACGAAATAAAGTGCCTTATGTGCATTCTCCACAAGACGTTTTTTCTCGCATTTTACTATGTGTTTTCTGAGGTGAAGAGTTTGGCTTGATTTTATAAAGAATTTATCAATATCAAGGCCAATTAACACCTGCATTATATTCTTATCTTCTATGCCTTTCCCAAAAATGCCTACCCATTTATCAACCCTTTTTGTATTAATTGCAATGAGTTTTAATAGCTTTAATAATGCAATATTATATACACTTGGTGCTTTATTCTCATTATCTCCAATGACATGTTTTAATAATCTATCTGAATTAACTACAAAGAAATCAACTAATTCTAGCATATGATTATTCATAAGAACCACTTCAGGTGTCTCGATAATTAGTCCAACTTGATAAGTCCCAAAATCAATCGCTTCTTCAACTAATTTCTTCTCTATAAACTCAAGCTCATTCCTAACCGCCTTAAGTGTTTCAATTGAATATACACCAGCTAGCATTATTCTTACTTTTCCATATTTAGATGCCATTATAAGTGCTTTTAGTCTATTACTACATGCAATATCATTTGAATATGTAAGTCTTATATTTAAATATTTACCTTCAAATCTCTCAAACGCTTTTTGACATATGTTTATCTGTCCCTCTACTGAAAGATTTGATTTGCCATCTGAAAAGAGGTTTTCATTTAGTATTGTTACTGAGTCACTATCATTGCTCTTAATTATGTCATAGTCACTTATCTTCTCCAATATTCCTGATAGCTCTATTACTTTTAAGTCCTTTGTCTTTGTCTCCGTACCGATATACCTAGTGAGTCCACCAGTTTGAATTTGGTTTATCTGAATCTGTTGCCTATATTTTTCCACTATTTCTTCACTTTGATCAATTAGTACTAGTGACTTATCGCTATCAACTATTGCAACATTACCTTTAAGCTTACTAGTATCTATATCATAAACATGTGGCATTGATATGGCATTTTCTTTAGAAAAACCTTCTTCAGTAATAATACCTTTTACAATCTCTTCATTAAACAGCATTATATCGCTCATATTAAGTCTTCTAGCAACAACCACAACGTCTTCATCACCCTCTATTGAGATTGGCTTAATCTTGTTTATTATTCGAAGCAATCTATATCCGTTATCAAGATGATAAGGACCTCTTTTTTCAGATACACTCTTGATACTGTAAGATAAATTCATGCTCATCTTTCCAACATACTGCTTTATCTCATTTATCCAGATTTTGTCATTTGCTGCTTCATTTAATTTAACAAACAATTCACTATCACTGTACTCACTCTGAAGGTCTAAAAGTTCATTTCTAAGGTCTTTTAAATACTCATCAAAGTTCGCCATCTCTTTGGACGGATTTAGAACCATACCCTTGCTTGGTTCCTTTATTGATTCCACTCTAATAATATTTCCTATGCCTATTCCATTTGAAACGCTTTTACCACTTAATACTTCCATAAAAAACTCCTTTTATTCACAGGATTATTATACCATTTTTTTCACAAAAAGAAAAAACTTCCAAGCATTAAACTTGAAAGTTTGTATTTATTTATAAATGTTTACCTTCAATTATCTTTCCAGCACTCATTGTATATACCTTTTTGCCGTAATGAAGAGTGTCTAATTCATGAGAAACAATAAGTATTGTTGTTCCATCATCATTTATCTTCTTTAACATCTCCATAACTTCTTTTGTGCTCTCAACATCTAGGTCACTCGTAGGTTCATCGGCAATAATTATATATGGATCGTTTATCATTGCTCTTGCGATAAGGACTCTTCTGAGCTCTCCTCCAGATAACTCCCTAGGATATGAATAAGCTAAATCTTTAATCCCAAGTTTTTCAAGCATTATCATAGCTTTACCAGCTACATCACCTTCTCTTTTATAAGTAAAGAAAGGTAAGCTCACGTTTTCTATAACAGTTAAGTATGGCAGTGTGGCACTAAGCTGTGGAATAAAACCTATATGTTCATTTCTTATTCTAGATATTTCATCATCGCTTTTATCAATAATGCTGTTTCCATTGAGCTTTATGCTTCCACTGGTAGGAGTAATCATACCAGATAGCATATTTATGAGCGTGCTCTTTCCACTTCCACTCTTTCCAATAATATTTATAAAGTCTCCTTTTTCAATTTCAAGGTTAACATTATCTACTGCATTAAATCTTCTTGACCCTCTGGTATACTCTTTAACTAAGTTTTCAACTTTTAAAATCATCATATACCTTCTTTCATATTTGTGTAAATATCACTCTTTATAATCTTATATACTGATGTAAATGTAGCCACTGGACCTGTTATTGCTGAAATAGCAAAACATCCAATCGCGTATAACAATAATGTGGTAAAACTAGGAATAACAAAAGGTATATTTAAACTTGCTTTTACCATTGGACTTACAGCAATTATAGCTATTAGACCTATAAATATACCAATCATAGAGCCAAAGAGACTTATGATAAATGATTCCTTTATAATTAGAGATGCAAGCTTTCTCTTTGTCATACCTATTACTCTAAATATTCCAAACTCTTTCTTTCTCTCATTTATAGATAATGAGAATACAAGTGCTATTACTATTATTGCAAGAATTAGAATAATAAATATTATAAACTTAATATATCTAGATATAACAATTAAGTTCGAAGATATTTGATTTACAAATTTCTTACTAAACATTCCATAAATGCCATCACTAGAGTATTTTTCAGTAATATATTTAGCTATCTTTGTAGAATCATACCCATCTTTAAGCTTTATCATTATGGTAGATACTAATGAGCCATCCTCTGAGAGTTTATGTTTCATTATCCTCTGAGCGTCTTTTGCTAGCTTTGCACTAGTCTCTTGAGTCATAAATACTGTAGCATCAAAACCCATTCCAGTCTGCTCAAGTCTTCCCGCTATCTTATACCTTCTCCCAAAGAATTTTATGGTCTCATTTACTTCACCACTTACATGCTTACCGACGATAACCTCGCCTTCTTTAAGGTCGATATTCATAGTTTTATTAAGCCAAGGCTTAATTAAGAAGTCTGTTTTATAATCTATACCTACGATTTGCACTGGGTAAGAACAACAAGATGCACTTAGGGTTGCGATATAAGTTTGAGTTGTTATCTTATCAATACCTTCTATATTCTTTACTTTATCTAGCGCGTCTTTTGGCAAGTAAAAATTGTATGGTTTACCGCTGAGTAGTATGCTATCAATCCTTGCTTCATAACCCTCTGGCACAACCATTACATCTGCACCCAACCTATCAGAAAGCGAACTAACACCTTTAGACAGTGATGTAGACATTACAAGCCCAACTATAAGCGAAAACGAAAAAAGTGCAACTAGAAGTATCATCATAAAACTTCTAAACGGTCTTCTTCTTATATTCTTAAGCGCTAAATTCTTTCCATTAAGCACCTTCATTTTCTTCTCCTAAAAATACTAGTATTATTGCAATTACACTAACAAGTATCATAACTGGTATTAGAATATTTAGCATCGGCTGAGTCTTAGTAAAGCAAGTCATAACCCTACCATCTCTCATTGCCATTCTGCAAAATCCTACTTCCCAGCCAAGCTTCATCTTATCTCCAAGTTTAATAATCTGATGTGGTGCCATATACATAAATGATGTAATTATTATTGCCACTGTATATGAAATATAAGAGAATATCTTCTTTTTCATAAGCAGATTTATAATCAAGATAATTGTCATCACTGAACCCAGTATTGTTACAAATATGCCTGTGTAATGACACTTCATATGAGAACCGTTTGGAAGCAGTCCACTGCATACTGGAAATAGCAAAAATGGAGTAAGTGTTATCACAAGTGAAATAATTATACTTACAATATTCATAATCTTACTTTTGAGCATTTTTTATAGCCTCCTTGACAGCAGCTTTAAATTGTTTATAGCTAATTGTAGCTCCACTAACAGCCTCAACATCATCTACATTTTGGGTTTTAAGTAACATTTCAGGATATTTCTGCATACCTTGAACGGCCTTTTGAGCTAACGCGTAGTTCGCTTTACCAGAATTAGCTCCGTAGTCTCTTCCTTTAATATTACCTTCTTTATCATAACTCTCTAAAACACACGCAACTATTTTTTTATCCTTTATAACAAGTTCAACCACCGTTTTTGAACTACCTTCTCCTTTAATCTCACCAACAAAAGTGCCATCCTTTAGCTCTTTACTTGTACATGACACTGTTAACAGTAGTGTTGCAATTATTGCAAGAATAAGTAATTGTTTCTTCATTATATCTCCTTCCTCTGATCAATATCCTCAGCTATTTTACCATAGTCAAGTATAATTTTTCTCTCAGCTTCATCTCCAACTTCTGGGTCATGAGTTACAACGATAATGGTTGCCCCTTCTTCATGAAGTTTTTTAAGTATGCCTATAACCATCTGCTCATTTTCTTCATCTAAGTTACCAGTAGGTTCATCGGCTAATAGTATTTCAGGTGAGTTAATAAGTGCTCTTGCTATGCACACTCTCTGTTGTTCACCACCAGAAAGCTGACTTGGCAAGTGATGCGCTCTGTCTCTAAGGCCTACTCTCTCTAGCGCTTCAAGCGCTTCCTTTTCATCAGGAATGCTATGATAGTACTGAGCTACCATAACGTTCTCCAGTGCGCTTAAGTAACTGATTAAATGAAACTGTTGAAAGATAAGGCCTATCTTATCACGTCTTATCTCAGTAAGTGACTTAGCCCCCTCTTTAGATATTATCTGTCCATCTAATATTACCTCACCAATTGATGGCCTGTCCATACAGCCTATTATATTTATCATAGTTGTCTTTCCAGAACCAGAAGGGCCCATAATAGATAACCAGTCTCCCTTCCTAACTGTAAGGTCGACTTCAGAAAGTGCCTTTAAACTTCCATAAATTTTTGATACTTTTTTTAACTCTAATATAACTTCTCTATCTTTCATTCTATTCTCCCTTAAGCACAATAGCAGGATGTACTTCCATTACTTTTCTAGCGGGAAGTATGGATGCTAATACGGTTATGATGGCAAATACTAAAACAGTTATTGGAACTATTATAGGTTGAAAATTTATTGCTCTACCAAACACATTAAGTGACACGTTTTGAGCAAAGACAAAACCGAGTACACTTCCAAGCAAACCTCCAAGTATTCCAAGCACAACTCCTTCACCTAGAAACTCTCTTATAATCATTTTGTTCTTTGCTCCAAGTGCTTTCTTAAGCCCTATTTCTTTCTTTCTCTCACTAATCATTGCAAGCATTGTAGTGTAAACACTTATCATAGTTATAAGTAGCACTATTACTGTTACAAAGAACACCAATGTTTGAAGTTTAGAGAGCACAATATCCTGTGACTGAGTAACCCTTCTAACGCTCTTAGCTTGAAGCTTTGGTAGCTTATCACCTATCTCTTTAGAGATACCTGCTAACTCTTCTTCCTTTGCTTCAACACTGCACTCAAGTACATTGCTGACGTTATCATCTTCTATCATCTCATTTAACTTCGCCATACTGAGAAATACGAACGACTCCTCTTTACCACCCGTTGTAACAATCGCCTTTACTGTAAGTTTTTTCTCGAAGTTATTTTCATTTAAATCTCTAAGCTTATTTTCCTCAGCATCAGTGGTAATTGTAGATGCCTGAGCTTGTTTTTTATATTTAACACCTTTTACAAGGAAGGTGTCTCCTACCTTTAGATTAAGGGTTTCTGCAATGTTTTTACCAATCATTACACCTGAATCTTCATTGTCTATCCAACTACCATCTATGTACCAGAATGGACTATTAGCTTTAGCTTCCACAAGATCAGTACCTGCAAGCATATATGGCTGTTCATTTATCTTAGCTGTATGATACTTATAAGGCGCCATACCAACTATTTTATCAACGCCTATTATCTCCTTAAGCTTTGAGACATCATCATCACTTATTCTTTTGTCACCTGTAGGTATTATGATAAGGTTTGCACCGTATGATCTAAATTCTTTTCCAAGTTGTCTTGGTATATCATAGTATATTGTAACTAGTCCAGATAATATCGTAGAACCTATCATGATAGCAAGCAGCGCTATTAGAAGTCTTGACTTCCTTCTTATGAGCGAACTCATAATCATTTTATAAAACATTCTCTTCTTTGTCATATCCACCTACTTCCCGTGCAGCACTTCTGTAGGCTTAAGACTTAGTAGATACCTGATTGCAGGTATGCTACCAATAAGTGTCACTAGCACTACTATTACAGACACTATAGGTATTACCATTTGAACTATCTCAATGGTTGAACCAAACACGCTAAGTCCTATTATCTCTGCAAGTCCGATGCCAAGAAAATATCCTATAATTCCACCTATTATACCAGTAATAAGTATTTCAACAAGTATAAGCATAATTATCGCAAGATTAAAAGCACCTATCGCCTTCATAAGCCCAATTTCCTGGCTTCTATCCATTACACTTGATGTTACAAGGTTTGATATCGCAAGTGCTGAACCAAAGGCTGATAGTATTGTAATTAGCGTCATAAGCAATGTGGTCTTTTTTAAGATTGTACCTTCGCTCTCAGCGACCTGTCTAACTGGCTTTGCAACACCATCAGTTATAACCTCTTGGATTTGGTGAGATATTGCACTTACATAAGCTGTACAGTACCAAGTCTCGTATTCATCTATAGTAAGACTGAGTGGATCCTGAGCCGCCTTTTTAGCAAGATCATTATCTGGTGTTGTAAGTGCTGAAACTTCCATATTTCTGTACTTACCCTTAAGAGCTGATAACTCTTGAGCTGTCTTAAGAGTAGTTACGATCTTTTCATCATCATCTCCACCGTCTACATATATTCCTTTAACTTTAAGGTTTTTAACACTGCCATTAACATCAACAGTAATTTCATCACCTATCTTTATATCATTTTTACCAGCGATTAAACTGCCAACCATACAGTAGTCATCATCATCGTATTTTAACCATTCCCCTTGAAGATCGATTGTCCACCAGTTTCTTAAGTTTTTCATACCAGTGTTCACTTCTTCACCAGTTGGTAGTTTCTTCTTAAGTTCTACCCACGTGCCGATGATCTTCGTATCTCCAACGCCAACTAGCTCTGCTTTAACCTCTAGGAAAGGCGCAAAATCTACTATGTTAAATCCCCAAAATATCTTCTTTATATTAAATATTTCTTCTTCAGATAAATATTTATCGCTAACTCCCTTACCATCTTCTATTCCGTATAGGTCAGATAAAAGAGATGCATCTTTGTGCATAACATTTATGTTAGCACCATATATCTTTAACTCTCTGTTAACTTTATCTCCAACTCCAAGCATGATATTTATCATTGCAGTAGAGAGCGAAACCCCTAATGCTATTGTAAGCGCAATCATCGCCATCTTTGCCTTTTGTTTAAATAAAGTTCTTATTACCATTCTAAAAAACATATATCCCCCTATTTAAACCTTTTCTCTTCACGCTCTAAGTCTTTCATATTTATGTATATCTTCTCATTCTCTATATTATATGGGAAAGGTATCGGGTTGCAGCCACCTTTAAAACCTATTGTAGCTTTGTTCATTACAACATCGCATCTTTTACACACGACATCGTCACCTCTCTCAAAATAGCCAGCAACACCGCATATTTCGCACGCGTCCAGTCCAAGTCCATATGCTGTAACTCCTGGTTTTTTAACTCCTATAAACTTAACTGTAATACCATTTGGTGTAGTATATGCATATCTATGAAGTTTGCCATCTTCAAAATCTGTAAGTGGTATAACTATTTTATCGCCTTCAACTTCATATTCCTGCGGTTCAGCAAGTGGAACCGGCTTGGTGTCGTAGTAATGCACTAGAGTAACTATAAGTAGTGCTGCTAGAGCAAATGATGCTAAAGAATAAGACCATCTCCTCTTATTTCTAAGTCTAGCCTTCTCTTTTCTTCTAAGTGCGTTATTCTTAAAAGTGCCAACCACTTTCCTATTTGTTGAAATAATGTAAATGGCTAGAATAAAAGTAACTGCACTCATAAGATATATGCCTATATCTTCGTACTTATCACCAAATATCATTATTTGAAATATAAAATCAGAAAGCTTAATCAACTTAAGCCTTTGTGCTGCTGCTACAGCTTTTAAAAAATATGAAAACGCATATATAAGTATCATAACTCTAAACATAAGATAATAGAGCTTATCATTGACTTTTTTCATTAGGCTATAAATAGAAAGATATGCTAAAAAACTCACAATAAAACCAAAGGTAAATCCAATTAACCTCAGTAATGCCATCGTACTAACACTATCCTCACCAAAGTAGACAAATTCCTGTGTATACTGAAGAATCTGTGGCAATAGATAGCTAATACTTGCAGCGAGTGATATCCCTAGCAAAGATATGAAAATTTCCTTTTTCTTTAAAAATGAAAAAATAAATGCGAGAAACGCAAATATAAAAACAGTTAATATCAGATATCTGTTTGTCATTATAAGTGCAATGTTAACAGCCTTTGCATCTAGATATCTTATTACAAACATATATATGCCAGATACCAAAGACGCAAAAAGAAGCACAGCACTTCCTATATATAAATATTTATTTTTAGCCCTTTTTAAATATAAAACAAAAAAAGACATGACAACAAAAATCATAAAAGTCTGTTTAGTAACTAAAACCAAATATTTTAGCAAAATAACCTCCTGAAAAAAGCCCCCCTCAGGATAGAGAGGGGGCTTATAAGTAATATAATTACTTGTTCTGTAATTGCTCTCCAGTGTAATTCCAATCGAATTCAACATTTTGAGTTTTGAAGAACTCAACTGCTTTTTCTTTTGCAGGAACACCTGTCTCAGCATCTACGTGAAGTAGGTAATCAGTTGGAGCTTCAATAGTTAACTTAAGCTTGTAAGTACCAACTTTTAATAAGCCTTTTTTAACGTTAGTTCCATAGTGAGGACCATCGTCAGCGTTCATAGGCATGAAACTTCCTTGAGCCACACTATTACCATCTTTATCAAGTACATCATACTTAACAGTTAGGTATGCAGGCCATGCTTCATCATTACCAAAGCCGTACATTGCAGCTGATTCTTTAGTTAAGTGAATATCAGCTTCAAGGTGCATGTCTGATTCTTCTTTAGTAGGGTTTTTACCAGCAGGAATCATATCAACAGCTTGGAAATAAACAGCAGCAACTTTGTAAGGTCCAACTATTTTTTCGTCGCCAATTTGGATTTCAGCAAATCCACTTTCACCTGGTTTCTCAGGCTCAGCTTTTTTCTCTTCCTTCTTAGCTTCTTCCTTCTTAGCCTCTTCTTTTTTAGGCTCTTCCTTCTTAGGTTCTTCTTTCTTTTCTTCTTTCTTAGGCTCTTCTTTCTTCTCAGCAGGCTGAGAGCAAGCCACTACAGAAAGTACAAGAACAAGAACTAATAATAGTGAAATGAATTTTTTCATTTTCCCTCCTTAGAATAATATTATTTTATTTAAAATGCTTATTATGCATTAAAAACCTATTTTGCTTTTTTAGCAGATAACCAATGCTTAAGATATAAGTACGCCGCCGCTATAATGAGCATTATCTGCGGTATTAATGTCTCTGCCCTATCATAGATATTTAGCACCTCTATGCTAAACCCATTCATTGCAGGAATTATTGTCCTACCAGATATTACATTCGCTTCAGTAAGCTCTATTACACCTTTTCCCATAAACGAGATGCACATTAGGAAAAGCAGTAGACTAGTAAATATGAAGAATGGCTTAAGTGGTAGCTTAACACTGAAATATCTAAATGCTACATATATTGCAACTAGAACAACAGTAGCTGCAAGTATTCCAAGACCAACCCACTTTGGTGAGTTCATTCCTGATGCAAACGATGCTTTGTAGAAAAGTATTAGTTCAGCTCCCTCTCTAAGCACTGCAAGGAATGCTGCAAATATTAGTGTCCACTTGCTCCTATTATCAACTGAAGCTGCAACCTTCTCATCAATGTATTTTTCAAAAGCAATATGTTCAGACTTAGATAGCATCCAGTTACTTACATAGAAGAGTACAATCACCGCAAGGAACATTGTCCATCCCTCTATCAACTCTCTAGCAACACCACTGTTACCAAGTGCAAACTCTATGATGAATGCAAGTAGTACACTTGCTACTATCGCTGCAATACTTCCAAGGTAAACATGTTTTACTAAGTGTTTATTACCTGTCTTAATTAGATAAGCTATTATTGCAACAATTACTAGAATAGCTTCAAGACCTTCTCTAAGTAGTATAGAAAAAGAAGTTGTAAATGTAATCCAGTTTCTAGTTTCCTCACTTGCAACTGGTTTTTTGGTTTCCTTCTTAACTTCTTTTTTTACAGGTTCGCTAGTATCTTCGTTTCCCCAGTTTGGTACTGTTTTATCTCCAAATACCTCTTCACCTATTTTATCGCTATCTTCAGCATCAGCTACGCCATCAAGAACCATGGCATCTTTATAAACCTTAACTCTAAGTGCGTTTATGTCTCGTATAATGCTTTTTTTATCACCTTCTAGATTGCCAAGTAAAGTGTGTTTAATGTCTCTAAACATACCCTCTATCTTGTTAACTCTCTTAGCTGAAATATAAACCATTACATTTTTTTCAAAGCCTTGTATTTCGTAATAACCAAAATATGCTTTGTTTATGTATTCTCTAGCTTCTTTAAAATTGTCTTTCTCAACTTCTTCAATCGCATTATCAAATTTCTCAGACATTGCCAGTGCAACATCCCTCCAATTGTCAAACTTTTCTTTCTCAGCAAATGAGAAATCTGCGACTATAATCGTAAATATCATCAGAAACAAAGTAAAAACAATAATATTTTTTTTCATAAAAACCTCTGTAAAAATTTGATACGTATATAATAACCAAAATGAGACTCATTGTCAATAAGCCTTATCAACTTTATGTACAAATTGAAAGAAATTGCAAGAAAATTCACTTTAATAATTCAAAATATATAATCTTACCTTTGTTAAAATCTATAAGGTAAATGGCTCCTCTTTCCATATCATCTTCTTCATATACTACAGTTATTTTTCTAGCCATTTTCCCATTAAACTCCATCTTTTTATTATTAACAACTTTAAGTCTACTACTATCAAAGAAAAATGGAAGTTTTTTTAGATAATCTGCCTTTGCAATGTTCGCAGCCTCTTCACTGCTTATCTTTTCTTCTTTATTACCTTCAAATGCTGTTTCTTTAGTTCTTTCTCCCGTTCTTTGTTTTAAATCGTTAGTCCCACATGAAACGGTAGTAATTAATAATGCTATAATTAACAAGATTAGTGCTTTTTTATTATCCATTAAATTCTCCTCTACACCTTTTATATGATAATGATTATCTATTGTTTGTCAATAAAAAAAGTAGCATTTCTGCTACTCTTTGTCCTTAAGTCTATTTGTCATTTTGGTAAGCTCATATAACCTATGAATTAACTCGTCGGTTATTACATCCCCTCTCATTCTCCAACACCAATTGCCTTGTCCGAGAATTCCGGGTTCATTCATACGCGCTGAATTATCATAGCCAAGCAAATCCTGCATTTGAATTATCGCTGTATTTGCAACGCTAGTCATCGCGCCTCTTATCATTCCCCAGTGGAAATCATCATTACCGATACCAAAGTATTTTTTTGCCATATCAACTTCATGCTTAAAAGCGACTTCTTTCCAACCATTAATTGTGTAATTATCATGTGTTCCTGGGTAAACCACAATATTTTCCTTATAATTATGTGGAATATGCTCTGATTTTCCAGTTGGATCGAAGGCGAATTGGAGTATCTTCATTCCTGGGAAACCTGTTTCTTCTCTAAAATGATGAACTTCTTTTGTTAAGAATCCCAAGTCTTCGGCAATTATTGGTATATCACCCAACTCTTCTTTTACATAATTGAACAGTTCAATACCCGGTCCTTTATGCCAACTTCCATTCTTAGCGGTGTCATCAGCACTAGGAATTCTCCAAAAACTCTCAAAACCTCTGAAGTGATCAATCCTAACCGTATCAAATATTTTTGTAACCCATTTTATACGTTGAATCCACCAAGAATAGTTTTCCTTTTTATGAACTTCCCAGTCATAAAGCGGGTTGCCCCAAAGTTGCCCATCTTCTGAAAAATCATCAGGTGGACACCCACCAACAAACTTTAGTGACAGGTCGTCATTTAACTGAAACAACTCAGGGTTTGCCCAAACATCTGAACTGTCCTCTGCCACGTATATTGGAAGGTCTCCAATTAGCTCAATACCCTTTGAGTTAACATATGACTTAAAATCATTCCACTGTTTAGAGAACATATATTGCATAAAACGTTGAAAGTTAATTTCATCATAGTTATCAATTATAAAATCCTGTATTGCTTTTTTGTCCCTAGTCTTATATTTATCTGGCCAATCATTCCACTTAATATCACCTTGTGCTTTTTTTATGGCAACAAAAAGCGAATAGTCCTCAAGCCAAAAATTGTTTTCAGTTCTGTAATTAATAAATGATAAATCATTCTTATCAAAGCGATCATAAGCTATTTTAAGCAGTTTATACCTGCTCTGATAGATTTGATTAAAATCCACCTTCTGAGGATCTTTAGAAATTGTATGCTCATCTATTTCTTCCTGTCTTAATAGCCCCATATCTTTTAAGATATCCAAGTCTATGAAATAAGGATTCCCTGCAAATGTCGAAAACGACTGATAAGGTGAGTCTCCAAAACCTGTTGGCCCAACAGGTAGTACCTGCCAGTACTTTTGACCACTTTTGTTAAGGAAATCGGCAAACCTGTACGCCTCTTTTCCAAGGGTTCCTATTCCATAATTGCTTGGCAAAGAACTTATATGCATAAGCACGCCAGCATATCTATTATCACTAATTACTGTATAATTATACTTACTATCCATTAAATCATCCTTCTAAGTAATTCTAAGAGTTGTCTCTGCATCAAAGAAATGCAGTGCATCTAAATCAAATGTAAAATCGTGAGACTCATCTATAGTGTATTCATAGTGTCCTGGAACACTCATAACTAACTCTGTTCCATCCTCAAGAATTGTATAGAGAATCTTTTCTTTTCCAAGGGTCTCAATTACATCCACTGTTGCTTTGAAGCTGTTCTTCTCACTTTTTTTCGATATAAAACGCTCACTTCTAATACCCATTACAACACGCTTGCCTTCATATTTTAAAACCTTATCGAACTCGCCGTCCTTTAAATCGACATTTACGATTCCAGAATCATTTACAAATACACCGTCTTTAATTGTTCCTTCTATTACATTTATTGTAGGTGAACCTATGAACTTAGCAACGAATAGGTTTTCTGGATGTGAATAAAATTCATCAGGTGAACCCACTTGCTGAATCTTGCCATTATCTAAAAGCACAATTTTAGTTGCCATGGTCATTGCCTCTGTTTGGTCATGAGTTACATATATTGAGGTTGTGTTTAACTTTTTGTGTAGTCTTACAAGTTCAACCCTCATATGCTCACGCAGTTTTGCGTCGAGGTTGGATAGAGGCTCATCCATTAAGAATACACCAGGCTTTCTAACCATAGCCCTTCCAAGTGCAACACGCTGTCTCTGTCCTCCTGAGATATCTGATGGACGAGAATATAAGTAGTCACTTATCTGAAGTATTTCAGCTGCTTCAATAACCCTCTCATGAATTATCTCTTTTCTCTCCTTTTTCATTTTAAGAGAAAACGCCATATTATCATAAACTGTCATATGTGGATACAAAGCATATGACTGGAACACCATTGCAATATCTCTATCACTAGGTGCGACTTTATTCATGAGTTTATCTCCAAATATTAGTTCACCTTCAGTAATCGAGTTAAGTCCAGCAATCATCCTTAGTAAAGTTGACTTACCACATCCCGATGGACCTAAGATAACACAAAACTCTTTATCTCCTATTTCTAGGTCTATATTACGGATCGTAAAGTTCTCACGTCCTTCATATTTTTTACCAATGTTTTTTAAACTTACTTTCATAACTCTATCCTTTCACCGAACCAGAGCTAAGCCCTGATACTAACTGATTTTGCAGACTAATAAATAGTGCGATAATTGGCACAGCGGTTAACAAACCACCTGCCGCAAATACTGGCTGATTCATATTTCTTATATCGTTGATTAACGTAAACAGTCCCGTTGCCAGAGTATAATCTGCTGGATTTGACAAAATTACAGCCGGTAATAGATAGTCCATAAAAGGACCTATAAAAGACCATAATGCTATTATTGCAAGCATTGGCCTAGCTATTGGCATTATTACTAATCTATATACTTGCATATTAGAACAACCATCGATTTTAGCCGCATCATCGAGTTCAGTAGATATTGAATCAATATATCCCTTTAGAATAAAGGTATTACCTGCAATACCTCCTCCTGAGTAAATGAGGATTAGCATCATTTGGCGGGTAAACACTGGAAAAACACCTTTAACAATTGCAAATATTGCATAGTAAGCTGTAATACCAGCAAAAACCGGAATAGTCTGAATAAGCATTATACCCATTAAACTCATCTTCTTACCCTTAAACCTAAATCTTGAATAAGCATATCCTGTAAAAGATACAATAAGCAGAGTAAGTATTGCCGTAGATATAGCTATAAATAATGTGTTTCCAACCCATTTTAAATAATAAGTTTCCTCAAATAAGTACTTAAAGTGTTTTAACGAAAACACAAAGTCACCTGACATTGAAATATACTTAGCTTGATTTCCATTAAAGCTAGATATTACCATAATTGCAAGTGGAATAATTATTATCAATGCCCAACTAACCATAACCACATATGATAGTCCAAGCATTATCTTACCTACTAGAGTCAGAGGTTGACGATCTGATAAATATAAATTATTGACTTTTTTCTTTTTGTTCTTTTTCATCTTAATCCTCCTTGAACGCATGAGTTCTTCTAAACCCTAAGTAAGAAATAAACATTAATACTAATGAAATGAAAACCGTAATCGCCGCTCCAATAGCCTGATACTTATTAGTGATCGTCAGTTTAAATATATACGAAATCAAAAGGTCACTTGCTCCTGCCAAGTTACCATACTTAGATGGTAAAAATGGACCTCCACCATTAAATAAGTGGATAATTGAGAAGTTGTTAAAATTAAATGTATACTGTCCAATTAGGAGTGGAGCCGTTTGAAATAATACAAGTGGTATAGTAATGTAAAGCGTTTTCTTTATCCCTTTAGCACCATCAATTTCAGCCGCTTCGTATAGATCATTTGGTATCCCCTGTAATATTCCTGTAGACAATAGGAAAATATATGAGGATCCTAGCCATCCTTGAATCAATATGAGTGAGAGCCGCGTTAAAGTAGGGTTACTCTTAATGTCAATGGACGTTCCAAAAATGGAATTAATGAACTCGCTCATCGGGCCGTTGTTTGCAAGCATAAGTGAAAAAAACATTATTGTTATGAATGCTGGTACCGCCCAAGGTAGTAGATATATAGTCCTAAAGAAGCCCTTGCCTTTTACTCTCTCTTGGTTAACTAGAAGACTTAGCACAAACCCGATAAATATCGCTAGTGTTGTTGCACAAATTGTCCACACTATTGTCCACCAAAGTATAAGCCAGAATGCACCACCTGCTATACCTTCTCCTTTTAGTATTAATAAATAGTTCTTCACGCCAATCCATGCAAATTTATTCTGATGACGCGGATCTAGATTTGTAAATGATATTAGTATTGTCGTCATTATTGGAACAATAACTATAAATAGTATTACTAGATAAGCTGGCACCGATACTAGATATGGGAAACCCTCTCTTTCAATGCCTTGGCGTGTCTCAAACCAGTTGCGGTGTCTAATGCCTCGCATCTTCCCTTTCTCAACAGAATATACATCTTTGAACGACAAGAAGAATAATAGAAGCGCAATAGACATAAGCGCAATCGCTATTACACCCTCAATCAAGAATATAATAGACCTATCGATTTTTGCGCCACCCTTTGCTAAAGTTACAAGCCCAAATATACCTTCACCTTGAAAATTACCATAACCTAAAAAATATGGGATTGCTATAAAATATATGAACAATGATGATAATAAAAAGAAAAATCCTTTTACAAACTGTTTATTAAAGAGCTGCCCAACACCAGGAAAGAGTATAGTCAAAAATGAAATAATAGGAAATGTCTTTTCAACTTCAATTGGAGTCTTTCTTCTTGTATCTGAAATATCAAGTGACATAACACTCAGCTGTGTTTTTGGATCAATCTTTAGATGATGCTCAATATTCTTAATCTCTTCTTCAATGCTCTTCTTAGGATCTCTATAACTATCAGACTGAATGTCTTCTTTAGCTTTTCGCTTCAGGATCTTAACTTCATTTTTAAGCGCCTTTGCAGATATAAATCCTTCCCTTTTCTTATCTTTAAGCAAAGCTATTTCAGCAGCAAGTTCTTTTTCCCTCTCAGATTTATATTCTTCTATTGACTTCAAAGTATCAGTTCTTTCAGCTTCATTAATCTCTGAGAGCTGTCTGCGTTTCTCAACAAGGCTCGCTTTTAACGCTTCATTATTTTCAAGTATGTCAGGAATATATCTCAACTCATGTGCTGCTACTTCAGCCTCTAACTGGGCATCATAAGTGAGTGATATAAAAGGTTGATAAAATTCAAATTTAGCTTTTGCTTTAAAAAGTCTTACTCTTATTTTCTTTATATCACTATCATCACTTAAAGTTGATTCATATTCTTTTGAATCTGCTTTAAGCTTTTCTAAAAACTTTTTTTCTTTATCATGATAGTCATTAAGCTTTTTGATATATGGATGAGTTCTTTTATCAACTTTTTTACCATCAGCTAAATCTTTTAAATATAGATTTCTTCTTTTATGCTCGTTGCCTACATCATCTTTTATTGTTTTAAGATACTTCACCTTTTACCTCCTTCTTTTCTATTGTCCATAGTTATTACACTTGCAAAAAACATCGCGTACAAAGCAATGATAATATAGTAAAAAATAGACTGATAATTAAACATAACAACAAGTAAAACTATTCTAACAAGCACTATCATTCCAAAGAATAAATGGTAATACCTATTGATCCTAATCTTATTAAATGTGAAATAAGTGTATAGTGTTATAATTATCGGTTCTATTATATTCATAAAGTAATTCTGAAGTGTGTAGCTTATAAAAAAACTGAAATCACTATTTCCAGTAAGAATTTTAAATGCTTCAAACGCATCTTTACTCTTTGCTACCATAAGTGATTCAAGTGATGAAATGAAAACTATAAGTCCACCAACAATAATCATTATTTTTAAACGCTTGTTTCTATCCATGTAAACTCTCCTATAAAAAATAGAGAATGAATCTCTTCATCCTCTATTTTAAAGTTACTATTTGATGTTTGTCATCATAGCATCAAAAGATGCCTTAATCTCTTTGTAAGCTTCTTCAGCATTGGCTGGTTTTGTTGTATTCCATGACAACAATGCGTTTTGCCATGTATCCCAAACTCCACCCCACTCTGAGAATAGTGGACGATCTACTGATGTTGCATATGAATCATAAACAGCTTTAATCAATGTCTTTTGAACATCTGCTAAATCTGATTTTTCATAAGTTTCATATGTTGCATTTTCTAGAATTTTACCAGTAGCTTTGAATAAATCAGCTGCATACTTAGGGTTAACTATTTCTTTAATCATCTCTTGAGCAATAGCAAGTTTTTCTGGTTCTTGCTCTAGACGAGAGTTAACTGCTAGTCCCCAACCACCTTTCCAGTGCTTAAGTGGCTTGCCATCAACTGTAATCTTGCTGATTGGAGCAATCTCTAAATTCTCTGCTCCAGCTAATTCTAAAAGCTTAGCTTGGTCCCAAGGACCTGTAATTTGAGCTACACCTTTTCCACCAGTCTTAAACTGCTCATCGATATATCCCCATGCTGCGTCTTTATCAAACATTGCAGTACCGGCTTTATTGTGTTTAACCCAGTAGTTATATACCTCTGTAATAACCGCTTTTTGATCATCACTTAATTCAGCCCAAGGCTTAGTCATATCTGATTTAAATCCACCTTCATTTGAAAGAAATTCAATATTTCCGGCATTTGTTACTGCTACACCAAACCATGTATTAAATACTGGTATGATTACAGTTGCAGGATCTTTAACATCCTTTATTTCAATAGTCTTAGTTATATCCACACCATTTGTCTCAGCATTCTTCTTATTTACAAATGCTACTAATGTTTCAATATTATATGGGAAACCAACATATTGTCCATCAATGTTAAAACGTCCACCAAGGCTCTTATCAAAATCTTTAAATCCACCTAGCTCTTCTGCCATTTTCTTAGCATCTATGTTAGCTAACGCTTCTTTCTCATTTAAACTATATAGACGGTCAGCTGGGAATGCAAATACATCAGCTACATCAGGGTTTGTAACACTTGTTTTGTCAAGTGTCTCTAAATGAGCAAATGATGCAACTTCTATTAGGTTGATCTTTACATCAGGGTGTTTTGCTACAACGCGGTCTGCCGCTTGCTTGTAATAATCCATCCACTCTTTTTCAACCTGAACTGATATTTCACCAGCCATCTTTTTAGTTTCTTCCTTCTTAGTTTCTTCCTTCTTTGTATCTTCTTTCTTAGTCTCTTCTTTTTTAGTTTCTTCCTTCTTAGGATCCGCTTTAGCACCACAACTAGTAGCTACTACAGCAAAAACTAATACTAGAGCTAATAAGATAGCAATTCTTTTCTTCATTTTTTCCTCCCAAACGGTTAAATTTTAGAATAATCTAACCCTACCTAAAGTATATACCCACCATAATTATAACTCAAGCAAAACTTATCTATTATTTTATTAACTATATCTCTCTTCCATTTCTTGCATTGCTTCAAGCGTTCTAGTAAGCAGTGTATCAAGCTCCCATTCAAGCATCTCAGCTCCTCGCCTGATAACATCCCTACTGCAACCAGCAGCAAAACTCTTATCTTTAAATTTTTTCTTTACAGACTTTAACTTCATATCAGACACACTCTTAGAAGGTCTCATAAGTGCTGCTGCACCAATTATTCCAGTTAGTTCATCAGTGGCAAACAATATCTTTTCCATCTGTTTTTCTGGCTTTACAGTTGATGCAGTAAGCCCATATCCATGACTTATTGTAGAGTTTATTACATCCTCAGAAATTCCTTCTTCTCTCATTATTTCTACTTGTTTTACGCAGTGTTCCTCTGGATACATCTCAAAGTCGAGATCGTGAAGCATACCTACAACTTCCCAAAAGTCCACATTTTCTGCGTCATACTCAAGTGCGAAATATCTCATAACAGCACCCACAGTCTTGCCATGCTGAATGTGAAATGGCATTTTATTATATTTCTTTAATAGCTCTAACGCCTCATCATATGTTGGTATATATGTCATAACAGCCTCCTTACATCTTAATTATATCACTAAAAAAGATGCCTTACTAATTAGTAAGACATCTAACACTAAATTTCTTCAGCAACTTTCTCTACGATTAATATTTCTTTTAGTTTTTCCCATAGTTCTTCTTCTTTTTCGCCATTAAGCTCTAAAGAGAATTCAGAACCGTTCTTAATACCAAGCGCCATAATCATCATTATAGACTTGCCATTAACCTTTTTACCATTGTAGATAAAGTTAACATCTCCATCAAATTCAGCCGCTACTTTAGTTAGTTGCGATACTGGTCTTGCATGCATTCCAGCTTCATCAATTACCTTCATATTTTTAACAATCATATCTTCTCCTTAAAATTCATTACAAGTTCTTTTACTTCATCATTCGTATCTAGATTTATAGCTTCATTAACTAAGTCTTGTACTTTGTTTTTATCAAGTTTCGCTATTAAAGCCTTTGCTGCTGGAATACTTGGCGAACTCATACTGAATTCATCAAGACCAAGACCAAATAGTAGTGGTATTGCAATTAGGTCACCTGCCATCTCACCGCACATACCAGCCCATATGCCATTATCATGTGCCGCGTCAACCACATTCTTAACAAGTCTAATAATAGATGGGTTATATGGTTGATATAGATATGACACGTTGTCATTTAATCTATCTGCTGCAAAGGTGTACTGTATAAGGTCATTAGTACCTATGCTAAAGAAATCAACTTCTTTTGCAAACCTATCTGCAAGCACTGCAGTAGATGGTATCTCAACCATAATACCTACCTTGATATTATCGCTTATATCAGCTCCACTTTCCTTTAGACTCTTGTATTCTTCATTGAATACTTTTTTAGCACGTCTAAAATCTCCAAGTGTTGCTATCATAGGAAACATTATATGGAGCTTTCCATATTTACTTGCTCTAATCAATGCTCTTAGCTGGGTTCTAAATATGCCATCCTTCTCAAAGCATAGTCTTATCGCTCTAACACCAAGAAATGGGTTTAGTTCATTAGGAGTTTCCATATAACTTACGTTTTTATCTCCACCTATATCCAGTGTCCTGATAACTACATTGTAGTCCTTCATAGCATCTAATACCTTCTTATATACTTCAAACTGCTCATCTTCTGTTGGCAGTCTATCTGTATCCATATATAAGAACTCTGTTCTAAATAGTCCAACTCCTCTAGCACCATCTTCTAGTGCTTTATCTATCTGATTAGCCGAAGCAATATTAGCCGATACTTCTATTACCTCTCCTGATAGTGCAACTGCATCTTTATCTTTAAGATCATCCCACACTTTTTTCTCTTCTTCAATTTCTAACATACGCTTCTTGTAAAACTCAATGGTTTCATCATCAGGATGAAGTATTACCTCACCTAAGGTACCATCAAGTATTACAATATCGCCATCTTTTACTTCATTTAAGAAATTTGTCATACCTGCTACCGCTGGTATTTGAAGTGTCTTTGCAATAATGCTGCTGTGACTTGTTGCACCACCTATTTCAGTTATAAAACCACTTATCATCTCTCTGTCTATTTGAGCTGTATCAGATGGTGTAAGGTCTTCTGCAACAAGTACAGTTCCTTTGTTTGCATCTGAAATGCTTCTTACCTTAAGACCAAGTATATTTGAAATGAGTCGTTTAGCTATATCGAGTATATCTGAGCCCCTTTGCTTAAAATACTCATCTTGCATTCCAAAAAACATATTTGCAAAGGTATCAGACACCTCGCGAGTTGCCTTAGCTGGGTGAAGACCTTCATTTTTTATTTTGTCCTTAATTTGACTCACAAATTCAGGGTCATTTATTATCTCAATATGAGCTTCAAAGATCATAGCATGCTCTCTCCCCAGTTTTTCAACCGAGCTTTCAGCGATATGCTTGATCTCAGATACACTCTCTTTCATAGCACTATCAAATAGAGCTAATGCTTCATCACTAGTACCATCAAAGCTAGTGGGTATTTCTGGATCCCATGGTACTATCCTTAGCACCTCACCAATACCAATTCCATAACTCACTCCAATAGCTGTATATCTTTTCATATTTGTACCATTATCCTTCCAAAACCTTCTGCAATGTAAGCTCATCGCTTACTAAGGTGTCTATCATGCCAGACTTTAAGGCAATTCTTATTGCCTCAACCTTACTACTTCCTCCGGAAATACATATCAAGTTTTTATTTTTGATACTTTCGTTACATATTCCTATAACCTGCTTATTTAAGTCAATATCAAGAAATTCTCCGTCTTTGTCAAAAAACTTTGCACATATAAAACCCTTTGCCCCAGATTTTTCTATTATTTCCTTGATATTATCTTCCATATATACATCCCATATACTGTGATAATTTATTGTATCTATAGAACTAAGACCTGTTATTAGGAAGTCCACTTCTTTCAACTTATCAAGTGAATTCTTTATAATAGGCGTATCAACCAATCCCCTTTTTAAGTCCATACTTTTTACAAATAGGGGAGCAGATATTGGATAGAATGTAGCTCCTATCTTCTCAGAAAGTTCAGAACCTATTCTATTAGAATTCGAATCTTCAAATTCATAACTAACAGAACCAAACATCTCAACAACCGAAGTGTCTTCAAGCTTTTTCTTTCTTAGATATTTAATTGTCCTTCTAACAGATCTTCCCCATGATATAGCAAGTGAACAGCCATCATGAAGATGGTCATAAAGTACATCTGCTGCTAGCTTGCATATTTCATTCAATGTCTTTTCCTCAGTGGATAAACTCTGTGCTATATAAACCTTTTTAACAGGGAACTCATTTAATATTCTTTGTCTGAGATTTGTTATATTATCAGTTGGATAGTTTACTCTGATTGTAACCACTCCCTCTTCTCTAGCTTTCTTAAGTATTCTAGAGACAGTTGGTCGTGATAAATAGAGATCATTTGCAATCTGTTGTTGTGTTTGTTCCTTCAAATAGTATCTTGTGGATACATCTATTAACATATTTAATTCTTGACTGTCCATTATTTTTGTCCATAATAAGCGTTTTTGCCATGTTTTCTTAAATAATGCTTATCTAGCAGATATTTATTAACCGGTTTATCGCTACTTGAAATCTGTTCTGAGTAGAATGCCATCTTCGCTACTTCCTCAAGTACTCTTGCATTATGCACTGCATTGTCTGCACTACTTCCCCAAGTAAATGGACCATGAGAAGCTACAAGTACTGCTGGCACATCTTTAGGGTTAACCTTATTTTCTTTAAATGTCTCAATAATTACAAGACCTGTGTTCTTCTCATAATCATCTACAACTTCACTCTCTAACATATCCCTAGTGCACAGTATGTCACCATAGAAATAATCAGCATGTGTAGTTCCATAACAAGGGATGGCTTTTTTAGCCTGAGCCCTGCTTGTCGCCCATGGTGAATGCGTATGCACTACTGCTTTTATATCATCAGAAAATTTATATAGCTCAAGGTGAGTAGGTGTATCAGATGATGGTTTGTAATCTCCCTCAATTACATTTCCATCTAAATCTACAACAACCATGTCAGAAGCCTTCATTATGTCATAAGACACCCCGCTAGGTTTTATAACAATGTATTTTCTCTCATCATCAATTGCGCTGACATTGCCCCAGGTGTATATTACTAAGTTTTGTTTTACTAATTCTAAGTTAGCTTTAAAAACCTTCTCTTTTAAACTCTCTAGCATTACACCATCCTCTCTTCTAGCCATTCTTTTGCAAGTCTTACCTTGCTTACTGCTTCCTCAAGTGTCTGAATTCCATCGTTTTCAGCCCACATCTCTATTAAAAACGGTTTGCTAAAACCGATACTTTTAAGTTTTGCAAATAGCGGGCTAAATTTTACATCGCCTTCGCCAAATTCTACCTTTTTAAAAACTCCAGGTTTAGTGTCTTTCAAATGCATCGCAACTATGTGCGAATTATACTTTTCAATCTCACCAAGTGGGTCATCAGACCACTGTGTAAGATTTCCAATATCTGGATATATCTTTAAGTAAGGTGAATTAATGATATCAACATATTCCATAGCCCTCTCAATAGTTCCAAGAAAATGTGTATCCATTATTTCAATAGAGAGCATTATGTTTTCTCTCTCAGCAAGTCTAGTTGCAAACCTAAGTCCTTCTAAAAAGTATGCCTTGCTCTCATCAGTGCTCTCTTCATAGTAAACATCATATCCTGCAAGCTGTATATTTCTTATGCCAAGTTCCTTAGCTAAATATATAGCTTTCTCCATGATTTCCCTAGCTTTTTCTCTTATATTTTCATCTTTTGAACCAAAAGGAAAACGTCTATGACCACTAAGACACATAGACCTAAATTCCATATCGTATTTATCTTTTATTGAGTTTAATTCAGCGATCTTAGACTCATTGTAGTCAAGCCTACTGAGTCTAAAGTCGCTCTCATCAACACTCAGTTCAATAAATGAAAATCCTAAAGATTTTGCTATTTCAAATTTTTTGCTCCAACT
>PDWJ01001572.1_pt1 | contig 27736 bp, 26 predicted proteins | sample 1430881 | NCBI WGS metagenome assembly PDWJ01 (sample SAMN01162460, study PRJNA174530) | Oral metagenome, whole genome shotgun sequencing project. | biome: Marine environment; feature: Marine mammal; material: Swab sample of the gingival sulcus; isolation source: swab sample of gingival sulcus...
CGGTAACAAAAAAGAAGACGCTCCGGGACAAAAACAGGGGCAGTGGCATGGGTATTTATTCTTTCTTTTTTTCAAACCACCAAAAATCATTGGCCTCAACGGGATCCGAGATATACGCCCGGCCTTTGATCTGAATGTGGGGAGAGATCTGTGCTTCATCCCTGCCGCACCTGACAATACGGTCGCCCGCCATGATCCATCCCATCACCAGGCCGTGCTTTTCAATGGCATGTGCGGCGTAGGTTGAGCAGGACGGGGTCATGGGGCATCTATTCCCATCGACTGCGGAAATGTGTTTTTGAAAAAACCCGATGACTGGATTAATTCTAATTGTTGGGGTGTCTCCGGCAATAGACAGGGACGCGAAGAGGATTAGTCCGCCATTGATACCCAATAAGAAAAAAGCAATACATATCATTTTTTTCAAGTGCATCGGTTTACATCATACCTTGATAAGTTTAACAGCTAAATGGTGTAATGACCGCTTGAGTCTAATAGAATCTTTTTGTTTATTCAATAAAAATAAAGTGCATCCCCTGCCTGCTTATGGTATTTTCAATGCAAGCATCATGAGGGTGCGTTGGTCAGAATCTTTCCAGACCTGCAAGGCGAAAGTAAATGAAACAGTTAGGTATAATTAAAGGTGGATTAACAGAGGTGAACAGACATATGGGTTTGAATGAAAAAGGATTTTCTTTTATAGAGTTGATGGTTGTGGTCGTGATTCTCGGCATCCTGGCGAGTATGATTGCACCCAGGTATCTGGGCCGGACAGAAGATGCAAAAATGGTGAAGGCCAAGGTCGATATTGCCACCATTGAAACCAGCCTTAAACTATACCGGTTAGACAACGGCACCTATCCTTCCACGGAACAAGGACTTTTGGCATTGATTGAAAAACCCACCACCGAACCTGCGGCACCCAACTGGAAAGCTGGCGGATATCTGGAGAAAAAAAGTTTACCCAAAGATCCATGGGGCCGGGATTATCTTTATCTGTCCCCCGGTATCCATGACGCCTTCGATATTATTTCTTATGGGGCAGATGGTGCCCCCGGCGGGGAAGGAAAAAACGCAGATATCAACTCCTGGGAATTGGATTAGCCCCAACGGTTGAACTCTCCTCGCTATCCCAGATCCAAAACGCCAATATTGTAGCTGTCGTATGCGACGGTAACACCGCGTCATCGTTCGGGCAGCATATTAGCAGATGCGGGGCAGCTGCTCGCCGGTGAGCATGTCAACAATCCGGGTGCCGCCGATAAGGGTTTGAAGCGTAACGCGACCAGCGTCTTCTGCCGTAATCTCGCCAACGATGGCGGCATCTTTTCCAAACTCGTCCTGCTTGATTATTTCCAGAACCGAGGCGGCATCTTCTGTCGGAACAATGGCAATCAGCTTCCCTTCATTGGCAACGTAAAGGGGATCAAACCCTAACAGTTCGCAGGTGCCCTTGACGGCACTGCGAACCGGCAGCCTATCTTCAAACAGGCGGATACCCACACCAGACTGCGCTGCAATTTCATTGAGGGTGGTGCCGACGCCTCCCCGGGTGGGATCCCGGAGAACATGGACATGAGCGTCGCTGTCAAGGATGGATTTAACCATATGGTTTAAAGGAGCGGAATCGGTTTTCACATCAGAATCAAATTTCAAGCCTTCACGCTCACTTAGGATGGTGATGCCGTGGTCAGCAATGGTCCCTGACAGGATCACTTTATCGCCGGGCATGGCCCGGTCACCAGACACATCAACGCCTTCCGGAATCATGCCGACCCCGGACGTGTTGATAAAAATTTTATCGGCCTTCCCCCGGGGGACCACCTTGGTGTCTCCGGTAACAATCCTGACCCCGGCTTTTTTGGCCGCTGCCGCCATGGATTCAAGGACAGTCTTGAGGTCTTTGATGGGCAGCCCCTCCTCAATGATCAAGCCCACAGAAATATACAGCGGCACCGCCCCGCACATGGCCACATCATTTACCGTACCGTTGACGGCCAGGTCACCAATGTTCCCCCCGGGAAAAAAGATGGGATCGACCACATAGGAATCCGTTGAAAAGGCCATTTTCCCCTTTGGGACCTCAAATACAGCCCCGTCATCCTGCTGGGCCAGCTCAGGACTGTTAAACAAGGGTAAAATCAACTCAGAAAACATGGCATGGGACACCTTACCCCCAGAGCCATGATCCAGCAACACATTGTCATGTTTACACATTGGTTTATCCTTTTCCATGTTTACCTGCTGTACTTATAATATGCCGCACAGGCGCCCTCACTGGACACCATACACGGCCCAACAGGGTGCATGGGATTACACACTGCTTTGTATAATTTACATGCCTCAGGCGTTTTCAGCCCCATGAGGATTTCCCCGCAGGCACACCCTTTGGGTTCTGGCACATCGGGCAGGTCTTGCATATCAAATTTTTGGGCGGCATCATAAGCAGAGAACGCGTTGTTGAGAGACATGCCGCTATAAGGAATCTTTCCGATCCCCCGCCATACGGCATCGGACCGGGTAAACACCTGGTTCATTACCGCTTTGGCCTTGACATTGCCGGCATCACTGACAGCCCGAGGGTAGGCATTGATCAGTGCAGGTGTCCCGGTCTCATTTTGTTCCACCAGCAATAGCACGGCTTGAAGAATATCCAAGGGTTCAAACCCAGCAATCACCGAAGGCACATGATAGGTATCAAAGGTCTTACGATAGGCGTTGGTGCCGGTAATAACGGAAACATGACCTGGCAGTATAAATCCGTCCACATTTACCCCATCCGTTTCCATAAGGGCTGCCAACGCTGGCGGGGTCAGTTTATTGGCCGTATAAATACTAAAATTTTCAATGCCTTCAACCTGGGCCATCAACACCGCCGCTGCAATGGTGGGAATGGTCGTCTCAAACCCCACAGCACAAAACACCACCTCTTTATCCGGGTTGTCTTTAGCGATATTTACTGCATCAAAAATGGAATACACAATTCGGACATCTGCACCTGCGGCCTTTTCTTTGGCCAGGGTAGACCCCGATCCCGGCACCCTCATCAAGTCACCAAAGGTGGTGACAATGACACCTTTAATGCGGGAAAACGCCACATACGCATCAATGTCCTTTTGCGCCGTGACACAAACCGGACACCCTGGACCGGACAACAGCTGAATGCCTTTTGGGAGTAAGGACCGGATACCATAGCGAAAAATAGACATGGTATGCGTCCCACAGACTTCCATGAGCCGCAGTTCTCCCGTATGTGTTGCACCAATGCGCTGGATCAATTGTTTTGCCAGTTCCGGATCACGGAACGCCTCAATATATGCTACCCCCATGGTATTTCCTTTACTCTCCTGATGGTGCTGCCAGGCGGGCCGCTGCTGCCATGGCCTGGCCCAAGGCAATGCCACCATCCCCGCATGGGACCTGGGAATGGGTATACACCTCAAACCCGATTCGTTCAAGGCCATCCACCATACCGGTGAAAATCAAATCATTATTAAATACGCCCCCGGAAAGCACCACCCGTTCAAGGCCGGTCTCCTGTCGTATCTGGGACGCGTTTTTGGTAAATGCCGCAACAATACCGGCATGAAATTTTTTTGAAATATCTCTGGTTGCAATCCCATTCTGGATATCTTTAACCATGGCGTGGACTAAAGGAGCGGGATCCATGACCCGGCATCCATGATCATCAATTCTAAATTCAAAATCATAGACATTGCCATCGTCAAAACCTGTCCCGCTTCGCCGGGCTATCGCTTCAAGTGTCATGGCCGCCTGGGAATCGTGGGAAATGCTGTAACAGATACCGTTCAGGGCAGCGACCGCATCAAAAAGCCGCCCGGTACTACTGGTCAAAGGAGAATTCACTCCCCGGGCCATCATCTGAATAAGAAACTGAAGCTTTTTTCGATCCATGGACCGGACATAGGGAATCTCTAAATCAAGAAACGCCCTGCCAAACGTTTTATATAGCAAAGCGGCCGCCATGCGCCATGGCTCAAGCACTGCCGCATCCCCGCCCGGCATTGGCAACATAGAAAGCCGGGCATGGCGGGTAAACCCTTTGTAACTGCAGGCAAGGATTTCTCCCCCCCATATATGCCCATCTATCCCCAGGCCGGTGCCATCCAAAGTGATCGCCATCACCTCACCATCAAGATTGTTTTCGGCCATACAGGACAGGGCATGGGCATGGTGATGCTGAACGGCCACCAGGGGCACCCCTGTTTCCCCAAGTTGTTTAGCAAACACCGTACTGTAATATCCCGGATGAAGATCATGGGCAGCCATCACAGGATGAATATCCAATATTTTTTTCATATGCGAGATAGTCTGCGCATACACCCCATGGACTTTGGGATTCTCCAGATCCCCGATGTGGGGGCTCATAAATCCGTATCGGTTCCGGGTCAAGCATATTGTTGATTTCATGCCAGCACCGCACCCCAGCACCATGGGCAGCCGATCCCCTTCAAATGGCCTCAGATCAATGGGCAGCGGCGCATATCCCCTGGACCGTCTTAGGAATCTTGGCTTTCCTTTTTGCATTTGAAGAATTGAATCATCGGCCCGAAAATAAATATCGCGGTTATGGAAAAGAAAATAATCGGCAATATGGGCAAAGGCATCCAGGGCATCCTCATTATCCACGGATAAGGGCTCTTTGGACCGGTTCCCCGACGTCATCACCAGGATATCCGGCCCTTTAGACAGCAATAGATAATGAAGGGGCGTATAGGGCAGCATGATTCCCAGAGAGGCATTGAGCGGCGCCAGGGATGGGGCCAAGCCTCCTGCCCCCTTTTTTTTCCTGAACAATACAATGGGCCGATGAAACGAGTTCACCCATTCAATCTCTTTAGGATCGGCATGGACATACTTGAACACACTGCGCTCGGATGCAGCCATTAGGGCAAAGGGTTTATCCGGCCTTTTTTTACGCCGGCGAAGCTGTCCCACCGCATCTTCATTTCTGGCATCACAAGCCAGGTGAAAGCCCCCGATCCCTTTAATGGCAAGAATTTTGCCTTGCGCTAGCAGTGCCGCCGCCTTGTCAAGGGCATGGCCGGGATCCCGATCTATCCTTTGGCCTTGGCGATCGGTCAAAAACACCTGGGGGCCGCACGTGGGGCATGCGTTGGGCTGGGCATGAAAACGGCGATCCAAAGGATTTTCATACTCGGCCCGACATACCGGACACATGGGAAAATCCCTCATGGATGTGCGGGGTCGATCATAGGGAATATCCTCAATGATGGTGTATCGGGGACCGCAATTGGTGCAGTTGATAAAAGGGTATTCAAACCGACGATTGCAGGGATCTTTTAATTCGTCAAGGCAGTCCTGACACATACTGACATCAGGCGAAATCAGAGTAAACTGTTGGTCGCAGCCTTTGCTTTTAACGATATCAAATCGAGAAAGCCCTTGGATGTGTGCCACTCGGGTGTCAATGGCAGAGATTCGGCTGAGTAACGGTTTTTTGACTTGGATGTCCTTGACAAAGGCGTCCAGGGCGGTTTCAGAACCTTCAACGAAAAGATCCACCCCATTGGCTGTATTTGAAACGCGCCCAAAAAGACCGTGCGCCCCGGCAAGGCTATAGAGAAAGGGGCGAAATCCCACCCCCTGTACCACCCCCTGAATGTTGATACGCAGTGCTGAACGGTTTGAACAAGTCATGTGCTGAAAAATATCCGATAACAATCAGGCCTCATCGGACCCAAGCGCCAAAATTTGACGCATATCTTCAATGGTCTGAAGTGCTGCCACTTCATCCACCTTTGAAATGGCAAATCCAGCATGGACAATCACATAATCTCCCACGCTGGCATCATCTAACAGCATCAGACTAGTTTCACGGACGACACCGTCCACATCTACCTTTGCCACGGCATCGTTAATCTCAATGATCTTTGAGGGTATTGCTAAACACATAATACATTCCCAATCCAAATCGGACCTGAATATTGCATCCTTGATTTTATAAAAAAGTCTGTATAACTTGTTTATATCTTTTAAACTTTGTTATGGGCTGGACCTGGGTGTTGATAAACCAGGGCCGGCCCGTGGCCGTTATAGGAACGACCGATTCAACCCCATTGTTCTTTTTCATTGTTTGTTATGAACAAATCTCGATGAAAATTCCGGTTACCCGCGGCTTCGATTTCGTGTGTTTCGCCTCAATTTTTGTCATATAAAACAAAAAAAGTGGCCCGGGCACATGGGTTGTGGGTTTACCACTTTAGATACATTATAATAGGCACTACTATACAGTAAGTAAATAAAAGCCCCGAACTTTTTAAATTAAAGTTCGGGGCTTTTTTAAAACGAACTGCTTTGAGTAAAACGGTTTGTGATTGTTTAGATCACAGTGACGTTTTTAGCGGCAGGGCCTTTCTGACCGTCTTCTACTTCAAACTCAACCTTGTCACCTTCGTTCAGAGACCGGAATCCAGTGGAGTTGATCCCCGTATGATGAACAAATACATCCTGCCCATCTTCTTGTTCAATAAACCCAAACCCTTTTGCATCGTTAAACCATTTTACAATACCAGTGGCCATGTCGGCAGTCTCCTGTAAAAAAATAGTAATAAAAAAATAAGTGGCTTCCAACCCGGGGAGTGTCGCCGATATAACCGGCCAAGAACTACACCTTCAGGAAAAACCCAACGTTCCCTCTCCAAAAACGCTGACTCACTATATCCAAAGAAAGAGAAAAGTCAAGCCCTTCTGTTTTTTTATTTTTACCCCCCATTATTGTTATCGATTCAGGATTTTGGTATACCCAGCGCCATGGCGTATATTAATAAACATATCCTCACCGCAGTCGCGGCCAGGGAAAACGGCGAGATATTTGAGCTCGAAGGGTATGGGGCGGCGGGCTTATCCGGGGACCAATACCATATTCTAACCAAAACAAACACATGCGACATGCCTTACGGCAGTGAACTCATGCGTCTGCCCGACAGAAAAGTGGTGGTCTTCAATCTGATGACAGACGCCTTTCAGGTGCTGGAGACAAACCCATATGCCCCCGGCGAGCGGATCTATCCAGTGGCCGTGTTCAATTCACCGGGGTACGTAAATCTGCATTGCTGTGCGTATGATGATACGGGTGTCAACACACCGCTTCCCCTGTTCTCCTATGGTGCTGTCGGCTTTGGAAAGAAACAATTTCGATCTGCGGCCCTTAAGGTGGATGATGAACCCCGTCAGGATCTGCGGCGTATGCCGATTTCAAGGGTTCAAGCCGGCGTAAAACAGCACCGCAAAACACACCCGGACAACCGGCTGATACGACACCTTGAGACCTGTGCCCTGGAATATGGGTGCCCAGCAGGGAAAAATTTTTTCCTTGGACGGTATGAAGCGCCACTGCCCACCTCAGTGGTTTGCAATGCCGCTTGTATGGGCTGCATATCCCTTCAAACGGATAACAATATTCGCGCCTGCCAGGACCGTATTGCATTTATCCCCACCCCGCAGGAGATCGCTGAGATTGCCCTGTCACATATAAAGCGGGTTGACAAGGCGGTGGTCAGTTTTGGCCAGGGCTGCGAAGGAGAGCCTTTAACCTCTGGAAAAATCCTGGTGGAGGCGGTTAAACGCATTCGAGCCCATACGGATAAAGGTACCATTAACCTCAACTCCAACGCCAGTCTGCCCCAGGTGGTGGATCAGCTCTGTGCCGCAGGCTTGGACAGTATGCGAGTCAGCATGAATTCTGTACGGCCAGAATGCTACAAGGCCTATTTCAGACCTAAGTCGTATACCTTTGATAATGTGGCCAACGCCATTCAAACCGCAAAGTCCCATGGCATATTTGTGGCGATAAACTACTTGAACTGCCCCGGATTTACCGATTCTGAAAGAGAACGCCGGGCATTATTCCACTTTATCCAGGATCTGGACATCGACATGATTCAATGGCGGAATTTAAATTTTGATCCCCGGTACTACCATCGTATCATGGCCAAAATCACCAACAACGGCCATGCCACAGGCATGGGAAATATGATTGAGACGCTGACATGCCAATTTCCAAAGCTGATCCATGGCTATTTTAATCCCCCAAAGGAACGCCACCCCAGGTAAATATGCCGCTTAAAAAATTCGGGTTAAAGGATCTTACAAAACGAATCGGCCATTTTAACGGCATCCATATAAAACTCTGGAAGAGATTTAATCAAGGCGCAGTCCTCGGTTGTCTGGAACCGCTGGTAATGCCAATTGGCGTGTTCAAAACTGATTACCAGTTCAAGGAGCTGATTGAATAATTGATCTTTACCCAGCAGGGCATCTTTAATCCGGTCTGAAAAGGTAATGCCCAAAAGAATGTCTTCCATTTCCATGTCCAGAATTGCATCGATGGCAGAAAAAAGCCCCAGTGTGTATAGCTCATCTCCAGAATACTGGGTTTTGAGCATACTGCCGCATTGCTCGCACATTCTAGCCCGGATGACGGCGTATCTAAACAACTCGTTGGGTTTGCCGGGGGTTAAATCCGAAAACACCACAACATTAATAAATTTTTTTAATTCATTAATCCCCATGAACGTGACGGCATCTTTGATGGTGTCTATGGGGACGCGGCGTTTGAAATATGTGGAATTAATAAATTTCAGCAACTTAAACGAGACGGAGATATCATTTTTGATCAGTTTTTCAATGGTTTTGAGATTCGGCTCCAGACGGCCAGTTTCGCTAAGAAGATTTAGGTTGGTGATTTGGTTGGTGGTCATCCCTTTTTTGGACAGAATTTCCGGCCGTGAGAAAAAATACCCCTGGAACAGACAGAACCCCATCGATTTGGCCTGTTCAAATTCTTCATAGGTTTCCACCTTTTCTGCCAGCAACTGGATGGGCCGGTTTTTCAATACCGTCGAAACAATGGGAGCCAGTTTATCCAGAGGCGTTTCCATGAGATCAAATTTGATCATTTGACACAAATCAATCATTTCCTCGAACTTTTTATCATAAACAAAATCATCCAGCGCAATACGAAATCCCTGGGATTTTATGCGCTTTAATGCCGCAATGACCTCTGGCTCCGGTTCAATATTTTCCAGAACCTCAATAATAATATGTTCCTTGGGAAAGAGCAGGGGGACCTGTCTGACAAGCAAATCTCGGGTAAAATTGATCATTCCCGGTTTTCCATCCAGGATATCCGGCAGACCAAATGAGAAAAAGGTGTTTGACAGCACCCCTGACGTCGCGGCATTGCCGTCAATATCTGGAAATGCGTTGTCCAAGCTGGTCCGGAAGAGGAGTTCATAACCGAAGATTTTTTTTTCGGTGGTCAAAACAGGCTGACGGGCAACAAAAATCTCCATGGATATACACTCCGATGTCGCTATAAATTTGTATCAATAAATCACATACCGATGCTGAAATCAATAAGAACAACGTCATACCCAAAGGTTGCAAACGGCCGCTGGACGAATATCCGACATTTAAACCATCAACCCTGTTTTTAGACGTTTCAAGAAAGGAGTTTGAGCATCAAGGGCAATGCTGTCATGGTGCCGATAGACGACCCCAGGTTGGTAAAGACCACCACCAGCAGAATCCGGGTAACGTTGTTTCGCCAAAATCCTTTGACCGTTGTGATATCGTTGGGGATGGCTTCCAGGTCTTTAACCTTTGGCTTTCTGGAAAAGGCTTCCACAAGACCCGATACCCAGCCCGCCGCAATCATAGGATTTAGGGAAGTCAACGGTGCCGCAAGAATGGATGAGACGATGGTGTATGGGTGGGCCAGGGCCGCCAGAGCGCCTAAACCTGCGAACACACCGTTGGCCAACACCCAAATCCAGATCATATCCGTACCCGCGCTTTTGCCTTCCATCATAAAACCTGCGGCAAAAAGTAACATAATCAGTCCGGGAATGAGCCATTTCAGGACCTTGCCCATGTTGCCTGAGGCCGGAATAGCATTGAGTTCTTCAACGTTAATGGGCGTTGCATTTTCAATGTAGCGGGTAATTCCCGGTACATGGGCAGCACCGACAACGGCCACGATATTTTCTCCGGGAGCGGTACGGATATGTTCGGCCAAGAACTGATCCCGCTCATCAATGAGGCTTTTTTCGATAATGGGATGAACCGCTTTGACATCGGCCAGCAGGGATTGAAGGATATCTTCTTGTTTCATCTTCTCAATGTCGGCTTCTTCAATATCACTGGACTGCCCAAAAGAAAAGACCATGGAAAAAATGAGTTTGAGTTTTTCCCATAGCCCCATGCCGCGCCAGACGCGGGACAGGGTCGTCTGGATTTCCCGGTCTGCCGGCACCACCTTTGCCGCCGACGCTTGTGCCGCAGCCACCGCGTTGATCATCTCTTGCCCCGGTTTGATCCCAAATTTATCAGCGATTTTTTTCTGGAACGAAGAGAGCAACAGATTCATAAACAGCATCAGCGCTTTTTTCTCTTTAATAATTTTTACAATATCCATATTCCGCCACCGGTCTGCGTCCTGGATCGCGGAAAGCCGGGTTTTGCAAAGTTCTACACACACCGTGTCGGGCTGCTGGGTTTCGATGGTCTCTGTTACCAGTGTTGCGCTGTGTCGGGAGACATGGGCTGTACCGATCAGTACAATCTGTTTTCCCTCCCAGGTGAGATGATGGATATCGCTATGCGCTGTGATCTCTTCTGACATATACAAACTGCCTTTTAACTTTAAGTTTAATCAAATTTAAGCTGGTGTATTATAATCACTTTGTACGCCATGGCAATACCAAATTCTTGACCTGGCCAGGTGGTTCTGGTATTCATCTTTATTATGAAATCCATAGACGAACAAATACTGAGAACCGCCAAGGAAATCGTTGTTAAGTTCATTGAAATGGGCCGCCTGTCTCCCAGCAATGTACATGAAACATTTAAAGATATTCACGAGACCGTGAATAAAACTGTAAAGCAGAGTATGGATTCGCCACACCATGACACCACCTATCCCCAAGGACGAAAGTCCTGAATCTTTTTCCGGGAAACTGAAAATCAGTGCCGTGTCTGGATTGAAAAAGGGATGGTCCGGCCTCATCTGGCTACTTAAGATTTTGATTCCCATCTCTTTTCTGACGGCGCTGATGGTGCATTATAGACTGCTCTACCATATTAATTTTCTTCTGGAACCGTTGATGTCCCTGATTCACCTGCCGGCAGCGGCAGCAGTGGTCCTGGTGATCGGCCTGTTTACCGGAATCTACGGCACGGTGGCGGCCCTGTCCGTGATGCCCTTTTCCATGGACCATATGATTTTGATTGCTATTTTTACCCTGATTTCTCACAACCTGATCCAGGAAGGACTGGTACAGGCCAAATCAGGACTAAACTTCTTTGTGGCCTCGGGGTTTAGACTGTCCATGTCGTTTATCGTGACATTTATCTGCGGGCTGATCATGGGCGTCAGCCCGGACGTGGCAACGACAATTGCGCAAACCGCTACCCATACACCCATTGGGCCGCTACTGCCCATGCTGACCGACTGGGCCGCTGATACCGGCCGCCTCTGTATCCAGATCTTTTGTATTATCATGCCGCTGATGGTGGCCATGGCTGTGGCCAAAACATTCAATGTGATTGAAAAAATTACCCGGACGGTGTCCCCAATGGTATCACTTATGGGGCTGGATAAATCGTCAGGCATGCTATGGATCACGGCCGCTGTATTTGGTCTGGCTTATGGGTCGGCTGTGATTGTGGCGGAAACCCAAAGCGGTCAGTATGAAAAATCAGCCCTGACCAAATTACATCTTTCCATTGGGGTGAACCATGCCATGATCGAAGATCCCGCCCTTTTTCTACCGTTAGGTCTGCCGATGCTCTGGCTTTGGGTGCCCCGGTTGCTGGCCGCCTTTACCGTGGCATGGCTCTATGGGGGATTTTCTTTTCTCAGGAGGTGTTATGCTCAGCGCGCTGGCCATAAAAAACTTTGCGATCATTGAAGATCTCCGCATTGAATTCGGTCCTGGGCTATCCATACTGACTGGAGAAACCGGGGCGGGCAAGTCCATTATTATTGAAGCGGTCAACCTGCTGTTGGGATCCCGGGCCTCTGCGGACCTGGTACGGACCGGTCATGACAGCGCCGAACTTGAAGCCTGCTTTGACATCGGACCGGACTCCCATTCGGCCAAGGTGATGGCTGAACAGGGGCTGGATATTGAAGACGGTCTCATCATCCGCCGGATCATTTCAAGTACAGGTAAAAGCCGGGTCTATATCAATTCCAGACAATCCACCCTGGACCTGTTGAAACAGGTGACATTAAATCTTGCCAGCATTTCAAGTCAGCATGCCCACCAGGGACTGCTCAAAGAAGAAAATCATCTTGATATCCTGGATGAGTTTGCAGGTACCGGCGCGCTGCGCAAAGATGTGGGTAACCTATATCGAAAAATTATCCCTTTAAAAAAAGAGATTCAGTCCCTGAAAACCCGTAAGGCAACCGCAGAGAAAGAGCAGGAGCTGTTGCGGTTCCAGGTGGAAGAAATTGAGACAGCCAATATTCGCCCCGGAGAAGATGAGGCCCTGGCCCAAAAAAGGGAGCACCTTCAAAATGCCGGGAGAATTTTTGAAACGGTCAATGGGGCAATCCATGAAATCTACGATAGGGAAGGCGCACTGCTGGAACGTATTATGTCATTATCCGACCAATTCCAGCAATACAGTGATGCAGACCCTGTTCTTGGAAAGATGGGCCAGCGTCTCGACAGCATATCCTTTGAACTCCAGGATTTAATTTCTGAATTTCGCAATTACTCCGATACTATTGATCTGGATCCTGAATCCCTTGAAAGGGTGGACCAGCGTCTGGATCTGATCTCCCGGCTCAAGCGCAAGTACGGCGGGAGTTTGGACGCCTTGTTTCAAGAATACCAGACCATGGCACACGCATTAAAGGACAGCCTGGGGCTGGACAATCAAATTAAGGCCCTGGAAAAAGAACTCAAAGAAAATCAAACCTGGATCCGGCAAAAAGCCAAAGCCCTGTCCATGCGGCGGCAAAAAGAAGCCGTTGCATTGGCCCACCTAGCACAAGTAGAGCTTCAAGCCCTGGAGATGGGAAACGCCCGTTTTGAGGTTTCTTTTGACACATTCGTCCCCGCTTGTGATCAATCAGATGTGACCACCCCTGAAAATGAAAAAATTACGGTCACAGGCATGGACCGGGTGCGGTTTTTGCTCAGCCCAAATCCTGGCGAAACCGCCAAACCACTGGCAAAGATTGCATCAGGTGGTGAATTGTCCCGCATTGTGTTGGCTTTGAAGGCGGTACTCTCCCAAGGCCAGGCCATGGAAACGCTGGTGTTCGACGAAGTAGATACTGGTATCGGCGGCGCCACATCGGATAAGGTTGGACGCAAATTAAGGGACCTTGGCAACATTCACCAGGTCATCTGCATCACCCATCTGGCACAAATTGCCAGATACGGAGCACATCAGTATAAAATTTTCAAGGAGGTGGCGGCGGGTCGAACAGCCACCGCCATTGTCCCCCTGGCCAACGAAGCCGAACGGGTGGAAGAGATCGCGCGGATGATCGGTGGTGCCGATATTACAGATGCCACTTTGGCCCATGCCAGGGAGTTGCTCCACACGGCATCAACTTGACAAAACAGCGCACCTGAGTCTATTAGTACATGATTGTAGAATTGGCCCGGGTCTATCTGTACCTTTCCCGAGCCTGTAATCTTTAAGGAGTGAGCATGCCAATTTTCGAGTTTAAATGTAGTGAATGCGAAGAATTTTTTGAAGTGATTGTCATGGGGTCTGATGACAAAGAGATCCATTGCCCCAAGTGCAAATCCCAAGCGTTTGAACGGGTGGTTTCCGCAACCAATTATGCCATGGGGAGTTCTGCTTCTGGCGGCGGTGGGGGCAAAGGCGTCCAGACACAGGAGCGAAACTGCTCTTCCGGGTCATGCACCACATATACAGTCCCTGGTGTTTAACCCAAGACCGTTCTGCTGATGTTGTCCTCTGACGCGGCCTGTTTAAAAAACCAAACGGGCCATTGTCTTTACCTTTCCGGCAAACATTTCCTTTACAATTTCAATTTTCGATAACGCCCATGACTGAGAGGAGATTATATGGAAAAAACAGCAACACTTATTATTGATGGAAAAGAGATTCTTCTACCTGTATTCACAGGATCTGAAGGAGAAAAAGCCATTGATATTAGACGGTTGAGAAAGGAGACCGGGTATATTACCTTTGATCCAGGCTATGGCAACACCGGTGCCTGCAAGTCTGCTATTACATTTATGAACGGAGAGCAGGGTATCCTGCGCTATCGGGGTATCCCCATTGAGCAGCTGGCGGAACAATCTACCTTTGTGGAGACCGCATTTTTACTCATTACTGGGAAACTGCCCTCACGTGAAGAATTAACCCGGACCTCGGTTCATCTGAGTGATTTTTCTCCCATCCATGAGAATATGAAGTCCTTTTACCGGAACTATCCGCCCCATTCCCACCCCATGGGCATTCTGTCGGCCATGCTCAATGCCATGCGAAGTTTTTATCCAGAACTTGTGGATATCGACACAGAGGAAGAAATGGCGATGAACACCACATTTTTACGGATTATTTCTAAAATCCGGACCATGGCCTCCATGGCCTATCGAATCTCCACGGGCCAACGGGTCATCTATCCCCGGCCGGATCTATGCTACTGCGCCAATTTTTTAAATATGATGTTTGATTCTCCGGTGGTGCCCTATCGTATTGACGATGATATGGTTCGCGCCCTGAACGTGTTCTGGATTCTCCATGCAGACCATGAGCAAAACTGCTCCACCACGGCAGTGCGGGTAGTAGGGTCCAGTAAGGTCAATATTTATGCGGCCATTTCAACGGGGATTTCCGCGCTATGGGGTCCTCTTCACGGCGGAGCAAATCAGGCGGTGATCAATATGCTCCAGGATATTGAAAAGAAAGGGATGACCATTTCCCAGTGCATTGCCAGGGCCAAGGACAAGCAGGATCCTTTCCGTCTCATGGGCTTTGGCCACAGGGTGTATAAAACCTATGATCCCCGCGCCAAGATCATGAAAAAAATGTGCGACATTGTCCTGTCCAAAATCAAACGCCGGGATCCATTGCTGGACATTGCCCAAAATCTTGAAGAAGCCGCCCTAACTGACAGTTATTTTAAGGAAAAGAATCTGTATCCCAATGTGGACTTTTATTCTGGTATTGTACTCCGGGCCATGGGCATTCCCACCGCCATGTTCCCAGTGATGTTTGCCATCGGTCGGCTGCCCGGATGGATCGCACAGTGGAAGGAGGACACCACGGATCCTGAAATGAAAATTTCCCGGCCCAGGCAGATTTATATCGGAGAATTACAGAACGATTACATTCCCATGGACCTAAGATAAAAACATGCTTGAAATTGTTGCGCACCGCGGCGCCAGGAGCCTGGCCCCTGAAAATACCCTGGCTGCCGCTCGCTTAGGGCATGCCCTTGGCTGCCACCGTTGGGAAACAGATGCCAGCCTGACCAAAGACGGACATGTCGTGCTGCACCACGATACCACCCTGACCCGGTGTACCAATGCTGTGGAAAAACTAGGGTATAACCCGGACCATTTAGAAAAAGCAATCGGTTCTGTAAACCGCATTGACCGCATTGATGCCCATACCCTCACGGAATTGAAATCGCTTGAAGCCGGTTCTCATTTTGAACGGACCGATCCGTTTTCCACAGTTGAGATAATACCTGCCGAAACGCTGACAGCATTTAAGCACGAAAAAATTCCCACCCTTTACGAAGGATTGATGCTGACCCGAGAACTGGACTGGCAGATCAATATCGAGCTAAAAGACCACGGGAACGAGCCCACACCATATCATACAGCGTCCCAGACACTGTCGGAGCTGGCCCGATCCGGCATTGATCTGGACCATGTTGTGGTGTCATCCTTTAATCACCAGTGGCTACGGTGGGTACGGGAGCATTCCCCAAATATTGAAATCCAGGCCCTGGTAGGAGATGACGACCACACCCCTTTGAACTTTTCTGACCCTGTTTATACGGGAGATGAATTTGCCGTACTAAATATCAATGCCAAACTGATTACACCTGAAGTACTAAGCACGCTCAAGAGGCGGGGGAAACGGATAAATCTTTTCACGGTCAATGATCCCGACGACTATGCACGCTTTGTCAACGCCGGGGCCGACGGCATTATCACCGATTTTCCCCAGCGATTCCTCCGTTAGGCTGCGTCACTAAAAAAGATCTGGAATTCCCGGACCACTTTGCGGATATCTGCGTCACCTACATCCAGGTGGGTCACCAGACGAAGCAGGGGCGCTCTGTCGATAATAATGCCTCTGGATGCCATGTGGTCGGCCAAGGCATTGTATGTATCCCCCACCTCAGCAAACACCATATTGGTATGCACCCAGGTCGGATCGACATTGAGCTGGGGAAGTTGCGACAAGCCTTGGGCTAAAATCTGAGCGTTTTCATGGTCCTCTGCCAGCCGATCCACATGGTGGCCCAGGGCATAGATGCCTGCCGCAGCCAAGCTGCCGGCCTGGCGCATCCCGCCACCCAACATTTTCCGCCAGCGCCGGGCTTGATCGATAAACCCTTTTGGACCGCACAGTACAGAGCCCACAGGGGCACCCAGCCCTTTGGACAGGCAGCAGGACACCGTGTCAAAGAGATTGGTAATCTCCCTGACGGCAACACCAAGTTTGACTGCTGCGTTAAATACCCGGGCACCGTCAAGGTGAAAGTTAAGCCCCCTGGCATCAACAAACTTCCGGGCCGCTTTGAGATACGCCATGGGAAGCACCTTACCACCTTGTGTATTTTCCAGACAGAGCAACCGGGTTTTGGCAAAGTGAAAATCATCGGGTTTGACAAAGGTGGCCACCCGATCCAGATCCAGGGTGCCGTCGGGCTCAAAGGCCAGGGGCTGGGGTTGGATGCTGCCAAGCACTGCGGCACCACCGGCTTCATATCTGTAAGTGTGGGCCGTCTGCCCCACAATATATTCATCCCCCCTTTGGCAATGGCTCATGAGTGCCAACAGGTTGGATTGGGTGCCAGAGCTGCAGTAAAGTGCCGCTTCCTTGCCCGTGAGGTGTGCCATTTTGGTTTCTAGTTCGTTGATTGTCGGGTCCTCGCCATATACGTCATCTCCAACGGCTGCGTTCATCATGGCTGCTTTCATGGCAGGTGTTGGGCGCGTCACCGTGTCGCTTCTCAGGTCAATTGTCATGTATAATGTCCTAATTTTTCTTTGGGTTCTACTTTAGAATCTGGCTTAAAAATTTCTGGGTCCTGTCCCATTGGGGCCGTGAAAAAAAGGCTTCTGGAGAATTTTCTTCCACAATTTCACCGGCGTCCATGAAGATCATCCGGGTGGCCACCTGGCGGGCAAATCCCATTTCGTGGGTGACACAGATCATGGTCATGCCCTCTTGGGCCAGCTCTTTGATGACATCCAGCACCTCTTTGACCATTTCAGGGTCCAGGGCCGATGTGGGTTCATCAAACAGCATGATCTTAGGATCCATGCACAATGCCCGGGCAATGGCTGCCCGCTGCTGCTGTCCGCCGGAAAGCTGCCCTGGCATTTTATGGGCCTGATCATGGATTTTTACCCGTTCCAGCAAGGCCATGGCCCGGTCTTCTGCCTCTTTTCTTGTCAGTTTCAAAATCCAGGTGGGTGCCAGGACCAGATTTTCCAGAACGGTCATATGGGGAAACAGATCAAAATCTTGAAAGACCATCCCCACATCCCGGCGCACAGCAGAGATATTTTTAATTTTGGGCGTGAGCTGAGTGCCCAGAACGTGGATGGTCCCCTTTTGGTGGGCTTCAATGCGGTTGATACACCGGATCATGGTGGATTTCCCTGAGCCCGACGGCCCGCAGACCACAATGATCTCCCCTTTTTTAACGGACAGGTTGATGTTTTTGAGGACGTGGAAATTGCCGTACCATTTGTTCAGATTTTTAATTTCAATCATGGGCGCTGTCATCACCATTGGTTCCTGTGTTCAATTGATTTTCCGTACCGGCTTATGGAAAAGCAAATGGCCCAATACACCAAGGCGCAGAATACATAGGCTTCCGCATCATGTCCCAGCCACTGGGGATCCTGGGCCGACGCCTTGATCATGCCTAAGAAATCCAACAACCCCACAATAATGACAAGGGAGGTATCTTTGAATAGGGCCACGCAGCGTCCGATAAGGGATGGCACCACATGACGAAGGGCCTGGGGCAGCACTACCAGCCAAGTGACCCGCCAGGGTTTCAGCCCTAAGGAATTGGCCGCTTCAATCTGGCCCGGGGGCACCGCCTGGAGCCCGCCCCGGACCACTTCTGCAATATAGGCCGATGAGAACAAGATAATCCCGATTTGCACCCGAAGTAAATTGTTGATGGTCATATCCTGGGGAAGAAAAATGGGAAGCATCACCGAAGCCATAAATAAGATGGTGATCAAGGGCACCCCCCGGATGCATTCAATAAGGGTGACGCAGATGGCTTTGATCAGAGGAAGGCGGGATCGCCGGCCTAGTGCCAAAAGAATACCAACGGGCAGCGACCAGATAATCCCGATGGCGGCCAACCCTGTGCTGAGCATTAGACCACCCCACAGCGACTGTTCTACCGGTACAAGTCCAATCGTTTGAAAACTGTTTGAGCCGTTAATCAGTAGAAATAGGGGCAGGGGGAGAAGCAGCCAGAGCAGCATCAAAAATCGGGTGCCAATCCACCGAAAATAGGTGGCGGCACAGGTACCGGCAAACAAAAAAAACGCCACAATGGGCCGCCACATCAAATGTTCCGGGTAAAGCCCAAGCATCAGCACCCTAAACTTAACCACAATAAAGGTCCAGCAGGCGCCGGATGCGTCCGGCGGACACGCCACGGGTGATGTGGACCATGTGGCATCGATCAACGCCCATGAGATTAGAAGCGGCAGGGTTTTCCAAAGAAACGCCAGGGCAAGTATGGTGAGCACCCCGCTGGTTTTGGTGGAAAACAGGTTTGCTTTGAGCCAGCCCACTACGCCCGAGGACTCAAAAGGCGGAGGCTGATCTGGTGATGACTTAAATACTTTAACGTCCATCATTTATCGTCCCAGGAGCTGTACCCTGGCGTTGAGCCAGTTCATGATCAAGGAGACCAGAAGATTAATGCTCATATATACGGCCATCCACAGGGCAATGATTTCTATGGCCTGGTCGTTCTGCCCAATAATGGTACCGCCAATAGAAACCATATCGGGGTAGCCAATGGCCACGGCCAAAGAAGAGTTCTTCACCAGGCTGGTATAATCGTTGGTGGTGGCGGGGATGATCACCCGCAGGGCCTGGGGCAAAATGACCTTTCTCATGGTCAGGCCTGGCGGCAGCCCTAACGCTTTGGCAGAATTGATCTGTCCAATGCCCACAGATTGGATGCCGGATCTGACATTTTCCCCGATAAAGGCGGCAGTGTATAAGACAAGCCCGGCCATGAGCGCTGAAAATTCTGGACGAATGACCCAGCCGCCTTTGAAATTAAATCCCTTGAGCACGGCGGGTTCAAAAGACAACGGGCCACCGGTTGCAAACCAGGCGACCAGGGGAAGTAGGATGATCACCCCGGCACTTGTCCTGAACGCGGGAAATAGGGTGCCGGTTTCCCGGTGACGGCGGTGCGCATAGCGGTGGATCATAATTGCGCCAATGATACCAACGCCCAGTGCCGCTACCACAATCCAGAGTCCAGGCGAAGGGATCGGCTTTGGCATATAGATCCCCCGGTTGTTCAAAAAAAAGCCCTCAAAGGGCACCAGGCTGTTTCTGGGAATGGGCAGTGCCGCCAGCACAATGGAATAGGTGAAAAATAAGGTCAACAGCAGGGGCACATTCCGGAGCACCTCCACATATATTTCCGCCAATTTTGAAATAAGCCAATTGCGTGATACCCGGGCCACCCCGATCATCACCCCAAGCAATGTGGCCAGGATGATACTCATCAAGGCCACGTAAACGGTATTGGTGATACCGATAAAAAACGCATACCCATAAGAGTCCGCCGGGGTGTAGGGCAAAAGAGAATTGGAAATCGGCATGCCCGATTCCAGGGAAAGAAATCCAAAGCCCGATGCGATGTTCCTGGCCTCAAGGTTGGCCTGGGTGTTGAGCAACAGGCGATGAGCACCATAAAACACAATACCAATGACACCACATTGCAGTGCCAGGCTGGTGAAATTGATACGGGACAACATGTGAATGAAGGATTTCACGCGCACGCCTTGCGATCACCCGGGCATAGGGCCGTATGGCCGCCTTAGGAACCCGGGTGAAACGTTGGAATGGTTATCGAATCGGCAGGGCGTAGTGAAGTCCGCCCTGGGTCCACAGTTGGTTGAAACCCCTGGGGATATTCAATTGGGTGTTCGGCCCAAAATGGCGGGTATAAATTTCACCATAATTGCCAACGGCCTGGATGGCACGGACCAGCCAGTCTTTATCCAGACCAAGGTAGGAACCGGTGTTACCCGATTTGCCCAGCATTCTTTGAACCACTGGATTTTTGCTTGTCTCTTTCATTTTAAGCACATTGGCTTGGGTGATCCCGTTCTCTTCGGCGGCGATTAACCCATTGATCACCCAGGTCACAATATCTTTCCACTGATTGTCTCCATGTTTGACCAGAGGGGACAGGGGTTCTTTGGAAATCACTTCAGGCATGATGGCGTGGTCACCGGGTTTTGCCAGGGTGGAGCGCAGGGAGGCCAGTTGGCTGATGTCTGTGGTAAAGGCATCGCAACGTCCAGATGCATAGGCGCCCAAGGCTTCTTTTTTACCATCAAACACCAAGGCTTCAATGGTAATGCCGTTGGCCCGGGCAAAGTCTGATAGATTCAGTTCTGAGGTGGTGCCGGCCGTCACGCAGACCGACGCGCCATCAATGAATTTAGCGGAGGTCACGCCAAGGGCTTTGGGCACCATAAACCCCTGACCGTCATAAAAAACAATTTTTGTGAAATCCACGCCCTGTTTGCCATCCCGCTTCAGGGTCCAGGTTGTGGTTCTGGAGGTTAAGTCCACCTGGCCTGAAGACACTGCAATGATTTTTTGTTTAGATGCCAGGGGAACAAATTTGATTTTATTGGGATCTGAAAGCACAGCCGCAGCCACAGCCCGGGCCATGTCCACATCAAATCCCACCCATTTCCCCGTGGAGTCGGGGATAGAAAATCCGGGGACGCCTTCACTGATCCCACAGGTCAATACCCCTTTTTTTTGAACGTCATCAAGGGTGCCAGCAAAAAGCGCAACAGGAGTGAATAAAAACAACAAAACTGCAGTGGTTAATACATTTTTCATCGGGTACATCCTTTTTCTTAAAAGTTTCCGGCCATACCGGATTACACATTTTTGATCATTATGGGCTAAATCAACGACCATGGGCTGACCTGGTCTTTCACAAAGATTTGACCATAATACATGATGAAACATTTAGACCCCAACTATTAAGCCAGGATTCGTATCATTGTCAAGAAAAGTGTTACAACTGAACAGTTGCTCTTTTGATCATTTAAAGCCCGAAGCGAATTTGGAAATTGAAAAAAATAATGAAATCGACAGATCAGTCAGGCCCCATGGGGTTAACACCAACCCGATGGGCTTCAAGCGTGCCTGTAAACGGAACGGGCTGAGCGAGTTGCCCGACGATGAGCGCTCAATCGAATCATGAAAGACCCGAAACGACAGAAGCGCAATGATGTGTATTTATGTCCAACGCCCATTCATCTAAAAAGAAAACCCTCTATGGTATCTACTTAATACCATAGAGGGCCTGTTACTAAAGGTGAATCACTGTTCCTAATTCGTCAAACAGCAGTGAAATACTTATTTTTTGGCACGCCGAAACAGTCTTGCAGTGCCCAGAATACCCATACCAAAAAGAAAGAGTGTAGTTGGCTCTGGAACGGGTGTTTGCGCTGTCACAGAGAGCATGGAATGATCCAAGGATGCCCATTGAACACCAGGCCCTGAATCCTGAAGACGGAGATTAACTGTTAGGAGGCCATCATCATTGAGCAACGCAATATCAATAGCGATGTCATATTGGCCGTTATCCACCTCGGCGAGATATACCCAATTCGTTCCATCAAACGAGTACTCGACATGTTCATCATAGTTCAACCCGAGCCAATCACCATCCCAACTATCATTGGTAAAGTCCAGCTCGAGGACCGCCCCAGTGACCATTTCTCCTGCGGCAAAGTCAACTCGGTCACTTATGTCATGGGTATATGTGAAGCCACCCACTCCAAATTGTTGAGTTCCTATTATGCCAAGGCTCCCCCAGTTATCAATCTTATCCTCAAACTCAAAAGTTAATGCAATTGCTGTTGATGAAAAAGATAAGACTATCATCATACCAATTAATAAGACAAATTTTTTCACGATCTTTCTCCTGTTGTTTGCCTGATTTATTCAGGCGTTTAATTAATATTTTGGTGCGCTTAAATACTTTAAATATGAACTCGCACCTAAGGTTAGATAAAGGGGATAAAGCAAGGATCATACCAGGAAAGAAAAAAGCAAAAAAAGTACGTCTGAATTGACACAGTTATCATACATACATTTCTTAAATCGCATTGATAGGCAAGGGGCTCCTTAATCTCAAAAATAGCAGACAAACTATTTTCCTAATAGAATTCAAACACACGGAATCTGTTTTATTCTTGGAGCAGAAGAAAATAGAATGTCTTTTATTTCATAATAATGTCGCATTTTTTTCATAACGATTGTATTTTGTTTCCCGATCTTAAAATTCGCCTAACTGAAATTGGAATTACCCAGCGTAATCAATGACGCCACTTTTGGGTAGCGTTTTATGGTGATTCCAACATTGACTGGTGGGAGTATGACAAGGTTGATGTTGATGGAACGAAATTTTTAGCACAGGAATTGATGAAAAAGAGATTATTGCGAATGTTACAGCATTAATAACAGACTATGCTTTGACTGTTAAGGTTAATCGTACAGGTGGCGATTTTTATGTTGATTGGACATCTCTTAGCGGCGAATTGCACCTGCCCCAGCCTCCCTGCTTTTTTCTGGTATCAGCCTTTTGAGAGTGGCCGACGCAGGTAGAAGGGAAATAGCATAGTACATCACCGTTTCAAGCGAAGTAAAAGAATCGGGAAGCAATTAATTTTACATCCCGGTTCCTTTTTGTGATTCAACGAGCGATAGAAAGTGAGCCATATCTTCTAATTTGTCTTGATTCCAATCGGACAAGTTCAGCTAAAAATTCGGGAACTGTCTAACCTGAACGACTACATTTTTTAATCTCAGTACAACTATTTACTGCCGAACGAGAACCAATTAAATTCAGGATCCAATGATTGCATTCTACGGATTATATCCTGACGAAAAAGCATAGAAAATTCAGCCAGATCATCTAATGGAATTCTTTTACCGGTAAGATCTTTTATTTTTACAGATGCAATGGGCCGATGCCAGTCCTTCCATTTTTTATGATTTTGGACATGCCCCCCTCGCACATACAATTTTTTCCGAAACGTCTCCTGGACGTTTCGAAGCCATTTTCTATGGGCTTTGGCACTCTCATTGTTTTGTGTTTTGATGATACGATTAAGGAATTTTTCAAAAGTTATAATATACCTTGCATCATCGACAGCTTCTCTGAACCCTTTGTGCACCAGTGTACTGAGAGGCCCGGTATCGCTCCCACCCTTTGATCTTGCAATTGAGATCGATTGCCCTGAAAATGTTAAAGGTGAAAATATATCGTCTTTTTCTCTTTCATTCTCCTTGTGATTCCATATCGCCCAGTAAAACGTGCCGGCAGCGTCATACACCCATGGAATAATCCCGATTGAAAAACGCGGCATTCCCGGCGATGCATAAAAATGAAACCCGCCATGATATGTAAAAATTTTTCGCCCTGCCTTTTTACAGGCGTTATATTTTTCAATGGACGGGCAGTTGGTGCTCCATATATGATGGTGGTGGGATAATTTTTTTTCGTCACCTTTATGGTAAAACACACCAAAGGTTTGAAGCTCAGGCACATTTTTTTCCACCATGGAAAAAAGCTGATTATACCAATCAAGCCGTTCCGGCTTCGGCCGATGATCCGGCTCATCCAGAAGAACTGCGGAAATGCTTTCATGGCCGCATGCCTTCATCTGCGCATGAAATTGCCTCAATGTCTGGCTGAGATATTCCTCAAAAGGAGGCGAAAAATCGGAAGTTTCATACTGTTTACGATATGTCACATTTCTTCCATTGATAATAATAGAACGCCCCAGCAATTTAAATAATTTGTTGATCAGTTTTGGACTATTCCCCCCGAGAAACACCGTATGGGGCCCAGGCATTCCTAAACCATCAAGCATTTCAAGATAATCAACATAAGGAGAGAAATCTGCTGAAATTCGATTATTGTCCACACGAATACAATACCCCCCACTGGTCCACCAAGACACCTGAGTATGACCATGCTCCACTAAATTAATCGCTTCTTTTTTATCGACAAAATTGGATATATAAGCCCCTCTTGCCCATTCTTCGGCTTCATCCAATTCAAAAGGTAGCACTGTCAACGCCAGGGGGATACTTGATAACATCCCATCTTTATAATTAATTTTGAGCTGCCCAGAATATATCCCTGGTTCAGCCGATTTGGGAATAAAAATATCTAACCAAAGCGCCTGGCAGGTCCCCTTTTGAATATCAATCTGCGGGAGGTCAACCAGAGCAACCGGTTCTTCTTCATAATGAAACTGATGCCGCCCACCTCCCAACGCGGGATCAATATCCATATCAGCAGAGACTTCATCGGATGCACTCTTTTTGGTCAGCACATTATAAACAAAGTATGTCCTTATATTCGGACCATTACCCCCAATTTTATTTTGCCCGTCCTGATGAATTAAATCTGTGATATAAAAATTGACGTCTTCAATATTTTCAGCTGTCCAGATACCAATCTGAGCAGATTCCCACTCATTTTGAGCCCCTTGGATCTCTATCCTGTTAATCTTTGGCATTCTGATACCTGGCGGCAGGTACTTTTTAACTTTTTTTGTAATCCCGGCATTAAAAATAAATAACGATTCACCCTTAAACGGCTTTCCATTATTGGGTATATTTAAACGCAAACCTCTTGCCTTTAATACCTTAACAGCGGCCTCATGCCGCTCAACTGCTTCCAAAGATGCATTCCGTTCCCAGTCAACATCAAAGTTAAGTACAGCCCCATCGGCATAGCTTGTAAGATGAGAAAAAACAAAAAGGGATAATAGGACGAATCCCACGATCCCTTTTAACATATTAATTTTCATAATTTCTAATGTTGCTTATTGTGGGCCGCCTTCAGGCCGGTCAATATTAAATTTCCTTTGGTAATAAAGGGCGTGCACAGCTCTTTCACATCAAATGAAGTAAATTAATACGGTCATGGTTTAATTTTATTTAATATCTTTCTAATCCACCCTTTTTCTATATTCTTTCTATGGGGTAAAGGATGGCTGGAAAGTATCTTGTGTGCATTAATTGCGGGGGCAGTTTCAAGCAAAGACAGGTGGCGTTCTTGTAAATAAACCTCAATATTATCATAACCAGGTACTAAGTTTTGGCTGTTTGGGTCACAATCGCCACACTTTGTTTGTTCCCACCTGTCGTCCATTCCATCTTTATCTTGATCCAAAATTTCTTCCGATATGATTTCATTATCATCAATGGGCTTTTCTAATTTCCACGTACCAGTTCGGGTCAAAAGTTCATTAACAAGTCGTAAGTCAGTACAATCTCTTGGCCATGCGCCAAATTTAGATATCACTTCATCTATGTTTTTTTCTGCAGGGATATAGCTTATTTCAGGTATGTTTGGGATTCTGTTAGCTGAATAATTTAATATTCCAGGGGTAGGGCCAATTTGATTAGATTTACCCATTATTGATTCTTCAGGATATGTATTGTCGGGTCGTGATCCAGTCACATATTGTTTCTGACCTTTGCAAAGATCGTGATCAGAACCAGGACAGCCTTTATCGTTATGACCAGGTGTATCAACGGAAGAATGGATAGAGAGATTATCTCTTACATGTATGGTGAAATTATTCATTCCAGTTATGGGACCTCTAACGTTTGTCCCATGGTCGCCATGGGTGTTACTTCCAGGAATATAATAATTGCCGATCGCATTGCCAAATCCGTTGGGAATATCAAATGCACTTGGATATTTCCTAAAATTGTATACAACATTATTTGAGAATTCAACCAAACCGCCATTTGTATTACTTTCTGTAAACCAAGGGGCTCTAGAGTGTATATGAGTGTAATAGTTATGGTGCATTGAAATGAAATTTGAATCCGTTCTGACCAGATGAGGTTCTCCATGATATGGCTCGGATGTCATACTATTAACGGCATCACCGAAGTGACTCCATTGAAGTGTAATATATTTGCTTTGAACAATATCAACAGCACCATCTTGAAAAAAAGAAATGGAAACATGATCTATAATGACTCTTTCAGAGTTCTGAATAAGAATCGCATCTTTTCCCTTAATTTTTTTACCTTTATCATAGTCTCCCCGACATCTGATGTGCCTTACAATGACATCTTCAACATCTTTGATCATAATAGGTTCACGAGTAATAGAAATACCACTACCAGGCGCTGATTGTCCGGCTATATAGGTATGGCTTGGCACCTTTGCCGGTCTTACTAATTTTATTGTACCCGGTAAGTCAAAAACAATATATCCGCCACCCGCTTCTTTTGCGGCAGCTAACGCCCATCTGAAGCACCCTATTTTGTTTTCTACACTTTTCATGCTAAAGTATTTCGTTTTTTGCTCAACATTTAGATCATCAAGACGGGTTACATGAAATACGTTTTTCCCTCTGGCATGAATACTATTCGTGCCAAACCCTTCAGCCCCAGAAAAAGACGGTAACGCAAATGCTATATTGGAAGTATTTATTACAGCAATAATAATCAGCTTGAAAATTAAAAAATTTGTCTTCATCAAAGATCACCTTTATTTGGTCTTATATGGTAGATTAACCAACCTTTCCGTACGTTTTAACAAAGAGATCTATTTCTTCGGATAGGGTATCTTTCGTATCAGGGTTGCGAATTTTTTCTTGATATAATTTTAAATTTTTTAACACCATATCTATTTTCGCTATCATGTCATCATCGTTATCAGCTTCATAAGTTACAACCCCTTCGGGCCTTCGCCCATTATCACTGGCAACAACAACCGTACCGGTTGCAAGGGCTTCCAATACTGAGGAAGAAATTCCATCTGAATCAGGTGTCCTCAAATAAACATCCGAAGATTTAAGGGTTGTGACGAATTCATCATGGGAGAGCGCGCCTAATAATAAAACTTTCCCCTTCTTTTCCAGCTCAAGCATCATGTTATAAATCGGTTCAACTTCTTTATCTTCGACTCTTCCAACCCCAACAATGACAAAACCAATATTACTATCAATTTTTTTAATACACCCGACCATGGTATCCAGATGAAAACCGTTCCTGAGCGCAACATAACTCAACACCAAATGGTGCTTACGTTTTAAAAAGGATAAAATGTCCTTGGGCAATACTTGACTGTTGGTATCAAGATATTGTGTGCTGAACGCTTGAATGGGAAAGATTTTTGCCCCATGAATCCACCGCCCATAATTTATAATAC
>PDWJ01003949.1_pt1 | contig 27732 bp, 27 predicted proteins | sample 1430881 | NCBI WGS metagenome assembly PDWJ01 (sample SAMN01162460, study PRJNA174530) | Oral metagenome, whole genome shotgun sequencing project. | biome: Marine environment; feature: Marine mammal; material: Swab sample of the gingival sulcus; isolation source: swab sample of gingival sulcus...
CTGTTTCTTATGATGCCTACAAGGACGTAACCGGAAAAACAGCCACATACAACGGAGTACCGGGTGCTACCGACGGGACATTTTTATCAGCATGGGCAGGCATTCCATGCCTTGTTAACGGCCCGGGCCCAAGAGAAATTCCCCATCATGTAAACGAATATGTTGATCTGGATCAGGCCTGGGAATGCCTAAGATGGTACCTTGTTACAACGGTAAGGTTCTGTCAGTAGAGGAAGCCGAATAAATAGAGGGGAATCTCAAATTTACTACCGATAAGCATATCATCCTTCACCAGATATGCATTATCAAGCCTATCCCTGATCTGCCTCAGGTTTTTATTTTTTCCGCCTATCTCAAATATTGTATTATTAACCTCAAAATCACCTGTTTTTGAAAAAAATATTTTATTACCCGAGTTTACAATCATCTTAATAAAAAATATTTCCCTAATTGTACCAATTTGCGGTTCATATCCTGTTTCTTCGGTTATTGACGTATATATATCAGGATTATCCAGGAATATTTTTTCCCTTTGCTTCAAAATGCTGCTTCCGGATTTATTTTCTGATACAAGCTCTATTAAACCTGTTTCATTCAAAATTTGCAGATAATTATGAATAGTTTTATTATCCAACCCAATATTCTTTGATATATTATTTCTGTTTAATTCTCCGGGCGGTATTACAGCTAAATATGATAAAATTCTTTTAAAATTAAATAGATTTTCTGTCTTTAACCTATAGAAATTCGAAATATCTTCAAATACTGTTTTTTCAATTATTCTCAATATTTTTTGAGTGTAGGTATTTTTATCTTCCAAATAAAATGGATAATAACCATTTCCCAGGTACTCCTTAAAATGGCCCTTTATTTTTTTTATACCTGATAAGCGCTCTTCAATTTCACTACGGTTATTAAGGATATCTGAAAGTGATATTGGTTCAGTATCGATTATATTATTGAAAAGCAAGTATTCACGAAAAGACATTCCTCCAATCCTGAACAGAACACCCCTTCTTGAAAGATCATGGGTTCCTTTTATTAAATCCATACTGGAACTTCCGGAAAAGACTATCTTTATATCAGGGTATGAATCATAGGCATTCTTTAATTCCTGGTTCCAATTTAAATACTTATGTATTTCATCAAAAAAGAAGAATCTTATCCCATAATCTTCATATAGCTCATTTATAAAATCCAAAAGAGTATTCTTTGAAAAATAAATATGATCAATTGATACATAGATACATTCATCTTTATTTTTAATTTTCTCATTTATATACTGCAATAAGAGTGTGGTTTTTCCGGTTCCCCGCGGCCCAATTAAACCGGTAAGCCGGTTATCTGTATTAAATTCTGAGTAAATATACCTATGATTTTTATATTTTGTATGTTGAAGCAGCCTTTTAGATGTCGTCATAAAGCTGTTTACCATTAGAATATACTCCCAATATTAATCAATATAATTAGACTATACTCCAATTATGAAAAATTTCAAGCGTTTTTATTCTCAGAATTCTTAAGCATCAATTTTAACAAAAAAGCCGCAAACCGGTTACCCTGGCCTGCGGCTGAAATTTAACATCTTAAAGCCTCAACAGACGGAAATGCCGTCTGTCCGTTTAATGCTATTCCGGAACAATCTTCGCAGCAAGAACTTTTTGTCCGTCTTTTATTTCAAAGAGGAACAGCGGTTTATCTGCAGGATATCCGCCCTTATTGCTCCAGTCAAATTGAAGACCCTCAAATTTCTGGATATCATTACAGTAATCCCTTATAAGAACCCTTTCTTCTGCAAGCTTTTTCGGATCACCTGTAACACCGGTTTCTTCTATGGCACGCTTAATCATATAAACCGCATCATAGTAGTTAGGTGAAAGTGAGAATGGCTCAATACCATCGTGATCGTCTTTAAATGCCTGACGGAAATCATTCCATCTCTTTGTATCAAGGTTAGGATCATTGTAGTTATAAATCATAACTCCATCGATCTTATCTCCGCCTGTGGTATATAGAGCAGCATCATCAGCACTTGAGAAAACAAGAAGCTTGTTCATATCTTCCCATCCGCGGTTCTTTAATTCAATGATCATCTTTGCAACCTTTTCGGCATTACACGAAAAGACAATCGCATCCGGTTTTTGCGCAAGGGCCTTTACGATAAGGGAGCCAAAGGTAACCGCATCCTGCGGCACCTCAACATCATCAAGAACATTACAGCCCGCTTTTTCAAGACCGATAACGTGAGCCGCGGCCATTCCCGGCCATGCGCCGTAGTTCTCAACAAACTGAACAACATTCTTTGCGCCTACCTTTTCTGCCCATGCTGCGGAGAAAACCAGGATATTGCCCATGGAAAGTATTCAGCCGCATATTCAAATGATGTTGTTGCAGTAAAACTGTACAAGCCTTCATCAGCGGCAATAGGTACTGCAGCCATTATAACAGGCTCAGGAACAGGACCCATTACAACAAGGGCGTCATCAACAAGCTTTGACATCTCTACAGTTCCCTTCTCAGGACTCATTCCGGTATCAACCCTTACTATCTTTACAGGTTTACCGGCTATTCCGCCTGCCTCATTTATCTGCTCGGCAGCATATTCGGCGCCCCATTGCAGATATTCACCTATACTTGCAATAGGCCCGGTTAAACAGTTGAGAAACGGAATCTCCCACTCATCAACAACGACGCCGTCACCTGAAGCACCCTTGGTTCCTTCCTTCTGTCCTCCGGCAAACACGAAAGAAACAGCAAGAACCATAACCAAAAAAAGTATCAGTCTTTTTTTCATATACTCCTCCGTTTTTTAAGTACAGATGTACTTTTTAACATTTTATACCCGTTTTCTATTAAATGACAGAAAAGATTCAATTTTTTTAACAGCCGGCCTCGTAATAAGCCCCTCAGGCTTTATAACAAGAACAACTATCAGCAGAACACCATAGATAACAATATTCCATGACTGAAGACTTTCCGGCAGGATAAGCGGAAATCCCCAAAGAATCGGTGCAGCAAGCAGGGCTCCCCACATTGTTGTATAGCCGCCTACAAACAGCATCGTCATACAGATACCTATCAGGTGAAATGTAAAATGATTCGGCGATACCGAGCGCATGATGAATGCGTACATCACACCTGACATTCCGCCTATTGCACTTGCCCAGCTTTGCAGAAACATTCCCATTTTTTTCACATCAACACCAAAAGAAACCGCGAGATCACGATCAATAAAGATAGTTGATGCGGCCCGGCCAAGCCTTGAGTGCTCAAAGCGGTTGATAAGAAAGCCTGTGATTATTACAAGGGCATATACAACAATTAAAAGAAGTGTCCTGTTACTGCTTGAAACACTTAGAACCTTCGGGATACTGAAAATACCAAGCGGCCCGCCAAAGGCTGACACATTTTCAATAACTGTTTTTGTAAGGTAGATCAGCGTAAAGCCCACAATTACAACAGCAAAGCATGGGGCATCGCCTATCGCGTTTGAAACAAGCCATCCGGTAAATGCACCCAGAATGGTGCCAAGAATCAGTAAGAGCCAGAACGGCCATGAAAAATTAATAGCCATAAGTGCAGCAAAATAAGCAGATATTGCCATATTTGCGACGGTCATAAAATGAAGCTGCCCTACCCTGTACGGAATATATATAGACCAGCTCATCAGAATATAAATGGCTGTTATAGCCAGGTAATAAAATAACGGTAAAGACAAAACAACCTCCCGGCCTAAAGTTTTGAGCCGAAAACCCCTTTGGGTTTGGCAAGTATTATAACCAGCATTATGACAAAGGCTATTGCATTAGACCATGAGCCGGCAAGATAGCCCTGTATAATAGCCTCCAGAATACCCAGTAAAAGACCGACTATCAGTCCGCCGGTAAGATTACCCAGACCGGCAATAATCGATACAGCAAGAACCTTGTGCCCAAGCTGATCACCCAGACCGGGTGACGCAGAACCAAGCATAACAGCCATCATAACAGCCGTCAGCCCGCCGAGAAAACCGGTCAACGCATATGATTGAAACCCCGTCTTAAGCAGCGGTATTCCGACAAGCCTTGCTCCATCCGGATCTTCAGCAATTGCCCTGAAAGCCCTTCCCGCACGCGTTTTATACAGCAGCCAGAATAAAAATAAAACAAAAACAACCCCCACAACCAGTGTAAGAAGCTGTCCCTGAGAAATATTTATCAGACCGGCACTTATAAAAGCACCCTGGTCATGTCCGGTTAATGCGTCAGGAAAAGAAACAGGAAAACCCTGGTTAAAGGTATGAGACAGAATGTCGGTTATAATCATTCCCATTCCCATTGATATAACCATTGTAGCATTTATATCTACCGAGCCCCGTTCCTTCATAATATGCTGAAACATAGGGGCAGTAATAACATTAACAATGATGGCCGACAAAATTCCTCCGACAATTCCGAGAGGGACATTTCCGGTAATACTGATCACAAACCATGATATATACATTGAAAAGACAACCACTACCGGAAATGAAAAATGAATAATCATCGCAACCAGCAGCAGCAGATTAAAACCTGTAACAAGCAGTACATAGATGCTTCCGATTGAGAGACCGTTAAATATTTGAGCAATTAATATTTCCATCAGTTAAGCTCCAAGATATGCTTCGCGGACAGCCTGATCGTTAAGAAGCTCCTCAGAAGACCCGCTTTTTATTATTCTGCCTGTCTCAAGAACATAACCACGGCTGGCTATCTTGAGGGCCTTGTATACATTCTGCTCCGAAAGCAGGATTGAATACCCTTCTTTATTGAGATTCACAAGAATCTCGAATATATCATTAACTATGATAGGAGCAAGGCCGATTGACGGCTCATCCACCATTATCAATTCAGGAGACGACATAAGCGCCCTTGCTATAGCAAGCATCTGACGCTCTCCGCCGCTGAGGGTTCCGGCTATCTGATCACGCCTCTCACCAAGTACCGAAAACGAATCAAAAACAAGCTCTAACTTCTTGCCGGCAATTTTAAGATTATGATGAGCACCCAAAAGAAGATTATCCATCACAGTCATTGACGCAAAAACACCCCTGCCCTCCGGCACAAGAGACATACCCCTTCGAACATTACGATCTACCGGAACACCCTGTATCTGCTGTCCATTAAACTCAATACTCCCCTCAACAGGAACATTGGCACCAAGAACAGTCTCCATGATACTTGTTTTACCTGCACCGTTTGCGCCTACAAGAACAACAATCTCACCACGGCCCACATAAAGACTGATCTTATCAAGGGCCTGAACCTGCCCATAGGAAACAGAAAGATCACTAACCTTTAGTATAATATCGCTGTTATTCGGTTCCAAGGTAGGCCTCCAGTACTTTAGGATCCTTTCTGACATATTCAGGCGTACCCTCAGAAATTTTATCTCCGAAATTTAACACCGTAACATATTCTGCAACATCCATAAGCATCTTCATATCATGGCTTACTACAACAGGAGTTATCCCCATAGTCTTAACCTTTTTAATCAACTCGCCTACTTCCTGAGTCTCAACAGGCCCCATACCGGATGCAGGCTCATCAAAAAGAAGAATCTTCGGTTTAGAAACAACCGCGCGCGCTATCTGAACAAACTGCCGCTCTGCCCAGACCAGATCAGCAGCCCAGCGGTAGGCAGAACCTTCAAGCCCGAGAAGCCTAAGCATTTCATAAGCCTCTTCACGCAGCGCTCTTTCTTTTTTAGACGCGGAAAACGGAGCCCTTAAAAAGGTATCACTGAGGTCCCCTGCCCTGTAATTAAAAATTCCGCTCATTACATTTTCAACAACAGTCAGTGACGGAACAAGCTTGGCCTGCTGAAAGGTTCTTCTAATTCCGAGATTTGATATAGCATGTGCGGGCTTACCGGTAAGCTCCTGATCATCCAGATAAATATTGCCCTCGGTAACCTCAAGAAGACCTGTGATACAGTTGAAAAGAGTTGTTTTGCCGGAACCATTAGGACCAATAATACCGTGAATACGTCCATCTTCAATATTGAAGCTGACATCCTTCAAAGCTTTCAGACCACCAAAATGTTTGCTTACGCCCTTGATTGCAAGCATATCCCTTCCTTTACAGTAGTACTATTTTATTTGTTTTTATAAGCATCAATTGTAGTTCGAAGGGTATATAAAGTCAACAATTTTATTCGGTTGTGTTAAGCCCCTGTCAAGACTCTGTCAAGATCCGATAGAAAAGCCCCCCTCCTTGACTCTTTTACAAACCGGTCCTGATATACCCATGATTTAGCTACACCCGTCCTTTTGTCTGTGACGAGTATGCAAATAACTTCAATTACTTTTTTATTCCCCTATTGCTTTTTTCTTGTTTGAATATATGTCAAACCATACAGCAATAACAAGGATCGCACCCTTAACCATATACTGCCAATAGGCATCAAGATTCATCATGCTCATCCCGTTATCAATTGAGGCCATAAAAAATGCTCCAAGAATTGCCCCTGCTACCTTACCGGAACCTCCACTCATGCTTGCTCCGCCAATAACTGCAGCAGCTATTGCATCAAGCTCCATATTCATTCCAGCTGATGGAGTTCCCGCGTTAAGTCTGGCAGATAGAATGATTCCTGCAATTGCAGCCATCAAACCATTGAGGATATAAACAATAACCAAATTACGCTGAACTTTAATTCCGGAAAACAAGGTTGCTTCAAGATTGCCCCCCATTGCATAAACACTACGGCCAAAAACAGTTTTTTCAGCTACTATGGAAAACAACAAAACAAGAATTACCATGATTAAAACAGGAACAGGAATCCCCTGGTAACTATTAAGAATGTATACGACCCCAAGAATAACAATGTATAAAACTAAAGTTTTTATAAAAAACCTGCTTGCGGGATCAATATCAAACCCATATTTAACTCTTGATCTTCGATTATTGATCTGAATAATAATCCATACCAAACATACAACAATTCCAATAATCCAACCTACCAATTTCGGCACATAGGCCTGTCCAAGCATAACATAAACTGGAGCAAAAGGAGCAATTGAAATTCCTTTTGTTATCGCAAGCAAAACCCCGCGGAAAATTAACAATCCACCAAGTGTTACAATAAATGCCGGAACCCGTAGATAAGATATAATAGATCCCTGAATAAGCCCAATAAGTAATCCACAAATCAAGACTATAAGTATAGTCCAATATGGCCCAACTCCTTTCCATACATGTAATGCTGCTGCCATTCCACCTAAAGCACCCATGACTGAACCAACAGAAAGATCAATATTTCCTGTAATGATTACCATCACCATTCCTGTCCCGAGAATGCCAACAATTGCCATTTGCCTTGTCAGATTTGATATATTTCTTGCCAGCAAGAATTTTCCATCTGTCAGCAATGTGAAAAGAACCCAGATAAAGCATAATGCTCCTATCATGACATAATTACGTAAATCTATTTTTTTATCAGTTTTTTTATTAGCCATTACTACTTCCTATTGATGCTTGCATTATTTTTTCCTGCGTCGCTTCACGATAGTCATATTCACAAGTAATTTTACCCTGATTCATAACAAGTATTCGGTCACTCATACCAAGGATTTCTTCCATCTCTGAAGATATCATGATTATAACAACACCCTTTTCAACCAGCTGATTCATAATCTTGTAAATCTCAAATTTTGCCCCTACATCAATTCCTCTTGTAGGTTCATCCAAAATCAAAACTTTTGGTAAAGTCATTAATGCCTTCTGAAGAACAACTTTCTGCTGATTTCCACCACTTAAGGTTCTTACATCTACTTCAACCGAATTAGTTTTTGTTTTTAAAATTTTAATATATTTTGAGGTTTCACTAATTTCTTTACTAACATCAACAAAACCGCATGAAGCAACCTTATTTAGTGATGCTAATGTTGTATTCTCTTTTATATCCATGCCCAAAACCAGACCGAACCTCTTACGATCTTCGGTTAAAAGGAAAATCCCATGGTTAAGAGAATCAACTGTATTATTAATCTTAACTTTTGAACCTTTTATATAAATCTCTCCTGTACTATGGGCAGAAAAAGCACCAAAGATACTTGTAAACAATTCAGTTCTTCCCGCACCCATAAGTCCAGCAATACCAAGGATCTCTCCTTTATACGCCTTTAGATTTATATTACTTACAAGTTTCTTTCCCGGAATATTAGGATCATCAATACTGTAATCTCTAATTTCAAACACAAGCTCTTTTTTCTCATGTTCTTCTCTTGGAAACAAATTTGCAAGTTCCCGGCCAACCATCATTGAAATAATATCTTTTTTTGTTATTTCACTTATTTTTTTGCTTCCAATTGTCTGGCCATCACGAAGGACGGTAACAGAATCAGCAATCCTTACTACTTCATCAAGTCTATGCGAGATATAAATACAAGTAATTCCCTTATTCCTTAATCCGTCAACAATACCCAGAAGAGTATCAACTTCTTTTTCAGTTAATGCGGCTGTAGGTTCGTCAAGTATCAAAATTCTTGCATTTCTGGCTAATGCTTTCGCAATCTCTACTAATTGCTGCTGACCAATTCCTAAATTCAAAACTTTTTCATAAGGATCAATCTTATGACTTGGACTATCACCCTCCTTTCCAAGACCAACCTTCTCAAGAAGTTTGCTTGTTTCAAAATACACACTATTCCATTGAATAAAACCATTTTTTACAGGATAGTTTCCAAGAAAGATATTTTCCCCAACACTTAATTCAGGAATCAGCTCAAGTTCCTGATGAATACAGACAATACCATTTTTTTCTGCATCTGATGTATTTGTAAAAGAACATTCAGCCCCGTCTAATAATATTTTTCCTTTATAAGAACCAAAGGGATGAATACCGCAAAGAACCTTTATCAAGGTAGATTTTCCTGCCCCATTTTCACCGCAAATTGCATGTACTGTACCAAGCTCTACATCAAGACAAACGTTATCCAAAGCTTTAACACCCGGGAAATTTTTCTCAATTCCTTGCATACTTAGAATATAGTTATTTATCATGTATATTACCTGTTAAAGAATATTCAGCCAGGGGAAATAAAAGCTCCCCCGGCTGAAAGTAGGAACTTTTACAGATCAGGCCATTCATTTTTAGGCACGTTTTTGTAAACATCTTCCAATTTATGAAATCCATCTTTAATAATTACATCAACCATATTATCCTTATCAACAGCAATAACATCTACTGAAAAAGAATCAACATCCTTTGTACCATTATCAATCTTTGTCCATACACCAAGGGAATTATCCATTATAGCCATTGGATCTTTTCCTTCGGCCAAAGCAACAGCAAGTTCCATAGCTGCAAGATTAAGTTTAGCAAGAGGTTTATAAACAGTACCAGTCTGTTTACCTTCAACAATTCTTTGACAAGCAGCAATATCGGCATCCTGTCCTGCAATAGGAACCTTACCGGACAATCCCTGTGCAGCAAGTGCCTGAATAGCTCCACCGGCAGTTCCATCGTTTGAAGCAATAACAGCCTGAATATTATTATCTGCTAAAGTAAGCCCATTTTCTGTATGCTTAAGAGCCTCACTTGGAGCCCAACCCTTGCACCACTGTTCAAGAACAATATTTATATCTCCCCTATCAATATAAGGTTGAAGAATATTTTTATGTCCCTGGTATACAAGATGTGCATTAAAATCTTCAGGTCCGCCTTTTAACCAGATATAATTACCTACAGGAGCTTTACCAACAACAAATTCTGCCTGTTTTTCACCGACTTTTATAGAATCAAAAGTTACGTAATAATCAAGATCTCCATTTCTAACAAGTCTGTCATAGGCGATAACTGGAACACCCGCTTCATGGGAAGGAGCAACAACCGTTCCAACTGCTTCTGAATCAAGAGCTTGAACAATAAGTACATCAACACCTTGAACTATGAGATTTTCACATTGGGAAACCTGCTTCTGAGCTTCATCTTCAGCAGACTGAACAAGAATTTCTATTCCGTGTGCCTTCCCATATTCTTCGAACATCTCAATTTCTCGCTGCCATCTTTCCTGCTTTAATGTTCCAATAGAAATACCTATTTTAATTACGCCATCATCTTTACCCTCTTTCTCACCAGTTGAAAAAACAAAATTTCCAAGGAAAAGAACAAAGACCACCATGATTAAAAAAATTTTTAACCTTTTTTTCATTTGACTCCCCCTATTTTTTATCAATGATTTAAGAGTACCATTGGTATACCGCCATGTCAATAAAAAGATCCTTCCATTATTGTTACCCCGAATTCTAATATTAAGTGAAACCCTGAAAAATAGGAAAAGAGAGCCCCAGGCTTCTCATGGCGTTGCCTATCCCGTCTGCCATGCAGCCGTTACAGGCCGGGCTTTCCGCTCAAACGGGCTTATCCGGCAGCCTGACTCCGGCTTGCTCCGCTCCGCCGGGCCTGCCGGGGGCCCGTAACCGCTTCAATCCCTAACGCGGGTTATTCCCCGGGGTTAGTTTATCTACGGGTTTTATGGCAATTCCCCATTGTACCAGTACCAACACAGAGTAAGGATCTTTGTTTCATTTTTAAATTGATTCATAGTCATGCTTTATTGGATTTAGATCTCTCCAGACTCCTGAAGCTTAAACAGTTCCATCGAAAGAGACTCTACAGTATCACCTTTTAGTAGTTTCTCTCGATCCTTTGTGTAGTTACCATGGCCACGACTGTATTGATGCAAAAACTCTATTGTAACATCTGCCCCCAGTTCTCTGGTTAAAACCTCAATCCCTAACACTCTTATTTTTTCAGGACTCATCCCCTGAGTATTTATCATTTTGTTACCTCCTGGAGCCATATAACCGGATTCTCAACCCTGATCCTGATTTTATCAGGATTAGCTTTGACCTTCTTCTCCATTTTATCATCCACAGTTAAAAAAACATCAACTTTCAGCTTTTCTGCACAGGCAAGATGCAAAGCATCCATTGCACCAAACCCGATACCTTCAAGCTCTTTTGCTCGTTCAACTTCATTATCCGTTACAAATATTTTTTCTGTCATACTATCGGTAAAAGCAAGTACATTATCTCGCTTCTCAATATCCGGGGTCTTGTTTATTTCAAGATTAATAACGCTGCTACCAACCCAGATAAAATCATCAAGTCTGATATGCTTCAATATAAACCTTATCGCTTCTGTTTCAAAATGGATACGCTCATTTTCTTGGTCGTCAAATGGCCTGTTTAAACAACATACATCCAAATATATTTTTTTCATAGCTAGTATCATTTTACAGTAGAACCCCCTTACTAGTCTATCTTATTTCTTTTTCGTCACTCTTTTATAGATTTTTATCTTTCAAGTTATGTTTCAAACTCAAATAGCCTTTCTCTACAATCATCATCAACTTTCTGCTGTGATTTTGTAATAATAGAAAAAATCAAGCAATAGTATGGATAGACTTTATACTCCGGTCTCCGCTCAAACAATTATTAAAACCCTAAATTTTTGACAGCCTAAACCACTGGACATATAGTTGAAGAGAACCTTATAAAATATATACCCTTTCTTTCAGGAGAAATAAAATGAGAAGAAGTATAGCCTTATTAGTATATCTATTATCTGCAGTTTCGTTATTTTCATTATCTTTTGATGAAACCCTAAAACTCGCCGAACAGGGAAATGCAGAAGCTCAATGCAATATAGGTGTTATATTCTCCAATGGTAACGAGGTTGAAAAGGATTACCAACAAGCACTCTATTGGTATAATAAATCTGCAGAACAAGGTAATAGATTAGCTCAATTTAATCTTGGCGTTATTTTTAATAACGGATACGGAGTACCAAAAGATTATAAACAAGCCCTTTATTGGTTAAAAAAATCGGCAAAACAGGAATATAAAAAAGCGCAATTCAATATAGGTCTCATGTTTGATGAAGGGAAAGGAATAAACAAGGATTATGAACAAGCCGTATACTGGTATACAAAGTCAGCTATACAGGGATATGACCCCGCCCAATATTATCTTGGTCTTAAATATTATAGAGGAGAAGGTTTAAAGCAAGATTTACAACAAGCGGAATACTGGTTTAGAAAGTCTGCAGAGCAAGGAAATAAATTTGCTCAAAGTTATATAGGGAATATGTATTTTAAAGGAGAGGGAGTAAATCAAGATTATGAACAAGCAATATATTGGTTCAAAAAATCAGCTAACCAGGGAGATTCTATAGCTCAATACAATCTTGGTGTTATGTATGATAACGGAGAAGGCGTAAACCAAGAGAATGAAAAAGCTATCTACTGGTACACAAAGTCCGCTAAACAGGGGTTCGCTCCTGCTCAATATAATATTGGCCTTATGCATTATAACGGAAGAGGATTAGAACAGGATTTAAAGAAAGCAGCATACTGGTTTAAAAAATCTGCAGAACAGGGTCAAGCATGGGCACAATATAATTTAGGTTTTATGTATTTTAAAGGAAGAGGTTTAGCACAAGACTATAAACAAGCACTATATTGGTTTAAGGAGTCAGCTTTACAGGATATTTCTGAGGCTCAGTTCAGTGTTGGAAAGATGTATTATAACGGATACGGTGTAAATCAGGATTATAAACAGGCCCTATACTGGTATATACAATCAGCAATACAAAATAATGAAGATGCTCAATACTATCTTGGAATTATGTATGAAGAGGGATACGGAGTAAAACAAGACTACAGCCAGGCCCTATATTGGTATAACCAATCAGCACAACAGGAGAATGCAAAAGCTCAATTCAATATAGGTGATATATATATAAACGGGAAAGGAGTAAAACAAGATTTTAAGAAATCTTTCTATTGGTTTAAGAAAGCCGCGGAACAGGGATATATAGATGCTCAATTAAATCTCGGGATTATGTATTATAGAGGAGATGGTGTAAAACAAGATCATAAAAAAGCATTATATTGGCTTAAAAAAACCGCTGAACAAGGCGATGTAAATGCTCAATACTATCTTGGGTTTATGTATAGAGACGGAACTGGTGTAAAACGAGATTATGAGCAAACATTCTATTGGTTTAAAAGAGCCGCTGAACAGGGACATAAAAAAGCTCAATCCCATCTTGGGTTTATGTATAAAAATGGATATGGAATAGAGCAAAATTATGAACAGGCCATATTATGGTATAAAAAGGCTGCTGAACAGGGAGATGCCGATGCTCAATATAGCCTTGGACTTCATCTGCTCAATACAAGCTTGGACTCATTTATTATCATGGTGAAGGTGTAAAACAAGATTACGAGAAAGCATTCTACTGGTATAAAAAGGCTGCTGAACAGGGACATTCTAATGCTCAATTCTATCTTGGGGTTATGTATGATAATGAACTAGGTGTAACCCAAGATTACGAGAAAGCAATCTATTGGTGTAAAAAAGCTGCTGAAAAGGGAGAGCAGTATGCTCAATTTTATCTTGGACTTATGTATTATAACGGTGAAGGTGTAAAACAAGACTACGCTCAAGCATTCCTTTGGTTTGAAAAAGCGGCTGAACAGGGATTCGTTGATGCTCAATACAATCTTGGTCTTATGTACAGAGACGGAGAAAGTGTAGAACAGGATTACAAGCAGACTTTCTATTGGTTCAAAAAAGCTGCAGAACAAGGATATATAAGAGCTCAATACGATCTCGGTGTTATGTATTTTAATGAATATGGAGTAGAACAAGACCACGAACAAGCATTCTATTGGTATAAAAAAGCTGCGGAACAGGGAGATGCTGAGGCCCAATTTAAAATTGGATTTATGTATGAAAATGGATATGGAATAGAGCAAAATTATGAACAGGCCATATTATGGTATAAAAAGGCTGCTGAACAGGGAGATGCCGATGCTCAATATAGCCTTGGACACATGCTTATGCTCAATTCAATCTTGGAATTATGTGTGGTAATGGTCAAGGCGTAAATCAAGACTACGAAAAAACAATCTATTGGTTTACAAAAGCTGCTGAACAGGAAGTTGACGTAGCTCAATACAATCTCGGACTTATGTATTATAACGGTGAAGGTGTGAAACAGGACTATGAAAAATCGGTCTATTGGTTTAAAAAAGCTGCGGAACAAGGATTTATTGATGCTCAATACAATCTTGGTTTTATTTATAAAAACGGAGAATTTATAAACCAGGATTATGAACAAGCTTTCTATTGGTATAAAAAGGCAGCGGAACAAGGAGATACTGAGGCTCAATTTGAACTTGGATTTATGTATGAAAATGGATATGGAATAGAGCAAAATTATGAACAGGCCATATTATGGTATAAAAAGGCCGCTGAACAGGAGCAGGCAGTTTTCTGGCTAAAAAAGTCAGCAGAGCAAGGAAATGAAGAAGCTTCCGAACTGCTTAATAAAATGTCAGGAGAAATAAAATGAGAAGAAGTATAGCTTTATTAGTATATCTATTATCTACAGTTTCGTTATTTTCATTATCTTTTGATGAAACCCTAAAACTCGCCGAACAGGGAAATTTTTTTGCTCAATTTGAACTTGGACTTATGTATCATAACGGTGAAGGTGTAAAACAAAACTATGAAGAAGCACTCTATTGGTATAGAAAAGCAGCATCACGAGGGAGTGATTCGGCTCTATACAATCTCGGACTTATGTATTATAACGGTGAAGGTGTAAAACAAGATTACGAGAAAGCAATATTCTGGTATAAAAAGGCGGCTGAACAAGGAGGGCCTACTGCTCAATTCTATCTTGGGGTTATGTATGAAAACGGTGAAGGTGTAAAACAAGACTACGAACAAGCATTCTACTGGTATAACAAAGCTGCTGAACAAGGAGAGCCTACTGCTCAATATAACCTTGGGGTTATGTATGATAAGGGAAAAGGTGTAAAACAGAATTTGATTAAAGCCGTTTATTGGTTTACAGAAGCTGCCGAACAGGGAGATGCTGATGCTCAATTCTATCTTGGACTTATGTATGGTAGCGGACAAGGTGTAAAACAGAATTTGTCTAAGGCTGTTTATTGGTTTACAAAATCTGCCGAACAGGGAAATGAAGAAGCTTCCGAACTGCTTAATACAATTTTAGAAGAATAAAACCCAAAAACACGGAAAAAGAAAATGACGGAATACAGCGTTAACTTTATCGTAAAAAACTTTCATACAGGGCCTAACGGCCTTGCATACATACCCAGCCTTTTCAATTTCATATATGAGGCGGCAGGTGAACATTGTATTGAAGAAAATGTTACGGTTCAGGATCTGAATGAAATAGGTCTTACATGGATGCTGTCACGCATAAATGCCGAATTTACCCGTATCCCCTGCTATAAAGACGTACTTACCATAAAAACATGGCCGACAGGGGCACGGGGACTGTATTCATGCAGAGACTTTCTCGTAACCGACCAAAATGGTGATGAATGTATACGCGCTACAAGTGCCTGGCTGACAATTGATCTAAATAAAAGGCGTGTTGTAAGGCTTCCGCAAAAGATTATCGACATGCACCCTTCTATTGAATCTGTTGTCCATATAATGGAAGATAATTTCAAGAGTAAATTAATTGAACCTGAAAACGGTATCCTTGTTGACGGCTTCAGGGCCGACTATTCAAGCCTTGATGTAAACAACCATGTAACATCATCAGTCTACATAAGGTGGATTCTTGACGCCCTCCCCATGGATTTTCACATTAACAAGAAACTTAAAAAGATAGAAATAGCCCATAAGCTTGAGATCCTTCCGGGAGAAACTGCCAGAGCTGAATACACTATAAAAGAAAACAAGGCATACCACTGTATAAGGCCTGCAGGCGGAGGTCCTGCTAACTGCATAGCCAATACCATTTGGGAGTAAGCTGTTTGAAAAGTGCCTCTGTTCGGAAGAACCTAACATAGTGAAGCAAGAGCAAAGGCAGCAGGAATAAGCACTATACCCAATACGGTTGATACAACAACCATACTTCCGGCAAGCTCTGTATCCACACCGTATCTAAGCGGCAGCACATATGAAAACACAGCCGAGGGCAGGCTTGTAGCAACAATCATTATTATCCTTGTACTTCCTGTCAGACTGAATAGTACAGATGCCAGCCATCCGGCAAGAAATCCGCCGCAGAAGCGCAGAAGCAGTCCAAACCACAAATGTACGCTGAAGGTTATTTTCCGCTTACTCATTGAACAGCCCACAGTAAAAGCTGCTAATGCTGAGGCCCCTTCTCCACTGAACCTGAAAACCTCCGCAGCGGCATCTGGTATTCTTATTCCTGTAAATTTCAGCAGGAATCCTGCAGCTATAGCCCATAAAAGGGGTGTTTTAATCATTTCTTTAAGGCCTGAAGCATTAAATCCGCCTGATACCATTATTATACCTATTGTAAAGATATAAAATGTCTGCATCTGATCTATTATTACTTCGATATTAACTGCGGCAGTTCCTCCCCATAAGGCCATCAGCGGAATACCTAAAAAACCGGAGTTCATAAAGCATATTGAAGGGGCAAATGCCTTTGTATCAGTTTTTGATATTTTACAGTAGATTAACGACATTGCTATCAGCAGAAAAACAGCTGCTGTTGTTGCGCCAAGCAGTTTAAGTGTCTCAGAAAATACCACATCCGATGTATAAAGGGAATAAAATACCAGTGCAGGCATAAAAAAGTCAGTTAGAACCCTCGTAAGGCTGTATTCATCCACTGTAAAAAGCTTTGAAAGCCCGAATCCAATGCCCATCGCAACAAAAAGCGGTATTATTATCACAAAAATACTTAAAATCACTGCTTTAAACCATAATTTTATGTTTAGGCAAACAATTTATTAACATTCTTGTTGCCTTATAACAAAAAAAGATTTATAATAAGATTTCATGGGTAAATCGCGAAAAACAACCATATACTTAATAGCCGCTATGATAGCATGGGGTTCAGTGTATCCGGTATCCAAGTACCTCATGTCAGATCTAAGCGCAATGACTCTAGGTTTTCTAAGATACTTTGTTGCGATTATTTCGCTTACCCCCTTTTTTATACCTGAAATCATCAAAAACGGCAAGAAAATTAATAAAAGCATGGTAATCAGGCTTATAGCTGCCGGCCTTGCCGGAACTGCTGTTTTTGGATTTTTTCTTTATACCGGAGTAGCCCGCTCTACCGCATCAAATGGTTCAATACTCATCAATACACAGCCGATCTTTGCCTGCCTGCTTGCTCCACTCCTTATAAAGGAACGCATAAGGGGCAGCCAGATTGTCGGAGTTATTGTCGGCTTTGCCGGAATGCTTTTAGTTGTTACAGGCGGAAAATTCAGCTTCAGCTCCGAAGCAAATAATTATATAGCAGGAAATATACTTCTTATATTGGGTTCCATCTCAATGGCTCTGTACGGAATTATAATAAAAAAACCGGTAAGAGAGATTGGCGGCATGCTTACAACATGGCTGAGTATGGCCTTTGGAACATTACTGCTGTTTATAACCAGTATTTTTATGGTAAATGACTTTTTTTATGAACTATCATCTATCAATGGAAGAGACCTTTTACTAATATTATATTTAGGGTCAATTGCAACCGCAGCGGCCTATATACTTTTCTCTCTTTCATTAAGGGAATATGATGTTGTAACATCAACGGCTTACAAATTTCTTATTCCCGCTTCGGGAGTAAGCTTGTCAATTATATTTTTAGGAGAAAGGCCTGTCATAGCTGTCTATGCAGGTATTTTAATAGTTGTTTTTTCTGTTTTTCTTATACAAAAGGATCTTTTTTCAAGAAACTTTTTAAGAAAAGCGAAATCGTAATTTTAACAGGAGGGTTTTAATGTCTAATGATTCAAAAAAAGACTATCTTTGCGAAGCAGTTCCGCCTTTTAATATCGCTACAGCAATGGAAGAAGCTTCAAGATGTCTACTATGTCTGGATGCTCCATGCAGTCAGGATTGTCCGGCAGGAACCAATCCCGGAGATTTTATTCGGGCGATAAGGTTCAGAAACTTTAAGGGTGCGGCTGAAATTATTCACACAAATAACGTCCTTGGCGCAATTTGTGCAAGAGTATGCCCGTACGAAGTTCTATGTGAAAGCGCATGTTCAAGAACCGGTATAGATAAACCGATTCAGATTGGACGCCTTCAGAGGTTTGCAACTGATTATGAAAAGGCTTCAGGATTCAAACCGTTCGAAAAAGTCAAGATTGATAAAGAGAAGGTTGCAATGATAGGCTCAGGCCCTGCTTCTCTCACATGCGGAGCCGAACTCGCACAGAAAGGCTATGATGTAACAATCTTTGAAGAAAAGGCAATTCCCGGAGGAGTTCTGTCCTACGGTGTAGTTCCCGCACGACTACCGCAGTATATTGTTGATGAAGAAATTCAGACAATAAAGGATCTCGGTGTAAAAATCGAATGTAATGTAAAGATCGGAAAAGACAAAAGTATCGAAGAGCTTCAAGCCGAAGGTTTTAAAGCATTCTTCGTAGCTTCAGGAAATCAGGCATCAACTGTACTTGATGTTCCCGGTGTTGATCTCGACGGAGTATTAACAGCTGTTGAGTATCTTGGAACAGCAAAGCCTGCAAAGGGTAACATGGATCCGGGTAAGATGGTTGTCGTTATCGGATGCGGTGACGTTGCTATGGACTGTGCAACAACAGCAACTCAGCTTGGTGCTGAGAAGACAATGGTTCTTTACCGCCGAACACGTGAAGAAGCTCCTGCTCACAAGATCGAAATGGCATATGTAGAAAACCTTGGAGTAAACTTCCACTACGGCTTTACACCGGTAGAAATTATCGGCGAAAATGGTAAGGTTGTAGCAATTAAGGGTAAGGGTTTTAGGGACAATTCTACAATAACCCTTGAATGTGACAGAGTTATTTTTGCAATTGGTCAGAAACCTGATCCTTCAGTTAAAAAGATTGCAAACATTAAGTTTACTGAAAAGAATACAATTGCTGCCAATGAAGAAACAGACTGCAGAACCGATGTTCCATACATTTTTGCCGGTGGAGACATCGTTAATGGCGGAAAGACTGTAGTCAAGGCCGTTGCGGTAGGTAAAAGAGCGGCTGAGAGCATCGACAAATATCTTAGAGAGGAGGCAAAATAATGAATAAAAGAAAACACGCAGATTTATCAGTAGACTTCCTCGGGTTTAAATGTGAGAACCCGTTCATGCTCTCTTCATCACCTGTAGCTGCTACATACGAAATGTGTTCAAAGTTTCTTGAAGCAGGCGGTGGTGGTGTTGTTTTCAAAACCATCGGTACATATATTCCGGATGAATGTTCACCGCGTTTTGACCACATAAGAAAAGAAGGGGCCCCTTTTATTGGTTTCAAGAATATGGAGCAGATTTCTGACCACCCATATAAGGAAAACCTTGAATTCTTGAGAAAACTTAAGAAAGACTTCCCCACAAAATGTCTTATTGTATCCATCATGGGTATGAATGAAGAAGACTGGGAAAGACTTTCCCGTGATGTTACCGAAGCCGGTGCAGATATTATTGAGTGTAACTTTTCCTGTCCTCAGATGACTCAGGAAAACATGGGTTCCGACGTTGGTGCCAACCTTGAACTTATCGACAAGTTCACAAAGGCAGCACTTCGCGGTACACATCTGCCTGTAATGCTTAAGATGACTCCAAATATCGAGAAGATGGAAGTTCCTGCTGCTGCTGCAATCAGGGCTGGAGGTCATGCAATTGCTGCCATTAACACCATTAAAGCAATTACTCATATTGACCTTGATCATATGACTGCCCTTCCGGTAGTTAACGGTAAATCTTCTATTTCAGGTTTCTCAGGTGCTGCTGCAAAACCAATTGCACTCCGCTTTATAACAAACATGAAGCAGGATCCATTCTTGAAAGACATACCAATCTCAGGAATGGGTGGAATTGAAACATGGGAAGACTGTGCCGAGTTTATTGCACTTGGTTGTAAAAACCTTCAGTTCACCACAGCTGTTATGCAGTATGGTTACAGAATTGTTGAGGATATGATCAGCGGTCTTTCTATCTGGATGGAAGAAAAAGGCTATAAGTCAATTGACGATTTCTGCGGAATGGCTCTTAAGAACATCGTTCCTGCTGATACACTTGATCGAGATTTCAAGGTTTATCCAAAAATCGATTATGATAAATGTGTAAGCTGCGGAAGATGTTATGTTTCATGTTTTGATGGTGCTCACCAGGCAATTACATGGGATGCAGAAAACAGAAAGGTTGAAATAGATGAAGATGTATGTGTTGGCTGCCAGCTCTGTCTTCATGTATGTCCTGTTGCAGGATGTATTACTCCGGGTAAGGTTGTTTTCAAACCCAAAGACCAGTTTGGAAAGGGTTCAGAAGCAAAATACAGGGAAGATGCTGACTGCATGAGACCAATAACCGTTGGACAATACGAACAGTAAGATTATTAATTACTGAAAGGGGCTGCCGAAAGGCAGTCCTTTTTTTCTAACCTAATATTATTGAAAGAAACCTGCGTTTTTTGGTCTCCGACTTCTTATATTCACTCATTTTGGTATTTACCATATATTTAATAACCTTTTCATATGCAATATTTCTATCTTTATTATTAAATGTAAAGACATATTCATCAAGAATGCTCTGAAGATACTTTTCCGAAATATTATGATGCCCATTTTTAAGACCATAACGTACATCCTGTAAAATTATATGTATGCTCATAAAATTTGCGCCATAATGTTTTATTGAACTCTTTTGATTTATTCTATTTAAAACAAGCCAGTTAAGAATATAGAGTTTATCAGGATCAGTTATTACCGTAACCTTTCTGCTGAAGCGCTTCCTGAGATAATCCTTTATATTCATTTCATCCGGATTCTTGATCATCTCAAGACAAAGCCGCTTTTCTCCCTCTATCTCAATTGCCCCAAGAATACTCAGCTTATGATATTCACTCCCAATACCGCTTATAACCATTTCATCGAATTCAATAACACCTTTAAGCTTAATACGGGGCTCATTATGGCTTATGGCAAATCGTATTTTGTTAAGAGCCTCCCAGGCAGTACGATATGAACCAATATCAAGTTCTTCAAATATGGTTTTTGCCGTAATAACCCTGTCAGGAGAAGATGTCACAAGGTAAATTATATCAAACCATGTTCCAAGCGGAATATGGCTCCGGCCAAAAAGTGAATCCGAAAGCGGAGAAATTTCTTTTCTGCAATTCTTGCATATTATTATTCTTCTATCAGGCTTAAGCCATATATCAGAATTTCTGCAAACTGGACAGCTGAAAAGCTCCTGATACCTTAATTTAACCAATTTCTCAAAGCATTCTTTTTCTGTCATAGTGCCAAAGTAGCACTATTAATAATTTTATTCAATAATGGGATTAAAGTGGATAAAACAAAAACATTTTTTCTTGACAGGCTATTAATTTCACATTTAATCTGATAATTAGGTATGGTATATACCTAAAAAAAAAATTTGGGGAGGAAGTATGTTTGGATTACCAGGATTAACAGCACTGGTGCTGTTTGGCTTTCCGCTCTTTTGGATTATTTACACAATCATTTTCTGGGTAAAAACCAGAAACTGGGTAGATGATGCTGAAAATGAGGGAGGTAATGAATAATGAACCCTGTAGTTCTTATCTTTCTAGTTATTTATTATGTTGTTGTAGTTGGAATAGGCTTTTGGGCTGTCAAAAAAGGCGGAGCAAAAGACCTTGAAGGCTATCTATTAGGCGGCAGAAAGGTTGGTCCATTAGTAACCGCAATGACTTTACAGTCAACATCAATGAGCGGTTATATGTTCCTCGGAGGAGGTTCTGCAGGTTATACCACAGGTTACTGGTCAATTTGGTATGCTGTAGGTGATATCGGCGGCGGCGTTGTAAACCTTTCAGTCATAGGCCGAAGAATGAGAAAGCTCTCCAAAATTCTCGGCTCACTGACATCAATTGAGTACCTTGAACATAGATACCCGCACGCTTTAACACGGCTTATAAGCGGCGCGCTTTCAGTTTTTCTCCTCTACTTCTACGTACTTGCTCAATTTATTGCGGGCGGAAAAGGTATGGCCCTTGTTACAGGACTTCCCTACGGCGCGGCCCTGGCAATTGCTGTAGGAATAATAATGCTCTACACATTTATGGGCGGTTATTTTGCTGTTGCATACACCGACTTCTTTCAATCAATGGTAATGGTTATAGGAATGATATGGATCTTTGTTGCTACACTTGTTCACGTTGGAGGCTTTACCGCTGTCAACGAATCAATAGCACAGATTGATCCTACCTATCTTTCTATTTGGGGTAAAGATCTTGCTCAACAATACGCATGGAGTGACCTCCTTGGTGCCGTTCTTATATTCTCAGTTGGATATATGGGCTGGCCTCATGTTGTAACAAGGCATATGGCAATGGAAAGCCCCAAAACAGCGCGTCTGGCAGGTCTATATTCTACAATCTGGAACCTGTTCTTTGTAACAGCCCCATACCTTCTTGGTATATTCGCAATAATAGTACTTCCTAATCTTGCTGACCCTGAAATGGCAATCTTTACCTTGGCAAGTAAACTTCTTCCTGCGGCAGTTACAGGTATCATTATGGCTGCAATTATGGCCGCGATTATGTCTACAGCAGACTCCATCCTGCTTCAGGTTGGAACTGTTGCATCACGTGACCTTTATCAAAGATTTTTCAATCCTAAAGCAAGTGATAAGCAGATGGTCTGGGTATCAAGAATACTTGTTGCTGTTATGGGTATTGTAGGACTTCTTGTAGCCCTTTTCAGCCCGCCGGGAATTTTCTCTGTTGTTATATTCTCAACCTCCGTACTTGGTTCAGCCTTTATGCCGGCCTATGTATGCGCGGTTTGGTGGAAGAAGGCAAATACACCGGGTGCGATTGTGTCCATCATAGGTGGTGCATTGGCAGCATTCCTGTTCAAAAAGCTTGGTACCGGTATGGATGCCATGCTCGGAGGACTTTTAATATCATGGCCGTTAATGATAATTGTAAGTCTTGCAACACAGAAAACACATCCTGTTGCTGACTACATTATTAAGGCAATGGAAGAATCAATTAAAATCGGTCCTATACCAAAAGAAATGCTGGCTAAATCTGATTTTAATCTTGCTCAGGAAGCAAGCGGTATAAATAAAAAAATTGACAAATAATTGCTCGTCGCACAGCAATATGCCGTTCCGGACAGGTTGTTCGTCCGGGCGGCTATTTTATGGAGTTTTTAAATGTACGATAAAAGTGGGTCTATAACCAAGGTTGAAAAAACTCTTATAAATCTGATCCCTGCATCAATTGAAGAGATAGAAGCCAAAGAAATTGTAACAAGACATTCAGAAAATTATTTTACTCAGGTACAAAAACTTATATATTACCCGTATTACTGGTTTTTATTTTCCTTTACGATTAAAACACTTTTTGGTAAAAGTAAAAATATAAAAGCATCATGCCTGGTTGATCTTATTAATAATCATGCCTCTACCACCGATAGATTCGAGCTAAAGGAGACAGAGGTTTTACAAAAAAGCATACTTGAACATGACTATAATGAAGAACAGGCATTAAAAACAGCAAAAACCTATTTAACACATTCATCAATTCATACAATGAAGGTACTGTTTGCTCCGGATTACGAGATCATGGAAAAACAGCTTGTTTATAAACCATTCTGGATAGTAAAATGTACTGATCACGGAAAATACAGCTTCAAGGTAATTGTCGATGCTGTTACCGGAAAATTTCAGATTTTATAATTTGGAGGCAATATGCTAAAAATACTTTTTCTCCCAGGCGCACTTTTTTTGCTTGTTATATTTTTCCGTGTAGTTGTTCCTTATATATCAACAGCCCCATGGAAAAGAATAATTGACAGTGCCCTCTATCACCGAAGCCGGAAAGAATTTGATAAATCAGATGCCTTACTTGATAAAGCAATTGCGAAATATCCAAAACAGCCTGAGGTGTATCTTGATTATTTTCTTAACTATAGTCACTCTGAAAATCTTAAAAAACGATTTGAAGTACTATTTGAGGGTTATAAAATCACAAATGACGTTATTCTTGGGTTCTTCATTGCTTCTACCTATCTTGAACACGGGATGCTGTCAGAATCAGAAGAGATTCTTAACAGTGAAAAATGCAGAGAGTACATGATTCAAAGAAGCATTACACTTCTTCCTCAGCTTTACTATGAAAAAAATGACTATAAAAAGGCTGAAGAAGAATTTGAATCATTTTATTTAAAACTTTATGAGCACGAAGGAAGCTTCGAGGAACTTTTAAGCGAATTAAGTCCGCAGGATTTATTAATGCTGGCCTTGATAAAAAAAGAGAACGGTGAAGACTATGAAGAAATCATGAACAAAGCACCAAAATCCAGTATTCACTCAGATATGAGCTGGCAGGATCTATTATCTTCACTTCAGGAACAATTAAAAAACCTAAAACCTGCAGAGATATCAATAAACGGAGATCCGGGCGAGTTTAACCGGAGAAGAAGGGAATATTTCACAAGCAGAATCAGATTAATTCAGTCCTACTTATGATTCATTTTTTTTTAATTTGCCAATTTATTAAATTTAATCTTGTAAATAAAAAAACCGCAGACATCAGCCTGCGGTTTTTTTACTAAAAGTATGATCTAAAGAAGATTTTCATCAACCCAGGTACAAACCTTATCAAGAATAGCAAATGCTTCCTTAAGCTCTTCCTCTGTTATGATAAGAGGAGGAGAAACAGCAACCATATTCTCATGAGAATATGTCATAAATTTATTCTCTCTCAGTTTACCGAGTATTTTCTTCATTGTACCTTCAGGATCCTTTGCGTATGGAACAAGCGGTCCGTTATCTTTATTAACAAACTCTACCATTCCAAACAGACCGATGTTTCTGCATGGTCCAACACTAGGATGCTTTGCCTGAAGATCAGCCATCAGAGAAGCCATTACCTTACCCATCTTTTTTGAGCGGTTAATAAGATCAAGCTCTTTGTATACATCAATAGCAGCAACACATGCAGCACAGCCAAGCACATGTGCACTGTATGTAAGACCGCAGAAAAGAACGTTTTCTTCAAAATGCTCTGCAATTTCCTTTGTGCAGATTACACCGCCGATAGGAGCATAACCACAGGTAACACCCTTTGCAAATGTAATCATGTCAGGCATTATGTCCCAGTTCATGAAAGCAAACCATTCACCTGTTCTACCCCAGCCTGCCATAACTTCGTCACAGACCATCATGATTCCGTATTTATCACAAAGAGCCCTTACACCCTTGAGGTATCCCTTAGGCGGAATAAGAACACCGTTTGATCCTACAACGGTTTCAAGGAAGAGTGCGGCAATATTATCCTGACCTTCCCAGATAATCTGTTCTTCAAGCTTTGCAAGACAGTATTCTGAGTACTGCTCTTCACTTTCAAACTTGATAACAGGTTCTCTTTCAATGTATGGATTGAAGAATTTTATAAATCCGGCAATTCCGGGTTCTGAAACAAAACGTCTTGGTTCACCGGTAAGGTTTGAGGCTCCGTATGTTGCGCCATGATATGAGCGGTAACCGCTGAATATCTTCTGCTTACCTGTAACCATTCTTGCAATCTTTATTGCATTTTCATTAGCTTCAGCACCGGCATTTGTGAAGAAAACCTTTCCCATTTGCGGAACAACTTCTTCAATAATTTTACGGGCAAGCTCAGCACGTACATCAACGGCATAAGCAGGACCTATAAACGGAAGCTTTTCAGCCTGATCCTGTATAGCCTTGATTATTTTCTTGTTACCATGACCTACATTCATGTTAACAAGCTGTGAGGACATGTCATAGTATTTGTTACCATCGACATCCCAGAAGTAAATTCCTTCTGCCCTATCTATTACAATTGGATTAAGCGCTTTCTGTGCACTCCATGAATGCAGATTATATTTTTTATCAATAGCTCTTATATCTTCACCAGCCATATGATTCCTCCTTATAAAACCGCATGGATGCGGGTATTAAATCCACAGTTTGAAGCCTTGCTTCAAACTGCAAAATGATAAAAAGCACGGAGGCTTTTTATCATTCCTTCATTTTTTTAGAAGAACCCCAACATAAATAAATTACGTCGGGGTTTTATTGATTAAAAACAGGCCTTAACCTATTCGTACATTACCTTTCCGAAGAGTTCTTCGTCAGTAGGCATTGTATTTTCAATCTCGTATGCAACCCATGTGTAGTTCAGCAGGCTCTTCCAGTTAATATTTTCTGAAGAGATATTGCCGCCCCAGGTACCGCAGCCGAGAGTCATTGACATAGGCATTCCATTGGTCCATGCGCCTGAGTTAGCAAGACACTGAGGCTGATTAACCATAATTCTGGAAACCTTAACACGTCTTGCAAGTTCTTTAACCTTTCTTTCGTCCATAGTATGGATACCTGCACTATGTCCGCCTCCGGAGTAGTCAGTAATCCTGTTAACAAGATCAATAGCATCTTCGAAGGTTTTATATTTATAGAGGGTTGTTACAGGAGAAAGTTTTTCACCTGAGAACGGAGCACTCTTACCAACATTCTCTTCAGGAACCATGATAAAACACTTATCATCGGGCATGTTAATCTTTGCAAGTTTAGCAATCTTCTGTGCGGGCTGAGCAACAATGTTTCTTGAAAGAACACCGTCTTCCCACATAACTGCCTGTAATGCGTCTTTTTCTGCGCCCTTTGCAAAGTATCCGCCCTCTGCTTCAAGAGCTTTTATCATATCATCATAAAGTGATTCATGGATAAGAACACTGTTTTCTGTTGAACAGCTTGTAGCATGATCGAAGATCTTTGATCTCTTAATCTTGTTTGCTGCATCAGCAATGTCAGCATCTTCGGCAATTACACTTACTGCGTTTCCGGCACCTACACCATAGGCAGGAGTTCCGCTTGAGTAAGCAGCCTTAACCATTCCGGCACCGCCTGTAGCAAGTACAAGATCAGTCTGCTTCATAAGCTCATTTGTAGCCTCAACTGAAACCTCTTCAACACCGATAACCAAGTCTTCAGGGAAGTTATTTGCTTTGAGTGCTGCACGTATTTGATCAACAGCCATCTTGTTTGTAGCCTTTGTTCTGGGATGCGGAGCAAGAATAATAGCATTTCTTGTCTTTATAGCGCAAAGTGCTTTTACAAATGGGGTAGCTTCCGGGTTTGTACAGGGAACAAGAGCTCCGATAACTCCAATAGGCTTTGCATATTTCATCAAACCTTTTTCGTCATCAATCTCAACGATTCCTACAGACTGTCCGCCTCTCATGTCTCTCAGGGTTCCTTTAACCTTAGTGTAGATCTTACCTACCTTATCGGGACCAAAACCCATTCCTGATTCTTCAGCAGCAAATTCTCCGAGTTTCTTTGCGAACTCCGGTTTACATCCTGCCCATGCAACTCTTACACACATGTCATCAACTTGTTCCTGAGTTGCGAACTCAATTTTTTTCTGAGCAGCCTTTGCTCTTTCAACTAAACCTGCTATGTATGCAGCGGCTTCTTTGGGATCTGCCATCTTAGCGTTCCTCCACATCAATATTTTATCAGATAATGATCTCACCGATCATAGGGACACCATAATACCCTTTTCAACTCAGGTCAAGGCCATATATAGATAATTATAAAGTTTTTTTAACGCAAACATTTTTTTTCCCGTTCTGTCAAGTTAACTGTCACCTTTCCTCTGAAAATATGTTCCTGGCTGCATTTCATGTCAACAAAGCCTGGAATGATTCATTTGCAGATAAT
>PDWJ01001577.1_pt1 | contig 27688 bp, 33 predicted proteins | sample 1430881 | NCBI WGS metagenome assembly PDWJ01 (sample SAMN01162460, study PRJNA174530) | Oral metagenome, whole genome shotgun sequencing project. | biome: Marine environment; feature: Marine mammal; material: Swab sample of the gingival sulcus; isolation source: swab sample of gingival sulcus...
TTTCAACAAGTTCATTTACCGGGCCGCGGCAAAGCCCCATGTGAATCCCCATAAAATATTTATATCCAACTGTAACCTTTTGCTTTGAACCAAAAAAACCATACTTTCTGCCAGCTTTCTTTTTGATTGCCTCTACACCGAAATTCCCATAGGCCAGCACCTGCCATGCCCTGATCCAGCAATCTCCAAACACCACCCCCTGGGGTGTCCCTTCATCGACGGTTGGCAAATTGAAATCACTCAACAGAGCAGGAGGAGGCCCAGGGGGTAATTTGGGCCGGGAAATGGCAGAAAGAAGCATACTAGCAGCGAATAAAGCGATGGAAACCCACATATTATCCTCCTGAAATTAAAAGGGTGAGTCATTAAAAGGATTTTTATCTGGCAGATGGGGAATGCCCCCATAGTTATCCAGGTTGTCAAACGCTGCACAGCTCTCAACCGTCTGACGGCAGCCGGGATACAAGGTTACCTGCTGGCCGGGAGAGATGCCGCTGCTGCCGCCCAACAACCATATCGTTGTTCCATCATGGTTCTGGATTCCCCGTTGCATGATTTGACCGTCCACAGTCCATTTGATGAGTCCGGCTGTGTACAGTCCATTCTGAACAGTTGCAAGATTGGAACATGTAATGTTTTGTGCATATACCGCTGTAACCACTACATCGTTCTTGTAATTTTCTTTATCTACCCCGCACCGGGCCGAATACAAAAAGTGGGGGCAGGTTCTTTCCCAGCACATGCGCAGGCCTGGTGTACGCATGTGCTCAGTTACCGGTGAACAGGCAATTTCACATCTGAGTTCATCTATAAATCGTATCCCGGACACTTCTCCTGCCCATACCGTTAAAAAATCGCTGAATCCTGCATGCATGGAAAAGACAGTTATAAGTATTGGCATGGATGGAGTCAGTGTCCGAAAAAGCAGGGCCGGGCCAATATTCGCCGGAGCAGTAATCTTCAACGCATCTGCACTAAATTGTCCTGTTTGCCTGATTCCGTTGTCAGTGATACCTCCTGGCAAAGAAAGATATTTTTGACTGTGAACCACAGGCGAAGAGCCTGAGGTATAGCTCCAGATTTTCTGTCCGCATTGGAATTTATACAATCTTATGGGAGTCCCGGAGGAAACAGAGATTTCTGCCTCATGAAAAGTCGTCATCACGCACCCCCTGAAAGGTAAGAGATACTTTGGCAATTTCGTCTGTGATATGATGAATCATGGCATCATCATTTGCTAAACGGGATAGTGTCAACCATGAAATCCTCTTGATTTCTCCTACTTGCACAACATCCCCCAAAGACAAGTCCAGGGTAAGCACTTCCTCATGGACATTGTTTTTTGCAGCAGAGAGGATCCTGCGATATAATACCCTGCCGTCAGCCATTTCAATACGCAGGTCTTTCCGTCCGGTTCGCGGGCCGCCAAGATTGGAAATAAAGATATTGGCTATGGGAAGTTGTGTCCCTTGTGCTGCCCTGATATGGGTCATGTCGTCAGCGTATGTTGATACCCAGAATGCTTTTTGCCGGCCTTTCAGAGCGTAAAGCACCGAACGAAGCCATGCTTTTTTTTCACGGCCTGCATCAAGCCAGTTCCATCGCACAACAGGCATACCTGCCATGGCAATATCTGCATACAAAGATTGTCCGCCTGGCGGTTCAAAAAGCTCACGAAGACGAAACTGGGATGATGTGACCGGTTCGCTTTCGTCCGGGGCGGCCTCAAGAACCGGGAACCCTCTATACTGTGGAATTTCAACAAGCACAGGCCATTCACAATCTTCCAGCACAGCAAAACGGACAAGAAGCTCCTGTAACTGGTCTGTATGGCGTGTCAATTCGGGCATTTCAGCGAGTACCGCATTACGACAGGGCAGTATCTTTACCCCGCGGGGCCAGTCCTGCTGAACAGGCTGTTTTGTGTGCAGGCCGCCTGCGGCAACTCCGGCTATCAGAACCGCCTCGTAGTGCATGGGGGATGAAACCAGGAGAGCCAGACTGCCTTCTGAAAAATCAAAATCTTCTGTCTTGCAGGGAATGAAAGAATCCCCCATATTGACAGGAACTGCCAGGCGCTGCACATCCGGCCAGATTGGCACCGTCCACATTCCTCCGCCCCAGGCAGACAAAGCAGTATCAAGTACCTGACGCTCACGATGGGCAACGACAAAGGATGCGGAAAGTTCTCTGCGAGGCAAATTTCTTACTGCTCGTCTTTGTTCTGCCAGTATCCGGGAAGTCATCACATCTGTTACCCAGGTCAGACGCTCACTAATCCCGTCTGACCAGTCTGGAGGCCATCCCCAGACCATCAGGCGTGATGCAATGATCAGAAGTGTCTGGTCGTCTGTGGCAAAGTGAAAATAAATGAGTTCTTCCACCGTGGCAGGGCCTCGTGTCGTTACAATCAGCTGCCATTTATGCTCCTGAATGGGGGCGAATGACAAAGGGAGGCTCCCACAGACAAGCTCCATTCCTTCAGGAACTCCTGTGACAGACATGAGGGTTTCTTCAGTAAAAGCGGCATTCCAGACGTACACATCATAGCGCCTTTCCGATGCTACTATGCCCAGGTCAAGCACTTTGGGCTGGATATATATTCCATTGTACAGATCGTTTACATATCCTCTTCGCAGGCTGCCGTTCTTATGCAGGGGGTCAACGACTACAGGGTGGTATGCAAGTTGTCCTCCGCCCGGACTTCGGGGTGCCAGCGAATAATTCGGAGACACAACCCTTTCGTATGTGTACAGAGCCGCGGCCCGATGCGGGGATAGAGAAGAAAATAAAAGGGGCTGTACATGTGCTGCCGTCATTATGGCCCCTCGTAGCGAATGGCAATCCCATAAGGCCCTGTGCTGAACATATATTTGCCTGTTTCATCCTCGTCAAATAAATCGTTTTTATTTGTTGGGATAAAAGGGCTCTTGTGATACCAGGGAAGCAGCATCCACTGAGTGCTTCCCAGGGTAATGACATCTCCTGGCATATTGTAATCCAGCCTTGCGTGACGGGCATTTTCCAGGTCAACGGCCAGGGATATTTTTTTATCACTTCTGGGAACAAATTCCCGCAGGGGCAGAAATATGGGCTGGGCGTTCCAGGCAGAACAGGCAAGTTCCCGCAAGGGAAGCAGTTTGTCTGCTCCAATTCCCTGGTAAGACCAGGTATTGGTAAAAGGATTCCACACCATGCTTCCGTTAAAATATTTTCCATGGGGAAACAACTCCCCGCCGCAGGTATCATTCCTTGCCTGGAAATAATAACTTCCGCCCATATATGTGTTTGAGACTGAGCCTCCATACCATGGAGCAGGGGCAGGAAGACCGGCAAGATGGGATTCTCCAAAGGCAAGCCATTGCCAGTACGCGGTATCCACCTCACACCAGAAATACACCTCATGCTCAAACACAAAACAATGCCACAAGGAGGGAAAGTTCATTGGTGCATAGTTATAGCTGCCCTGAAACATACAAACCCCGCAGAATGCGCGTTTATTGTCAGGCGTACCAACCGCGTTCAAAGCCAGACAGTCACAAGCAGAGATCGTGGCCTGGCGAAGCAGAAAATCACAGCTGCCTTTGGACAACTTTTTTTCAGCAGAATTATATGTCCAGCCGTGGTTGGAACAGGAGGTTACCAGGGCGTTTTCCAATTCTGCAAGATTCTGGGCGGTACCGTTGTAATATGCCATTTTATGTCATCTCCATTGCATAATAGTTTTCATGGCCAGTACGTGACCAATCGTGCAGAACCAGATAATTTTTACCGCCCGCAGAAATGATATTTTCTGCAAAATTATTAAATCCCGACACATAATACAGTCCTTCCAGATGGCCATAAATTCCGTTCATTCCGTATATCTCCAGGGGTAACAGGTGATATACGCCGCCGGTATCCCGCATGGCCTCGTCAAGATCCGTATGGTTTGAACCTCTCCGCAGATAGGGATACACCCAGACCTGATTTTCCCATCCGCCTGGTGTATAGAGACTTAAGGGATCTTTGCGAAACAAGGCATTATTGTCTTGAATATATGCCCCACACAGATACATGGCATTTTTTCTATCCGAATACCGCAGGTCTTCTTTCCCATCGTACATCCCCCCACACACGCACGGATACGGATATTGATGGGGCATGGCATAGGGCAGCATTTCGCCAAGGTATCCGTGGGTAAATACAGGGGAGCCAACCTTGCAGCAAAATGCAATACGCCGGGGTGTAACCGACAGCCAGTAAGTCACCTGCTGATTATGACATGGAATGGTTTTATATTTTCCGCCAGGCTGACCTTCAAAACCCTCTGAAGGGGCATATCCCAAAAACACACCAGCCAATAAATTGTAATAGTCTTTTTGCTGATTCTGAAAAGTTGAAAGGCCGATGTAGATTTCATCATTACCGGAATATCCGGGGCCTTTCAGAATCAATTCATGCTCCGGGTCGTCCGCATTATACCGGACAAGCTCCCAGCCGTTTACCATGGCAAAATCTTTTACAACACCCACAAAATTGTGATGCGCCAGTATATTACCGGACTGTTGGGTGGTTCCAGATTGGAATGCCATACCTTCTCCTTTTTTTGAAAGTACCTATAACATACTAAATTACCTTCATTCCTTGCTGTGGGCTGAGTCTGGAGGATGAAATACCCAGCCGGCCCGTGGCCGTTACATTTCCAGTAGCTGCCGGAATCTTGCGGGATTTTTTCCCAGCATGGCCACAAAAGCCTCTTCGCCTGCACGGGTCGCAAAAGCAGCATGGGCTATCCGTTGGGGATCGTCATATACGTGGAGATTCACAGCATTTTTCACGGTTGTGTTTCCCGCCCCGGACCGCGAATCCGGAAGTTTTGGTATGGGCATCTGCGGAAGGGAAAAACCCGCCAAACCGCCATTTGCATGTTTTGCCATCCCTGCCCATTGACGCAGGGCAATAAGACCCCGGCGGTTCAAATCCTGTAAAAATTCCAGAACACCTGGCTGGCGAACCACAGCTGCCCGGACAACATATTCATAATTGGATAACCAGGCAGGAATGGAATCGCTGGTATCTGTCCCTCTTCCCCGGACATGACCGCCTGTGGATACGGAAACGGTTGGTGTTCCTCCCCCGGCTCCACCTCCAAAACCGCCGAACAATGTCCCGACAAGCATGGCAGCAAGCCTGTTGGCTGCAATCTGGGCAAGAGCTGCGGCAAAGGCCTGTACCATTCCCACCAGGGCCTCTTTCCCGCTGGCCGCTCCCGTGGCAATCTGGGTAAACATATTGGCCAGGGAATTTTGCAATGAATTTTTGATACTTGCTCCCAGACTGTCTGTTACCAGCGAGGTGCGTTCCAGTTCATTCTGGAGCCTGCGCAGATTCTCAATCCCCTGTGGCCCGGTTATTTCTGCCAGCGGCGCCATCTTTTGTAAAATTCCCTGCAGCTGGGTCTGGCTTTGCTCGGCAAGGGCTGCCATTTGTTCCCGTGCTTCGCTGTCTCCAATGAGACCGGCCTCAAGCTGCAGTTTTACCTGTTCCTGTGAATTGCGCATCCGGGTCATGGTAAGCTGCCATCGGGATTCCAGCTCCTGCATCTGGGCCGTGGCAGCCTTGATGTCTATGAGTTTTTCCACAGCGAGAATATCTTTATCCCGTCCCTGGGCCTGTAAATCGGCCTTGAGTTTTTTATATGGGGCGGATACTTTGGAGCGAATATCCCCTGCCGTGGCTGTCCCTGTCAATTCCCGTATCTGACGGCGGACTCCGGCCAGGGCTGTTTCTACATCTTTTCCCAGTCCCTTTGCATTGAATGTTGCCCGGATTTTGTCTTCGGCAGCCTTGATGGTATTTTCCGGCAGTTTTGCTGCCCTGCCTTTTTCCCTCACCTCTTTCAGTACACGACTAAGCTCGTTCATGGGTGAAATGATTTGATCCACAGCCTCTGTAAACTCACTCCGTGCCTTGCCCAGCAGGGCATCTTCAAGGCGACCCCGAAGTACCGTGTATGTTCTGGATTTGGGATCAAGTTTTGCCTCTTTTGCCCGTTTTTGAAATTCATTCAATATGCTCTGAACTTTGTCCTGGGATGCGGAGAACTTGTTGACCCAGTCTGTCAGTGCATTCTGTAAAATTCTGGGACCGCCGTCCCCTGGGTCTGTCCCTGTTGAAGCACCAAGGCGCGCTTCCCTGGCCTGCTCGTATAATTTTGTAGCCTCGGCCAATCGCTTACGGGCATCGTCCACCCGTTTTTCAGCCATCTGTACCCGGCGGTCAACGCCCATGCTGCTATATGCAACAGATGGCTTTTCCCGTCTTTTCTGCAGTTCTTCTATGGCCGCAGCCAGTTCTTTTCTGGCTTCTCCAATGGCTTCTTTTTGTAAACTCAGACTGCCGGTTCCGTATGCGGAAGCGGCCTGTTTCCGTTCTGTATCATGTCTTGCCGCTTCAAGGGCATCCTGGGCTTTTTTACCGGCTTTCTGGGCAGCATCCCCCCAGGCAAACCAGGCCATTGTTCCCAAAGATACTGCTGTGGTAATGGCACCTATTGGCCCCCCAAGAGCGGAGAGGATTCCACGCAGTCCGCTGACTGTCATACTGGAAGCAGCTCCTGAAACACTCATGGCTTTCTGGGCAGCAACCACCCTTTGCTGGGCAGCTGCAAGCTGTTGCTGGGCAATGGCTGACCCACGAGCTGAGACACTTCCGGCCGCATGTGCCCGGGCCAGCTCCAGGGCCGCCTGGGCTGCGGTCAATTCACTTTGTGCTGCCTGTCTGGATGCTGCAATTTTTGTCCGCAGGGCTGTAACATATCCCAGCACAGGAGTTGCTGCCCGTCCAATGGCAACGGAAATCCCCGTAATGACCGTTGCCAGCCCTGCATGAAAAGCACCATTCATGTGAGTGCCGAGAAAATCCATCAAGGAGGCAAGCTTTTTGGTAAAATTGGAAGTTTTGTTCCATTCCACCATTACCCGGCCCAATTCGTCCCTGGCTGCTGCAGATGCCATACCAATGGTTCTTGGAATACGGCTTGCCTCTTGTTCCAGGACTTTTGCCTGGCTTTCCAGGGCCTCCACCACCACCTTTGTCGTGAGCTTGCCTTCAAAGGCCAGGTCACGCAGGCGGCCAATGGGCACATCCAGTCCGTCAGCCAGGGCCTGCATGAGCCGGGGAGCGTTTTCGGCCAAAGACCGGAATTCATCCCCCCGAAGTTCTCCGGATCCAAGCGCCTGGGAAAGCTGCAAGGTAGCTGCGGCAGCCTCTGTTGCGCCTGCCCCGGAAATCTGGAGGGAGCGGGCTGTGGCCCGTGTCAGGGTCAGCATTTTTTCCTGGGATATGTTATAGGCATCTGCCTGCACAGCCATACGGGAATACAACTGGGACAGGGCCACATAGCCCCCGCCAGTCTGCCTTGCCAATGTGTACAGCTCGTTTTGAACGGCCGCAGATGCCCGCATATTTTTGACGGCAACTTCCAGACAAGTATTTGCCAGCTGGATTTGTTCCGTGAGCCCTGCCAGGGCTTTGGCTCCCTGGAAAGTTTTCATTACCGAGAAAAAGGCGTAGAACTGATTTTGCATGCTGGTCAGCTGTTTTGATACCGACTGGATTCCGGCTTTTGTCTTGCTGAGTGCAGGACCGGTCTTATCTTCTGCTGTAATTTTCAGAGCAACTTTCAGGTCTTTTTCCATGTAACGCTATCCCCGGTCGGCCCGTGGCCGTTTATATGAAAGTTTTTATAACATATTGAATTATTTTTATTAGTTGTTGTGGGTTGGTCTGGAGGATTCCATACCCAGTCGGCCCGTGGCCGTTTTTTTATATGAAAGTGTCTATAAGATACTAAATTATTTTCATTCCTGGTTGTGGGCTGAGTCTGGAGGATAATATACCCAGACGGCCTGTGGCCGTTCAGCCCTTGGCTGTCTGGAATGTTTCCAGCCATTTTTCCCAGTCTTTTCCGTCAACCCATGCAGCCCGTGCAGCCACAGCCTGCTCAATGAATGAACATGCCCTGTCCCGGTGTACGGCCCGTAAAAAACGCACCGCACGGGGCCAGGGCATGAGCATTACGCTTTGGTAGTCGAATCCGGCCCGGACAAGACTTGTGACGGATTGAGCCCACCAGTCCTGTTTTCCCGCACTTCCGGTTCCTCCGCTGCCATCACTTCCGCCCCCGGCAGAACAGCCAGGGCCTGGACGAAAAAATCCATATTTACCTCAAAAACCCTGGCCGCCAGTTGAACGAGGACATCCACGGTCTGATTTGCGAGCCAGTCTTTATCAACATGGCTGCCGATGCGTACGGCATCAATAAATTGGGAGATATGACTGGTCAGGGCTGGTAGGATGTCTGATTCATCCAGGGACTTTTTATCCTTGAATATATCCCAGAGCGGGGTAATCGCTGCCAGAAAATCCGGCAAATCCCCCACACGCACCGGCGTAATATTTTCCAGAACTGCCTGGACAGCTATTGTTGTTTCCATCAGCGCACCAGCCTCTGATGGAAGAATTTAGAGCCTGTGGGGCGGCTGGCGTCTGCCATGAGGGAACCTTCCAGCTCAAAGGACGCCACTTCCTCACCTGTAATCAGGGAGAGTTCCCTGGCAGGGTCAATGACAAACCGGAACGCCTCTACGACAACCGGGTTATTTCCATCAACGGTGTTGAGTCCCTCAAAACGCAGAAAACGAGGCTGGGGAGAATCCGTCAACGCATCTACTTTGGCCTGGGCTGCGTATGAATACCCGGCTGTGAGCGCATCGCCCTCACTCAGACCGCTGGTGGTTGGCGTACTGTTAAACTGTACGCTGCCCGCATCTTCGTTTACCTTGTAATCCCATCCTGTTGCGTCGTTTACATAGGCCTTGAGTGTCGTGCTTCCTTTTTTCAAAACCAGGGAACTGATTTTGATATGGGGAAAAGCAACGACCTTGCCTGGATAGCAGTTAAGGGGAATGTCTGCAGCTGCCCCGGCAACAAGAGATTCGTATTCCCCGCGCAGGGCCATGGCAAGTCCTGCCCTGTCAAAGTCTTCCAGGGTAGCTGAAAGCCGAACCTTGATTTCTGTAATCAATCGCAGGTCAACGGCCCGCTGGCCGCTTTGACTTTCTTTATGCTCCACGCTTGATGTTTCAATTCCAATTTTCAGGGCAGGCACATTGCCGATGGACTCAAGTCCGGTAATTTTCCCGGCATCATCATAATCTCCAATCAACACAACGCCTTGTCCAGAATAATAATGTGTTTTTTTATCCCATTTTGACATGATATGACTCCTTGTAAATCAATTTACCACGCTGACAGCAGTGGCATAGGTTAAAGGGTAATAGGTAAATCCGGCACTACTGCCGGGATCAATGGACGAAACACGGGTAAGACGACGATGGTCCGGCGAAGGTTCCCACCCGCCAAGAACCTGTAAAATCTGAGCAATGAGCGGCCCGGCAATGGAGATAACCCCGCTGCCGTGGGCAGCTTCATAGGCTGACCGTACTGCCAGAATAATATGCCAATGCTGGAGTACAATCTGTGTTTCCCCGCCTCCTGCCGTATCAATAAACCGGTCGCCAGCCCAGCATATAAAGGCTGAGGGAGACGAAAGAGTAAGACTTCCGATATCCGCAATGGCGGCGATTTCCCTCACAGGGGCAAGAACTGGAATTTTTGTTTCCAGTCTGCCTGCAATCAGGCTGCCAGCAGAAAACCAGTTATCAATCACAGTCCTCTCCAGGGATTTTGCCGCTGCGGGATGTTTGCAGGTGCCACAATGGCTGTGTCTGTACTGCCCTGCTCATGAACCCCAAGTGCAATCAGTCCTTTGGCAACAGCCTCTAAAAACCGTATTGCATCCTCATATCTGGCCCGCACCTCTTCACTGGCCTGGTCATCCCAGAGCCGGTAACGGGCAATATCACAGTTCAACCTGATGAGTACCCTGGGCGAATGCACAAGCGGAAGCTCGTATTGTGACCCAAGATACGCATCTATCTCTGCGGCTCCGTCAGCCAGGGCTTTTTCAGCCCTGGACATGTCAGCTGCCTCTGTACCGGATCTGACAAGCTCTTCAATTTCATGCTCGCCAAACCGGTCTGTAAGGTCAAAAACCGTTGCGTACATTACAGCCACGGGCTCACAATGAGTTTTACAATCTGATAGTTCGGGTTGGAACCACCGCCCGCCAGAAACTGCATATTCAGCAGCTCGGCAGCTGCAGAACGCAGAGAAACAGGCACAACAAGCACAGTCGGCTTGATGGCCAGAGGCCTGCCGCCATCTGCCTTCATTCCCAGCATGGCATCATAGGCCTCCCCAAAATTTGCAGCATTGAGGGGCTGGCTGCTTTTATATGCCATCTGCCAGAATCCCAGACCCACATTGTGTCTGGCCCGGATGCCATAGCGGTACTGGTCTTTTGTGAATACAGATTCATCTTTTGTATCTGTCAGAGCCTGCAGCTCCGGCTTTGTTCGTTCCTGGAAAATCAGGGGCTTTATCGCCCTGCTGGTGTCAAGCAGATACCAGGCATCGGCAGAGCCTGCCTTCAGATTGGAAACCGCCCTTTTGGTACCTGTACCGTCCACATTCTCGGCAACCTGATGGTCGGTGGCAAAGAATTTCTTGCCGTCAAAGCAGTCTGCATTGTGTGCATCGCCAAGCAGGCCAAATACAAGTTCATCAGGATGGGAAGCGGCGGCCCGCCCCATTTCCTGCATGAGCGGAGCATACACACCAAGGTTGTCATCCTCGATGTCTGTGCGTTTTACACCTACGGTGGATTCATACAGCTTATTCACAATCTGGTACCCGTGGGCAGCCATGTCCTTTACCTGACGGTCGCCTACCCATTCACGCAGTTGCGGGAACTGGCCAAGCCAGCCATAGGTATTGGATGCTGTGGCCGAGGGAATTGTAGTTGCAATGTCCTGATGCATGGGTTCAACCATTTCCAGACCCCTGGCATATTCCGCCCTGAATCCGGTTTTAAGGCCCTGAAGCAGGGCCGGAGTGAGAATTGCCATTAGTTTGCCTCCTTGTGTTTTGTGTATTCTTCTGGCGACAGTCCAAGGGCCTCAGCCACATAAGCCTCTTCAGAACTCAGAACAGCTGTTGTTGTCCGGGGGGCCTTCCCTTTGCTCTGCATGCCTGTCAGGGCTGCAATGGGCTGGGCCATTTCCATCCAGGCGGTCAGAGACTCAAGGGTCTGTGGTTCCCAATAATCAATATGTCCGGGCAAAATCCGCCCGTCTGCCAGCCCTTCCTTCAACCGCCCGTCTGCCAGCCCTTCCTTCAACAGGGCCTGTTTTTTGTCATGGGCAATCTGATTGGTTAATTGGGATACCTGTGCCTGCAGCTTTGCATGTTCCGCCATTGGCACAGTTCCGGGCCTGGGTTCGGTCTGCTGTCCCGCTTTCAGAGCTGCCAGGGTTTTTGCCTGGACTTCCTGTAATTCGGACAGCTCCTTGTCTTTGGCTTCCAGGGCCGCAAAAACAGATGTCAGGTTTTCTGTTTTTGCTTCCTGCAGCCGGGTTTTGAGTTTTTCCAGCTCGGCCACAATATCTTCCGCAGTACTGGAAACCGGCAGAATTTTTACGAAAAAGGCATTTTGAAAGATAGGAACATATACTTTCTATTCTAAAATGATAAAACCCTCTCTGACGGGATTTTAATGGCTGAATTGAGGCTATTTCAGATATCTGCTTACGTAATGAATTAAATTAAGCCTGTCTCTGGCCGAAAGTCCAAGGTATTTTCTGGCCGGAATATCACCCCAGGGAACAGGCCCGCCCCGCCTGGTTCTACCCAGGCTGCCTTTTCTGGCCCCAAAATGCTGCACAGCTGAATACACCAGGGAAGAACCGACAAACACGCTGTTTCTCGTTGCCCGGTAATGGATATGACTGCCCAGCCTCCGGGTATGGCCAATCAGCGGCCGCTTGGCGCCAATGATGCCCCATGATTTTGCAGACAGCTGTCCTTTACGGGTATAGCCCTTTTTCCAGTTTCCTTTTCTGCCTGTCAGCTTGTCTTTTTTCCGGCCTTTATCCTGTAAAAAGGCATTGATGGTTGTGGCTTTATTGGGTGCCCAGGGGGTGCCGTCCGGTGCTTTTCCTGAGATAAATCGTTCTTTGGTTGAGGCCGCCAGCAATTCTCCCATACCGCGCATGGCCGGAGACATGTCTGAGGTTTTTCGGGACAATTTCTGCAAATATCCCCGGACTTCACTATCATCCATTGTAATGGTAATCATATTTCAACAATTATTTGACTTTTCCTGTGTCCCAGCCTATATTTTTATCTATTGGTTGTGGGCCAGGTCTGGAGGATAATATATCCAGACGGCCCGTGGCCGTAAGCTGTTGCGGCAAAATCTCCCGGAAGGTTCTGAGGAGTTCCTGACTCCGAAGGTTGCCCAGGACATTTACTGGGCGCCCGGCACATCATGTATGCCGGGTAGTGGCGGGGAGGGGAGCCGTCACGCAACAGACACGGGGCAGTTCAGGAGCTGCCCTTTTCTAATAGCCGGGCAATTTCTTTTTCCCTGGCTGCCTGTTTTCGGGAAAGCCTTCTGAAACTCGTGACAAATATCGACTGCCCGCTTTTGGTTACCTTCACAACCAGCACATGTCCCCCTGCCTGCTCTGTAACAGATTCTCTCACATATATCAGGCTTGAACCCTCTTCTGACATGGCTGTATGGTAATTGATGACAGACTGGGCCTGGCCGTATTCAGCAGCCCGGATTTCCGGGTGCTTTTTTTTCTGCTTGATGGCGGTTTCCCTTGACAGGGTTGCCACCTGTGTTCCTGCCCCTGCTTTTTTTGCATCAGCTTCTGGAATGCGGACAAGGGGCCAGGGTCCGGTTGGATTTTCATACCACCGGGCAAAACTGTCTGATTGTATCCAGTCCTGCATCAGGGCCACGGACAATTCTTCCGGCATGGTGTTCAGTTTTTCATGCAGGCCCTTATTTTCACAGACCAGGGTTTTCCCTGGCTGATAATCCCAGCCCCTGTCTATTCCGGGCAGGTTTCCCGAAGAATCCGGCTTGTTCCAGCCCTCCGGCAATTCGGTTTTCCCTCCGCCAAGCATACGGGCCATGTCCATGTCTTCGGCTCCAACCACATAGCAATGGCAGCCCCAGCCGTTGGGCGGGTAATGGGTTTGCCAGAACAGATGACTGGACGGCAGGGTCAGGCCATCCAGGGCCACATGGTGGGGGCGGGGATGCAAAACAGAATCGTTGTGCCTGTAAACCCAGAGCGGAAATTTTTGCAGCTGGGCCAGCCGTCCGGCAGCGTAGGATGTATTTGCATTGGTGTTCAGGATGATGCGGGTGCGCCAGCCAAAACCGCCCGTATAATCTTTCCAGCCATATTTTTGCACGCAAGTTGAGAATGAGCTGCGAAATTCTTCCAGACCGGTTCCGTCTTCAATGGCCTTTTGCACAGCCTGGGCAAGATCAGACAGCAGGTCTGCCCTGGTTGCTCCGGCAACCATAAAGGCCTTGTCATGCTCGTTATGCCACAAATCGTCCCATTTTTCTGTCGGGGTCAGATTGGCAAGTTTTCCCCGGAAAAACGCAACCTGTTCAGCAAAAGGCTGTCTGAAAATACCGGATACAATGGAAGGATGTTCAGCCACGGCTTTCTTCCTGCATGTCAAATTGTCCTGCAAGGTTGGCCACAAGGCTTGCCGAACGCAGGGCCACGGCCAGTTCTTCTGCGGGCAGTTCTCCGTATGCCGCCATAATCATGGATTGCAGCTGCGAAAGACTCCGGGCAGACTGTACCATGGTTTCCAGCCGGACAATCCATGTATCTATTTGGGTCTGGGCCGCCGGAAGATGGATTTTAGCGGCCTGTTCGGAAGGCTGCACTTCTTCTTTCCTCTGGATGGCGGACAAGGCTGTTAAAGATGTTTTATCCGTGGGCGGTGCAGATATTCCCAACACAGGTTCTCCTTTTTCCGGAGTGGGAATGCCCAGTTTTTCTGATACCCAGGCAGACGGAATTTGCGTCCCGACCGCCACAAGTTTCGGGAGTGCTTCGGCATACACGCTGATATCTTCCCTTTCTGACAAATCAAACTGCCATCCTGGACAGCGTTTCCAGGCATCAATGCCAGGTGCGTTGAGCAACACCAGCGGATAAACCAGATCCCGTTTCAACGTCCCTGCAATTTGCCGGCAATCAGCCAGCAAAATATCACGGCGGACAGCGGCATGCAGGCTTGCAACCCCGGAGCCAAGGCCTGTGGCATGGGCTTCGGCAGATAACACCTGACCAAGAATTGCCTTGGATATTGCCCGGTCTGCCCAGTCTGCCATGGCCAAATGGGGATTTTGTCCCCGGCCTCCGGCTGCAATTTCCCTGATTTCAATGGCCATGCCTTCGGGCATAATTGCACGGGCATTGGAGGACAGGGAAGCAACAGCCTTCATAAGAGAAGATTTTTCTTCTTCGCCGGCACCGGGCAGAAATTTCCCAAGAACCATTGGCAGACCATAAATCTGCAAAAATTCGGCAAAGTCGCCAATGCTGTAGCTTTTGTATAAAAACGGCCAGATACAGGCCCGGAGAATGCCGCTCCGTCCCAGGTATCCGGTTTTGACTTTTTTATGTTCGTGCCGTATCCAGCCCAGGGATTGAAATTGTGCTCCTTCGGCGGTGCCATCGCCCAGTCTCAGTTCATGGGCTGTTATGTTATATACGCACCAGGACTGGGGACGGGGATGGAAACGGGGCAGCCAGACACCGCCGTCAAGATGCCATTCCATCTCTATTACAGAAAATCCGTGTCCTGCCCCTTCTCCGAGATGCAGGATAACATCTTCCAGGTCATCAACCGCCTCTTTTAACAGGTCTTCTGTCATCTCCGTGGCTTTTATCTCTGCCCTGGACGCATTCCGAGGCGGTTTCAGAAACCAGGGCAGGGCACACACAGCGCCAGCCCGTTTCCCCATTTCTCCGCTGATATGTGCATCGCTGTCGAGCATATCATCAAAGAGCATTGCCTGTGCGGTAATATCTCCGCTGTCCGCATCTTTGAGCATGCGGGCGGCCCGCTGCGGATTCAACCCCCGCAGCTGGCTTTCCGGCATGGTATGTGCCAGGGCTGCGATTCTGGCCGTTTGCGGTTCCTGAATATCTTTTGTTTTCAAAGGATTGCCATAGGCATCAACAAGCATGTTACCACCTCATTTATCTGTTTCCAAACAGCCTCCAACGGCGTACCGCCCCTTCCAGGGCTGCTCCGATTCCCATTCCGCCCTGATTGCGGGGCATGGCCTGGAATCCGTGCATTTGTCCGCTGCCTCCTGTTGCCAGGGCCCACAACATCTGTAAGGCATCTGGCCCGTCATCGTGGTCAGCCCCGGGAAAATGCCTCAGCTGCTCAATGAGTGTGTGCTGGCTCTGGTGCAGGCGAATCAATCCGTTTTGCATGTGGGGCTGTAAAGATTCAATTCGTAACAATTTGTCCCCGTGGGGGGTTACGGGCCGTGCCGGAACCGGGATACCCCGTTTGGCACTTCTCCGCACAAGTTCTGTCCGCAAAAACTCCTAGAACTGGACATTTTCCACCGCCCAGACAAGACACCTGTATTCTGCATGCAGGGAAATGACATCTTCTATGATTTTATCCGGCAGCCGTTTGCGGATTGCGGCCTCAACAACATCCAGTACGCCCGTTTCCCGGTTATATCCTCCCACAAGAATGGCAGATGGGTCCCGGCTGGCTCCGGCCTTGCCAAGGGAAGGGTCAACTGCCCCGTAAAATATCCACTCTGCCAGCCGGTTTACCCAGAAGACTATGCAGTTTGCAAATGGAGCATCATCAGCAGACAGCGGGTCATTTTGCTGTTCCGCGTCAAAGGCTGCGTGACCGTCACGGACCCGTTTGAGCATGAGTTTGTAAAATGTGGTTCCTCCGGGTCAGCAAATCACAGCGCCTGCATCCATTTCTGCCTGTCTGTCCTGATAAAACTGACCTGCGGCACCTTCCCCCTGGGAAAGCAGCAACTCTTCCCATTTGTCCCATAAATCCATTCTGGAAGGCCATTCAATCACGGCCTTGAATTTTGCGCTGTGCCAGAGGGGATTTTTCAGCAGACGGGCCAGAACAGAGTCATAGTGCAGCACAGTACCGATGATGACCACATCCATGCTGTCATCTGCCGCACCAAGGGATAAAAGGGATTTGGTCAGCCAGGCCATGAGTTTGTCCCGCTGGGCAGGACTGCGTACTGCTTCATCATTTTCCAGGTCATCACCGATGACCAGATCAGGCCGGTACGGGCCATGTCTGCGTCCGCGGATACGCTTGCCAGAACCGAAAACTTCTATCTTGGCCCCGTTTCTGGTAATGGCAACCCCTGTCTGCCATACCTTTCCTTGTCCGGCTGCATCCGGGAAATCCAGAAGCAGCCTGGGGTTAAATTCCAGTTCCGCTTTTATGGCTTCCAGCATGGGCAGGGCCTGGTCCAATGCGTCCATGACAATGACCACGTATTTTTTCCGGCCCGTCAGCACGGCCCAAAGGGTTCCAATCTGGGTGACAATTGTGGATTTGGCATGTCCGCGGGGGGCAGCAATGACTTCATGGTCGCCGGCCTGATTTTGCACCACCTGTCCAAAGCGTTCAAACAGGTATTCATGCAGGCGGGCGGGTTCGTATCTGACATAATGGGGGAAATAGGTACGGGCAAAAAATCCAAAGGATTCCCTTGCGTTGGCAGCCCTTTCCCGGACAGCTTCCGGCGTGGTATCAAGCCCGGACACTTCCGCTTCTATCTTCCGGCGTAAATCTTCGGAAAGGCGTCTGAGTCCGGTTAAAAATTCCCGCTTTGTGGTCATGTCAGACTCCGGGCCAGTTCTGCCCCAAAGGGTTCCAATATTTCCGCCAGGACTTCCATGTGTTGGGGAGCGTGCCGGGCCGTAAACGCGGCCAGTCGTTCCAGCACATCCATGGCCACGGCCAGTTTTGACATTTTTGGATTGGTCTTGCCTGCGGCAGCAGCGGTTTTGTGGTAGGCATCACTGAGTCGGCTGATTGCTTCCACACGGGTCAGCGGGTCAATATTCTCCTTTTGCAGGGCAGAAAGGGTGGACTGTGTAAGCGTTACCAGGCGCTGCAGCACATCCTGGAGTACATCGGCCTGTCCCTGTCCGGCCATCAGGGATGCTCCCCGTGCCTTGTCCCAGTCATCGCCCTGTTTTCTGGCCTGGGTTTTCCAGCGCCGGGCCGTACCTTCCGTAACCCCCAGCTCTTTGGCTGCCGCTTCCAGGGGCTGGCACTTGTGTACATAAGCAGCCCGCAAAGCGATTTTTGTCTGTGCAGAATACGCCACGTTCTTTCCCCCGACCTTACAGTCCCACGCTTTTTTTGATTTTCTCTATCAGGATGGCCATACCCACACTGACAAAGGTTCCGGCAAGGGCTCCGGCTGCTGCTGACCGGCCTTCCAGCCGTCTGACCCTTCCATCAATTCTGTCTAATTTTCCATCAATGGAATTAATTGTTGTGGTAAGGGTTTCCAGCTTTCCCTTGATTTCGCCGAGCAACAAGATGTTATCTGACATGTATATTTCCTCCAATGCGGCTGTCCGCTTACCTTTACCTGCTCCACAACTTTCCCAGACATTTGCGCAGCGCATCCATGTTCACGCAGGGGCATGTCTTGTGCGGATTGAGTTCATAGTGTCCCAGGATGCGGCATACATGGTATTTTTCATGCAAATCAAGACAAAGGGTGTGCAAAGCCTGCCATTGCAGGGGGGAAAATGCCCCCTGGCCAATCAGGCATATTCCAATGGAATCTGCGTTATGGCCTTTGCAATGTGCGCCCTTGCGGTACAGGCTTCGACCCTGCTCCACAACACCATCATCTTCCGGCAGATAGGTGCCAGGGGTTCGCTGACCGTTGAGAATCACAAAATGATACCCAATGCCGCTCCAGCCCCGTTTTCTGTGCCAGGTGTCGATTACTGCAGCGTCACCAGCTTCAGAAGCGGAACAATGGACAATAATTTTTGAAAGTTTGCGCATGATGTTCTCCTGTTTTTACAAGATACAGGAAAAACAAGGAGAAAGTCTTGGTGGGAATATGTTCCGGTCGGAAAAAAAGACCGGAACACAGGAATATGGACTGGTTATTTTCCGGGGGGAGATTGGCATGCGGAAAAAGTTTCCCGCAGCTGGGTTTGGACAGCATCAATATCTGCAATGATTTCATGAATAATGCTTTTCATGCCACAGGCAGCCATACTTCGTCGGAAAAATCCATTACACCCAGGGCAAGGGTAATTTCTCCCAGGAACAATAGCCGGGCTTCAATATCTTCCAGCATATTGCTGGAATCAGCCAGGGTCTCGCATGGAAATTTTGACATGATTATTCCTCCCCCGGCATCAGGCATTTACGGGCATGGGCCTGTAATTTTTCAAGGTTTCTTGCCGGAACCAGAAATCCGCATACTTCCAGCTTCCGGACAGTCCTCTGGATAAAGCTGGTGCTCCGACCGCACAGGGTGCCAATCTCCACATGGTTCAACCCCATTTCCTTGTATCGGATAATCTTTCGCCATTCCGGACGGGCTTCCAGCAGATGACGGGATAAAATCTGTGCCTGGAATGCCCGGTGACGAATCTGGGCATCCATCATATACCCTCCGGTTCTGTGGATGGCAGGCAGAACTTCGGATGTGACCCATTTGCGGAATACCCTTGCTTCCGGCTTGTTGGAACGAAGGATGAGGGCGAAAAGACCGGATTCGGAAATTGTCAGCATTTTTTGCCTACTGCGAGGGGTAGGGAAAAACCCGACCCCTTTTTCATCCTCATCTAAAAATACAAGAGATTTGCTCCCTTGCCATTTTATATCAAGGGCGTCACAAATGTCTTTTGCAATAAACCAGGGGTTTCCATTGATAGTGGTAGTTCTGATTTCGTGGGAATGAAACTGAAAAGGTACTACTGCGGTTGAATTACTCATGATTTGTTCTCCTATGTAAAAGATTTGAATAAGCCTTTTTCTGCGCTTCCAAACACAAAAAAAAGGCAGCTATATGGGTTGGAAGACCGGCCATAGGAACCGGCGAGTCCGAAGACTCCCCACATAACTGCCCAAATAGTAGAGGCAAATCATGTACGGATACAAAAAAACCGCTTAGGGCGAACATGGACGGGGTATGTTTTACATACGTCGTTAAATAATAGCCTGAATTATAAAGGCTTTTTGTTCTTGCAGCGGTGCATCCGCCTATGGTTCGGGCTTCCAAACCCGGCTGCTGGATTTTGCCAGCAACACCGCCATTATAATCCATGGGTTCTGAGAATGTCAACTCCTGATATTTTTTTTAAGACACCCTTATTCTCAACTTGCGTGAAAAATTACAGGAGAAAAGGGTCGGATTCGGAAACCGGCAAAATGAAAAAAATTATTTCACCACTTTGAGGTCTGCTTTTGTTAATTTGGAACCAGCATTAAGATTTTTCCCAGGAAGTTCTGTTATTGTAAGATTGAACAAAAGTTTATCAATTTCATCGGAGTACAAACCCAATTCCCTTGCAATATCCTGTTTTCTGATATTGTCATTCCGTAGTGATTGAAAAATCATTGGAAATAATTTGGAAAATTCCCTTTCCTTAATTGGATTGGGTTCATTTTTCATGTAGCCTTGTTTTGACAACTCAATGTTTAAATTTCTATACTGCCATTCACCTATTAATTCTAAATCCTTTAAACGTCTAACTAATGCTGCGGCAGAAATCTTCCAATAGCATTTATTTGCTATTATCCATCTTAGAGTCAAAAATCGTGGGGTCCTTGATATGACAGAGCCTTTTGGCATCAAAAAGGCAGAGGCAAAGGCGTTGGCTTCTGCTTCAACCTCTTTTCCAGAAGCACTACCTTGTCTGTGCAAAATTAGGTGACCTAACTCATGAGCAGCATCAAACCTGCTTCGCTCAACTGATTTTCGAGTGTTTAAAAATATAAATGGAGTGTTATCCTCCCAAAAAGAGAATCCATCTAAATCCATTGTATTTTCTTCTAAAGAAAAGACGCGAACTCCTTTGGCTTCAAGTAAATGAACAATATTTTTAATGGAAAGTTCGCCAATATTCCATTCACATCTCAAAGTGTCTGCGGCAGCTTCAGGTTCGTAGTTCCTTAAATCTGGGAGTTCAGCTTCTGGCAATTCAAAATGTTTATCAAGCCAAGTTGAAAATTCTAAAGCTATCTGCCCTGCACGTAATGCTTGGTCTCTTGTTGAAGCAGACATCCTTGCCAACGAACGAAAACTAACAGACGCGGTATCAAGATCAACAGGATCATCTAAAAAAAAGAAACTTACTGGAAAGTTTAATAACTTAGAGATACCAACGATAATATCCATTGAAGGTTCTCTTTCAGTATTCTCATAATTAAAGTATGTTCTTGTGGTGATTCCTAATCTCTCACACAATGTTTTTATTTTTAACCCACGGCGTGTGCGGGCGAATTTGAGACGATTATTGTTAAATTTCTCATCAGGATTCATTTTATTTACGCTTTATTTTAAACTCAATATCCTCGATATATTCATCATATTCATCCTGATATTCATCCTGGGTTGGATCAATTATTTCAGTCCCGTTAAAATCAATAGATTTAAGAAAAATTCTTTGCCTCCATCCTTCAACTTTGCGCTCGGTTATATTAAAGCTATTTGGCAAAGAAAGCTCCATTCTCATCTCTTCTTTTTTTAAATCGAAATGATAAAATAGAAAATATGTCACATTGTCATCGTTTCGATTATGAGAATCAAAGTTGGGGAATAATAAAAGCTGTTGTGCATTTATATACACGATCCTTTGTGTGTTTTTCCCTTTTGGATTTTTGTTGCCGGGAAAGCCATCTTCACAACCAATAAATTTATTCCCACTGGATACAAGGATATCAATAGAAAGTTCTTTATTGGTCACTAATTCTATGGATTCCTCTCTTTTAGCTTCCCATCCATTGGGCTTTAAGATGTCTCGAACCGCTCTCACTGCAGCTAAGAAGGCAAACATGCCTGGTGCCATTCTTGCATCGTTTTTGGTGGTACTCACATAAGCTTGTAAAATTCTTTCGCCAATTTGTTCAAACAATTTAGCGTGTAAACCAAGAGGGGATAATGAATTTAAATGTTCTGGCGTATTTGGCTTTAAAATGATATTTTGCATTAAAATCTCCATTTATTTATTGTGATCGTTCCTATTTTTATACATCATTTGATGTTGAAAAACAAGAACAGTTTATAAATAAACCTGACAAAAAGCTGCAGCCCCTTCCCTATTCTAGCATCTTACACCCTGCTCTGGGCGGCAAGGGAACGTACCCAACGCTCCGATACTTTACAGGTACGGGCGATTTCATGGCAGGATTTCCCCTGTTCCAGCATGGACAGAATCTTTAATTTGGCGGGTTCCTTCCGGCGCAGGTTGGGCAGCGCAATATACTGCCCTCCGTAAACCTCGGCAAGGAGCCTGGTTTTCTGCCGGCCAATGGTTTTTATAAACTTGTGGTCATGTGGCACTTCTGCTGGCAGGTACACAGATAATCCCCCAAAAGCCCGACACAATACCTGGGCAACATCATTTCCGATGATTTCGGAAAGGCCGTATAAAGAAACCCATTGTTCAGCCATTGTTTTTCTCCTTTTTCAGATAGGCATTTAATGCCGAAATAATGCCTCGCAACTTTACGGGGTCACACCAGACTACCTTGTCGATATTGTACATTTTTTTTGCAACAGCATCTGCGTAGGCTGGCACAGGTCGGCCAAGTGCGTAAGAAAGGGCCCATATTTTTTTCAGCTGGAGTTTTCTGTTATCTGCCGCTGAATATTTTGTCTTCGAGACAAATCCCAGATCATCAAAATACGATGCCAGCCGCACAAGGCCCCTGGTTGACAGTTGAACAGATGAGTCCACCCCGAATCGTTGGGCCAGTAATGCCCTGTAAGCCTGCTCACTCATACCAAGCTGTTTTTTGGCAATATGGATTTTTGCATACAGGGCACGCCGCCTGGGGGGTACTTTTGGTTTCGATGCTGCAAGGTTTCTTTCATCCATATCTTTCCCTCATTCCCTCATTCTTTGTTGTGGAGCAGTTATGCCCGGACGGCCCGTGGCTGTTTTATATAAAAGTTTCTATAACATGCTAAATTACTTTCATTCTTGGTTGTGGGCCAAGTCTGGAGGATAACATACCCGGACGGCCCGTGGCCGTTATTGGGAAGAAACTTCCTGTTCATTGATTTCATACCAGAAGGTATCTTTTTCACGGATCAGGCACCCAATTAAGGCCAGGCGTTCTTCCGTCCAGGTGCGCAATGTTTCCTTGTTCGGATCCCTCCGGATTCGGATACCCTCTTCAAATCCCAGTTCTTCCAATTTCCCCAGTACCTGCTTCCATGTAATTTTGGGCATGGTTGCCAGATCATGACTGCGGCGATATCCGATACTGCCATATACCAGCTCTTTGCTCCTTGCCTTTGTAAACAGCTCTTCCTTGTTGTACCGGGCAAAGGCCAGCAGACCGTTTTCCAGGGCTTCCATGCGACTGTCCAGAGGAGCGGCAAGGGCCTGGGCATCGGCTTTTATTCTGTCAATTTCGTCATTCATCTTTGCATTGATTTCAGCAATTTCCCGTTTTAATTGACCAAGTTCTGCCAATACCTGATTGGCTTCTTCCAGATTTCTGACTGGATACAGGTTGTTTGGTTTTGATCGTGCCATAGGTATGTCTCCTTATTTGTTTATTGATTTTTATTTATAATCCGGAAAAGAGGAGTACAGTTTTCAAGCTGCTCCGCATCTTCACACGCTTTTATCAGACATTTTTTTATCAACCGTACAAATACAGCTTGCTTTGGGGGTAATTCGTGGATGATTTCTCCCAGGGCCAGATAGCAGTTTCTGATTTCGTCACTTATCATGGTGTTACGCCTCCCTAAATGTATTCATTTTTAATCCTCACAATAAAAATCAGGTTTATTTTCTTCTCCAGCTTCTCGCTGCAAAAGCGGTTTCCAGCATGCCGGGGGTAAGCACCCATTTTTCTGAGGCCTTGGCTGTTTTTTCCAGCAGCAGCATCATATTGCGCACCAGCCGAAAGTCCCCTTCTGTTTTTTGAACGATTTTTTTGGCCAGAGCTATGGGCACTTCCAGCCCTGTTGACTGCTGGGCGTACACCGCTGTTTCTGCCGCTGAAATGGGGGGAAATTCTATTTCATACACCACCCGGCTCCAGATTCTTCTCCTTGCTGCCAGCAGACCAAAAATTCCTTCTTCGCCAATCAGCACCACAGGTGCACAAGTGGCCTCATTGATATCCCGGAGATCTTCCACCCGCTCAATTCGCAGGCGGTCGGCTTCGTCAATAAAAAGAGGCTTGCAATCCTTTTCCAGAATATCCACAATGAGTTCTTTGCATTTGTTGCCAGTATATCGGGGGATTTCCCCAAAATCGCCCAAGGCATACAGCAGACGCTGTAAAAATGCGGACTGGCTCCAGCCCTGCCATACTTTCAGGTATGCCCCTCCATGCTCGCGGTGGTAACGGCTGGCTGCAACTGACTTGCCTCTTCCTGCCTGGCCATAGGCCAGAAGAAAGCCGCTGAGTCCGCTTAATGGATCCATTACCTCGTCCATGGCACAGGCAAATCGTGCCATGGACTCTGTTTCAATGATGGTCTCTCTCATACGCTCCTCCTGTTATTGATTTGATAAATACCTGTATCAACTCGCATACTGCTTACCGTGCAGTATGCGCAGGCTGTCGTATCTTTTTTTCAGATAGCGTTTGTATTCTGGTGTGGCTTCGTAGGTTTCCATCCATACAGAGTCTTCCATGACAAGCTGTTCCCCCAATTCAAACCTGACTCGGAAAAGGTATTCATAGCGTTCCTGTGAGTCTTTCCAGGTTTTCAGAATGGATGGGGTATAAGAGGTGTTTGAGCGGGATTTTTGCAGAAGACGAACCCTGGCAAGCTCTGCCTTGTCTTCTGCCGTGGGAGAAAGGTTCTCTGGCACATCCGGCTTTATTGTTGCTGCTTTTATCCGCTGCGGTGTAATTTCTAATGATTCTATACGGGCTCTGGTCTCCGGAAGAACAACTTCTTCCAGCATCTGCCTCATGGTTTGCGAACTTGTTTTTTCCTGGTGTCTTTTTAATTTGACAGCATCTTCCAGAGCCAGTTTTTGTTCTTCCGAGCCCAGATATTGCGCGGCAGGATGTATGCCGCTGGCAATACCATGGTGTTTTCTGTCCAGGGCTGTACACAAATATTCTCCATCCAGCGTGTACACAAAAACCTCGTCCGGAGACAGCTGCTCATCATAGCGGACAAGGACAGGATGACGCCGGGAAGAAAGGGCCTCGTGCCAGTACAGGCGGCCGTTTAAGCGAAAACCATCTTTGGTAATGGTGCGGATTTCTTTTTGCAGCATCATCAGAACAAGTTGCTGCTCTTGCTGACGGGTCAGACCTGGCCCGCGTCCTTCCTGAAATACCTCTGCCGGTGTACGGCCTTTCAGATGGGTTCCGGGCTGTTGACGTGATGCGTATTCGGCAAACCAGAGCGCAACCTGGGTATGTGTTTCCTCCATGGTAAGCGGCCGGCCGCCCATTTTTTCGTATAGTTTGCGGTGATAAGTCTCCCCCCGTTTCATCCTGGCTGGCTTGTGTTCGATATCGTACCCGGTATAGGAGGGCATCCAGATTTCCATGTCCAGCATGGTTCCGAAAAAACGCTCAACAGGCTTGCTTTGACCGTGGTAGGGCCATGCGTGAATTACCTCGCAACCCAAATCTTTATATAAGCCAAGGAAACCGGCCTGGGTAAAATCTTCACAGCCCTTAAAAAATTTGGCTCGGAACGCTTTTCCATTATCCAGATATACTACCCTTGGGAACTTTCCCAGTATCAGACAGGTACGCCGGAAAGCTGCTGATATACATGCTGTATTTTCCGTGGGCATAATTTCCCAGCCCAGCGGCATATTGGATGCACCGTCAAAAAATAATAGTAAGGTCATCCGTTTGGGCTTGCCTGTGGCCGGATCCAGCGTTTCAAAATTGAGAGTATGACCGTCTGCAATTACAATGTCTCCCACGGCTACCAGCGACCAATCACGCAAAATCGAAATGCAGCACTTGTCATTCCATGCTTTTTTCCCTTCACGCCAGAGGATCCACTCATCAAAACATTCCCGTGTATAGCGATGGATAAAACGACGGATTGTCGCCTCAGACGGGATAAATATATCTTCTGCCTTGCATCTTTTCTGAACTTGCCTGGCTATTTGGCTGATACCTGGTGCATTGGGATTCAAAGAAAGCCCCAATATGAGAATATGGTGACGATCCGTAAGCAGACTGCGGCCTTTGTGGGCCAACCCCCTCTTATCGGCCAGTTCCAGAATGCTCCCTGCCTTTTTTTGGGCTACTTTCCAGCGTTCCAGCGTCTGCCAGGATACAGAGCCAACCTCAGCCAGTAATTTGGGCCAGGCTCCGGCTTTATATGCGGCAATAAATTCCTTTTTCTGAGTTATCGTTGTACCGAACTTACGCTGCCAGCGAAGGTATTCTTGTATCAGATCCGCTTTTGCCAGAGCATTGTATCGCCGCGTGTCGTTAAGGATTGTATCCTTTATATATAAATGGTTGGATTTTTCTTCTATTCTCAGAGGGGTTAACTCTGTCAAAGGAATCGGAGGGCAAAGTGCGTCCTCATGAGCCTGGCAAAGTGTATCTTTCTTTTTTTCCGCCAAAATACGAGACCGTATGTCGGCTGGGAGCGTGGCAAAAGGATATATATTACCACCTCCTCTTTCTTTACACTTTTCACGATGCCATTCTTCTTTTTTACATCGCGTCTGGATATACTGGCGAGATAAACCCAACATATTTGCGATTTCCTTCGTCTTATAGCATACGGCAGTCATTTCTATTTGTTCGACTCCCATATCTATTTCACTCTGCAATTTTCCCGGCGGTAAAATATTTCATGGGGCAGCCTTTATTGATCAGCCACGCTGCCAAACCCCGGGAAACCCCTTTGCCCTTGAGAAATCGGCATACAAAAGAATTGGATACTCCATAATCCCTGGCAATATCCTTGTTTTTCAACCCTACGGTCATCATCCAAATTTTAACGCTGGCATTATGTTTTTTCATTGTAAAAACCTTCCAAAAAAAGTAAGGTTTGCATTGGTTCAAAAAATGAACTTGTGAAAAAATAATACAGTAACACTGTATTAAATGTCAACAATAAAATACAGCTACTATGTCAAAAATTAATTTGAATTTAGATTTCGATGCCATCCGAAAAAGGATAGACAAAGAAAAGGATGCTATAAAACCAAGTGTATGGGCGGACAAAGTGGGAGTGTCCCGCAACATTATTACAAATATTCATGGGAAAGTTAAACAAAAGCCATCTCTTGAATACATTGTAGCTGTATCAATAGCTACAAATAAATCTATTGAATATTATTTGTGGGGAAAAGAGAATCCTGTTCCAAAGACTATCCAGTCACCATATACCTTTCTTGATAAGGCTCGTGCAGACCGCATCATAAAGAACCTGTCAAAACTGGAACAGATTGGCGAGCGTGGATATACCCGTGCGGAGGCATATATTGACGGCTGTTTAGATGCTGCAAGACTTTCCTCGACCTGTTCCCTCTCATCCCTGGCAAATACCGAAGACGACCGCCTGCCTGAGGCTCAAATCAACACAAAAAAATAAGTAATATAGATTTTTTGGATTTGACCTTAAAATAAGTAAAAAACTGGTTGCACCTTTGAAAAGACAAATTTTTCTTTTGAAAAAAATAGAATATGAAATAAATAAGTAAGTTATATGAAAGGTGCAACCTTTTTTGACTGGTTGCACCTTTGGTTGCATCTTTCGGCCTTAAAGGTGCAACCAGTTTTTGATGCTATATTAGATAATACAAGAGTAAAATAACACAAAAAAACGGCAGGATGCTTTCCAGTCTCATACCGTTATCAATTTTATATACAGGATGTTATGACGAATAACTGAACGAAGTAAATATAATTGGAGAGGAGTTCTGTTTTTGCCATATATATTAGCAATTCATTCTCATTTTGCATGCAAAAACAGGGTAAAAATACCGTTTTATTCTCAACTCTTTGTTCGCTTGTAAAAATATTTGGAAATCTGCCGTTCATCCGCACCAGTCCTATGTTTCTGTGCTGTTGCCTCTTGCCAATCCGATGAAATCCCCATTCTCATTTTGCGTGCCTCCCCATACAGAGCGAAGGTTTTTATGGCGTGGAAGGTTTTCAGGGAATTGGATGGGCTCGGAAGTAGATCTTATGGGCAGTCTTTACCCATTTGAAGAATAATCTGGCAGCGTTCTACTCTCCCACATAGTCTCCCATGCAGTACCATTGACGCTAAGGAACTTAACTGCCGTGTTCGGGATGGGTACGGGTGTGACCTCCTTGCCATTGCCACCAGATTAAGATGGATAGAAAACTGAACGAAAAATCCAGTTCTCTGATTTTTGCTGTAGCAAACATTTATGCTCTAATTAAAACGCTTAACCTATTTGAGTAAGTGGCTAAGCCTCACGACCTATTAGTACCGGTAAGCTCAACATGTTGCCATGCGTACACACCCGGCCTATCA
>PDWJ01001578.1_pt1 | contig 27663 bp, 22 predicted proteins | sample 1430881 | NCBI WGS metagenome assembly PDWJ01 (sample SAMN01162460, study PRJNA174530) | Oral metagenome, whole genome shotgun sequencing project. | biome: Marine environment; feature: Marine mammal; material: Swab sample of the gingival sulcus; isolation source: swab sample of gingival sulcus...
AAGGCTATGTCTGCGTTTTTTGCCTTGTATAAGTAAAAATTCACACCCAAATCCAACATAGCATTATATATTAGACTTGGTATTATAATAAAGATTTGATGAATAATATGGGTTAATCGGGTTCAAAACTTGGAGGGCTTAAACCTAATCGGTTTTGAAAACCTGTTAGGTTTAGGTATCTTTGGAGGGATATGCAAACGGTTAAGATTATAGAATGTCCCAGAGATGCCATGCAAGGCATCAAAAGTTTTATCCCTACGGAGGTTAAAGCGGACTATATTAATTTACTCTTAAAAGTTGGCTTTGATATTGTTGATTTTGGTAGTTTTGTATCGCCCAAGGCCATTCCGCAAATGCGGGATACAGCATCGGTTTTAAAATTGTTAGATTTAACGCAGGGCCAATCAAAATTGCTGGCTATTGTAGCTAATGTAAGAGGAGCCAATGATGCCGTTTGTTTTGAAGAAATAGATTATTTGGGTTATCCATTTTCTATTTCGGAGAATTTTCAGATGAGAAATACGGGTAAAACCATAATCCAGTCCAGAGCTATCCTTTCTGAAATTATTTCCATTGCCCACAAAAAAAACAAAGAAGTAGTTACCTATTTGTCTATGGGATTCGGTAATCCGTATGGTGACCCCTACAGTGCGGAAATAGTAGCTGATTACACGGAGCAAATGGTACAGATGGGTGTTAAGGTCATCTCATTGTCTGATACCATTGGCAGTGCAGAAACAGAAACAATTGATTACTTATTTAAACACCTTATTCCATTATATCCTGATATTGAGTTTGGAGCTCATTTACATACTACGCCTGCCAAAGCTGCCTTAAAAATAGATGCGGCGTACAGATCAGGTTGTCGTAGGTTTGACACGGCAATTAAAGGTTATGGCGGTTGTCCCATGGCCAAAGACGAACTAACAGGCAATCTCCCCACCGAAAAATTATTGGATTATTTTAAAAAAAACGGTATTGCCACTGCGATAGACAAATCAATTTTTCAAACAGCGTTTAAAAAAGCAGGAAGTGTTTTTTAATGTGAGGTAAAACGGGTTTTCTTTACAATATCATTTATAATTATTTTGGCGTGGATTCTGGAGTTCTCTATAAACCATTTGTGGGTTTCCATGCCTCCACAAATTACGCCGGCCAGATAAATCCCCGGTTGATTGGTCTCCATGGTGGCCGGGTTATATTGCGGAATTTTTTTACCGTCTTTAGAAAGATTAATGCCAAGTTTTTCTAAAAATTTAAAATTAGGCCGATATCCGGTCAGTGCCAACACAAAATCATTTTTTAGCTCAATTTTTTTGTGTTCCGATGTTTTGATAAAGACTTTGTCTTCCTGTATTTCAGTTATTTCTGAATTGTAAAATGCTTCTATACTACCTTCACTTATTCTGTTTTCTATATCGGGTTTAACCCAATATTTTACCCTGTTGCCAATGCCATTACCCCTTATAACCATAGTTACCAGGCCTCCTTTTCTGAAAATTTCCAAGGCTGCATCTACTGCGGAATTACTTGCACCTACTACCACTACGTCTTGCCCTGCAAAAAAATGCGGGTCTTTGTAATAATGAAATACTTTGGGTAAATCTTCTCCTTTTACGTTTATATAGTTGGGTATATCGTAAAATCCGGTGGCAACAATAATATTTTTTGCGTAATAATTATCTTTAGTAGTTGTGATTTTGTAACCAAAATTGTGCGGTTTTACGCTTTCTGCTTTTTCAAATAAGTTTACTTTTAGGGCTTTAGAAACTGCAATTCTACGGTAATATTCTAAGGCTTCTTGTTTTTTTGGTTTTGGATTGTTACTTATAAAGGGTATGCCGTCTATTTCTAATCGCTCTGAGGTAGAAAAAAACGTCATATTCTCCGGATAATTATACAAGGAATTTACTAATGGCCCTTTTTCTATAATCACATAAGACAAGCCGTTCTTTTTGGCTTCTAAACCGCAAGCAATTCCAATAGGGCCGCCACCAATGATTATTAAATCTAAATCTTTATTCATTATCAATGAAAAAATTAATTACAAAGATAAAAATAATAAGCCGGTTGAAATACTTATATTTGGCTAAAATCTTATATTTAGAAATGGCAATTGATTGATAGAATAAATCTATTTATCACTTTAACCAAAAAGTGCTTATGCAATAGGTTTTTGATAATTTTATAAACAAAAAAACTAAGTGTGTTTAGTAAGCGGTTAAAATAAAATTAATGTTAAATTAGCAATCGTTAAAACGATAAATCTTAAAAACTAATAAATCCTCATGGAGGGATTTATAAAAACAAGCTAATCGCTTCTATAAGAGGAAATGAATAAAAACAGAGTGCAGTAAAGAGTAAGTGATTTTGGCAAGTATATTAAAAACACCTATAATCAAATGTTTAATTTAAATTTATTTGTATGAAAATAGACATAATAGCAGGAGCAAGACCTAATTTTATGAAGATTGCTCCAATAATTGAAGCCTTAGAAAAGGTTAAAAACAAAATCACATATCGGTTAATTCATACCGGACAGCATTACGATAAAAAAATGTCCGGGAGTTTTTTTGAGGAATTGGGTATTCCTGAACCTCATGTAAATTTAGAAGTTGGCTCAGGAACACAAGCTCATCAGACTGCAAAAATTATGGAAGGTTACGAAGCCTTATTGTTAGAGGATATGGCAGACTATTGTCTGGTAGTAGGCGATGTTACTTCTACCATGGCCTGTTCTATTGCTGCAAAAAAATTAAATGTAAAAGTAATTCATGTAGAAGGCGGTATCCGCTCTGGAGATGAAACCATGCCCGAAGAAATAAACCGTATGGTAACGGATTCCATTACAGATGTTTTTTATACCACTTCTGATACAGCCAATGAAAATTTGCGAAAACTGGGCCATGATGATGAGAAAATAATTTTTGTAGGGAATACCATGATAGATACATTGTTAAAGTATATGCCTTACTTTACAAAACCAAAAGTATATGATGAGTTAAACTTAAGGGCAAAAGGTTATTTTGTGATGACCTTACACCGGCCGGCAAATGTGGATGAAGAAAAAAAACTAAAAAGTCTTGTGGATGAGATTGTAAAAGGTTCCAGAGGCATGCCTATTATTTTTCCGGTACACCCCAGAACAGCAAAAATTTTGAAAGGCATTGGCATTGACGCAGAAAATTTACATATGACAGAGCCACTGGGTTATTTATCTTTTAATTATTTGGCAAAGCATGCTTTTGCGGTAATAACGGATTCTGGTGGAATTACAGAGGAGACTACTGTAATGAAAGTGCCTTGTCTCACACTTAGGGATAATACAGAAAGGCCTGAAACCATTACTATTGGAACAAATGTTTTGGTAGGAACAAATCCTGATAACATTGCTCCCCACATGAAAAAATTACACAGCGGGAATTGGAAAACAGGAAATACTCCCAGATTGTGGGATGGCAAAACCGCAGAGCGGATAGTGCAGGATTTATTAACCAGAATTTAAGGTTTTATCGGTTGTATTTAACAATTCTGGGAGAGAACATGCTCCCTTGGAATGTTTATTCTTTATAGACTTTACTTAAATGGGAGTGGGCTTTCAAAAACTAAAATTGCTGTATCATACCGTAAAATATCTAAAAGCAAAACAGATTTTTTACAGGTTGTATTACACTTTTAGAAACAAATTGTTTAAGCCGGTTTATACCAGAAAATGTACCGGTTCTAATGATATAATCTGGACCGACGGAATTTTATACCCTAATAGTTACCTTAAAAACGGTACTTTTTCTTTTTTAAACATTAAACACAATTTTAATGGTGTAATAGACTGGAATTATAATCAGTACGGTAAATTATGGACCTATAACCTAAACTATTTTGATTTTTTAAATCAGGCAGATATTTCCAAAGTAGAAGGCCTTTCTTTGATACATAATTATTTGGAAATGGATTCCGGTTTAATTGATGGTAAAGAACCCTATCCCATTTCGCTTAGGGCAATTAACTGGATAAAATTTCTCTCAAAAAACAAGATTAATAATCAGGACATTAATCAAACACTTTATAACCATTATCAAATATTATTGCACAATCCGGAATACCATTTATTGGGTAATCACTTGTTAGAAAACGCATTTTCGTTACTGTTTGGTGCAGTTTATTTTGGAGATAAAAGACTCGGTTCAAAAGCAAAAACCTTGTTAAAGTCAGAGTTAGAAGAGCAGATTTTAGAGGATGGAGCCCATTTTGAACTATCACCCATGTATCATCAAATTTTATTGCATCGGTTGTTAGACTGTATAAACCTTTTAAAAAACAATGTTACATCAGAATTTAATACTTTACTACTGTTTTTAGAAGAGAAGGCCGTTGTAATGGTGTCTTGGTTGGAGCAAGTTACTTTTAAGAATGGAATGATTCCTATGGTAAATGACAGTGCTTACAGCATAACTGCTAGTACAAGAGAGCTAAGAAATTATGCCGAAAAATTAGGAATAATACCAAAAGAGATGTCATTGTCAAAAAGCGGATATAGAAAATTTATTACATCAGTTTATGAGTGTTTTATGGATGTGGGAAATGTTGGGCCTGCCTATCAACCCGGCCATGCTCACGCGGATACGTTTAGTTTTGTCTTACACGTAAATGAGAAACCAATAATAATAGACCCCGGTGTTTCTACCTACGGAATTAACAAAATTAGAGAGCGTGAACGATCTACTGCATACCACAATACAGTAACGGTTAATGGACAAAACTCTTCACAAGTATGGGGTGGTTTCCGGGTGGGAAAAAGGGCTGAGGTTATTTTGCTTATAGATGAAGCAAACCATATTTCTGCCCGTCATAATGGTTTTAAAAACTACAATCACAATAGAAGTTTTATATGTAAAGACAACGAATTGATAATAGAAGATGTTTTGGGAAATAATACTATTGGAGTGGCTTATTTTCATTGTCATCCAAATTGTAAATTGAGTCATGGCTCCCAATCCAATACAATTTTAATTGATGGGATAAAATTGTCTTTTACAGGTCAGCAAAAAATTACAATAAAAGATTATAATTTTGCCAATGGAATGAATAATCTTTCAGTTTCCAGAAAGATAGTTGTTCCGTTTTTAGGAAAACTGCGAACCCATGTAATATTAAAGTAAAGGATGCAGATAGTTTATTTTTATCAATATTTTTCTACCCCAAAAGGTTCTTGGGGTACCAGAGTTTATGAATTTGCAAAAAATTGGGTAGAGCAGGGTCATAAGGTTACGGTGGTTACCAGCGTTTATTCAAAATCGGATATTGTAGCCCGTAAATTTTTGGATAATCAAATAATTGACGGAATAAACCTAAAGATAATTAATGTAAAAATAGACAATAAACAATCCATCCTAAAGCGTATTTTTAGCTTTTTAGTTTATAGTTTTTTTTCAGTTTATTATGCACTTGTGCTAAAATGTGATGTTGTAATAGCAAGTTCCGGGCCTATAACGGTAGGTGTTCCGGGATTAGTTGCTAAGGTGTTTAGAAGGAGAAAGTTTGTTTTTGAAGTTCGCGATTTGTGGCCAGAAGGAGCTATTGAACTGGGTGTTCTAAAAAATAAATTACTTCAAAAAATTTCTTATACTTTTGAAAAATGGTGTTATAAAAAGGCTAATCTGGTGGTGGCACTCTCACCGGGTATGCAACAAAACATTAAAGGTCGCTACCCGAAAACAAATGTGATTTCTGTAACAAACTCCGCAAATATTGAATTGTTTTCATCGCAAAAACAACCGTTAAACCATCCTGTTTTAAAAGATAAAAAATATGCCATATATACCGGAAATATCGGTATGGTCAATAATTCTGAATTGTTATACAAAGTAGCGTTGTTATTAACTAAAAAAAATAGGAACGATATTCATATTGTTTTAGTAGGCGATGGCCAGCAAAAAGAGGAATTGGTAAAAAAATCTAAAGGGATAAAAAATATTCACTTTTTAGGCTTGATGCCAAAAGATGAATTGGTAAACTTTGTAAAAAACGCTTTTGTTTCACTAATTCCTTTGAATAATACACCAATGCTGGCGACATCTTCACCTAACAAACTTTTTGAAAGTATGGCAGCCGCTGTTCCGGTAATACAAACTACAAATGGGTGGATGAAAACTATGTTAAAACAAGCCAAAGCCGGTTTTTCAGTCAGCTCTTCTGATGAAAATGAGCTAATGGAAAAACTTATTTTTTTAGTGGATAATTCAGATTTAGCCTTAGAGATGGGAGCAAATGCATATAACTATGCTAAGAACAATTTTGATAAAGATATATTAGCAAAAAGAATGTTGGATGAAATTTTGACCATTTATGAAAGCTGAAAAGATTTTGATAACCGGAGCCGATGGCTTTCTGGGTGGGTATATAACGGATTATCTTAGAAAAAATAATGTAGAAGTAGAAACCTTAGGTATTCAAACTACAAATAATTTGGCTTATGATTTAACCAAACCTATTCCCAACTTTAAAGTTAGTTATGACATGGTTGTTCATTGTGCTGGCAAAGCACATATTATTCCGAAAAACACATCAGAAGCAAAACAATTTTTTGACATTAATTATAAAGGTACACAAAATCTGTGTTTTGCATTAGAAAATTGTAAGCCAAAAGCATTTATTTTTATAAGTACCATAGCAGTCTATGGCTTAGATAGTGGAGAGAATATAAAGGAATCAGTTCCATTATTGGGAAATACCCCATACGCTAAAAGTAAAATTAAAGCTGAAGAGTTTTTGCAAAGCTGGTGCGAAAAAAACGAAGTGAATTTGGTTATTTTAAGACTGCCTTTATTAGCGGGAGCTAACCCAAAAGGCAATTTAGAATCTATGATACGAGGAATAAAAAAAGGGTATTATTTTAATATTGCCGGAAATAATGCAAAAAAAAGTGTAGTACTTGCAGCAGATGTAGCTTCATTAATACCATCATTGATAGATAAAAACGGCATATATAATTTGTCCGGAGACAAAGATTACACTTTTCAGGAAATTTCAGCAATTATTTCCAGGCAACTAAACCATAAAAGAGTTTTAACTTTACCACTTGTTATGGTAAGAGGTGCTGCTGTAATAGGAGATGTCTTACCTTTGCCTGTAAACAGTGGAAAATTAAAAAAGATGATGGCAACCTTAACAATTTCTTCGGAAAAGGCCGTTAAAGAACTTAATTGGAAACCGCAATCTTTAGAAGAAAAATTTAAAATATGATATTGGAAATAGCCGGTTATATAATTGTTTTTATTGTTTTGGTCATCCTCTCCCGAAAATATATAAAAACAGCAGACCACTTTAATATTATAGATAATCCTAATCATCGCAGTTCCCATACAGAACCAACCATTAGGGGCGGAGGAATTATCTTTTATTTTGCTGTTTTATTCTTTTTTATACTATCAGGTTTTGAATATTTGCTATTTTTTATTGCCATTACGTTATTGGCAGTTGTTAGCTTTTTAGATGATATTTTTTCATTGAGTAAACGATTGCGATTAGTAGTTCATTTTACATCGGCAATTTTATTGTTATGGCAGTTGCAGTTATTAGATGCCAACTGGTTAGTTTTAGTTTCTTTGTCTATTATGATTGTAGGTTTTTACAACCTCTATAATTTTATGGATGGCATAAATGGCCTTACTGCAATATATAGTATGGTGGTTATTTCAGGATTTTTGAGTATCAATAATTTTGAAAATATAATCGATAATCGGTTACTTGTCTATTTATTGTTATCTCTCGTAGTATTCTCATTTTACAATCTTCGGAAAAAGGCAAAATGGTTTGCTGGAGACATCGGTAGCATTACCATAGCGGCATGTATATTTTTCTTTGGAGTTTTGTTTATTAAAACATTACATGCCCCGATAATTATACTTTTTATTGTGGTTTATGCCGTAGATGCTATACTTACTATAGCATTACGTGTTATAAGAGGCGAAAAAATTACCGAAGCCCACCGGCATCATCTTTATCAGAAATTTGTAGATGTAGGTAATTATCCGCATACTAAGGTGGCTTTTTTGTATGGTGCGGTACAAATAATAATTAATGTATTAGTCATATATTTTTATAAGTCTTCCATTCATATACAATATATTATCATAGTAAGTACCTGTTTAGGAACGGGACTTCTCTATCTTATACTCATTCGATATTTTAACAAAAAAGGCTTTCATTCGATAAAAAATGATTAAATTTATATTAATTTTGTCGCAAAAGAAAAAGTAAAATTCAGGTTTATGCCTGAAAAGATATTTGACAAATGTTAAAGTCATTTTTTTTAAAAGGGGCCACTGCCAAGGTTTCCAGATGGGTAGTATTAGTAATAGATGTTTCTATAGTATTACAGACACTTTTTGTGGCCTATCTTATTCGTTTTAATTTTGTCTTAAGTTTTCAACAACACGGATTTTTATCTCAGTTGGGGTCGGTAGCCGTACTATCTGCTATTAGTTTCCTGATAGTTGGCTCTCACAAGGGAACGGTACGCCATACCGGTATTAGAGATGCCATTAATGTCTTTTATGGAGCCACCATTCTCTTTTTATCGTTGTCTGTTATTGTCTTGGTGCATAGGCAATATGGTATTGAATTTTTAGACCGTTTTTCTGCTCCTTTATCGGTTATTATTATTCACTATTTACTTAATGTTATCGTTCTTATTTCCAGTAGGTTTATATTTAAAAGGCTTATACACAGAATTATAACGGAGTATCAGCCGCCAAAGAATATTTTGATATATGGAGCCGGCGACTCAGGATTGTTAACTTATGCCGCCATTAGTAATAACCTAAATAATAGGGCTCACGTAGTTGGTTTTATTGATGATGATAAAACCAAGCGAGGTAAGAAATACAATAGAATAAAAGTATATCCATCAGAACTTATAACAAGTGAGTTTATAAAAGATAATAACATTAAGGAAATCCTTATTTCTATTCAGAATATAAAACCTTATGATTTAATGGGGCTTGTAGATAAGATGTTACCCCTGCCGGCTAAAGTTAAAGTAGTGCCGCCAATGGAACAATGGATAGATGGCGACCTGAATGTAGGCAAACTGGCGGAGGTTAGGATAGAAGACTTGTTAAACAGAACGCCTATTAAGATAAAAAATCCCGTTCTACAAAAAGAATTAAATAATAAGGTAGTTTTAATTACGGGAGCTGCGGGTTCAATAGGTAGTGAAATTGCGAGGCAAGTTGCACATTATAACTTTAAAACGCTTATTCTATTAGATCAGGCAGAATCTGCTATCTATGAATTACAGCAGTATTTTAGCAGAAAAGAAGTAAAGAATATTGTTATTACTGTTGCTGATATTAGTAATAAAAAAAGGGTTCAAAAGGTTTTTGAAAATCATAGTATAGACTATATTTTTCATGCAGCCGCTTATAAACATGTGCCACTTATGGAAACAAACCCGTATGAAGCGGTTAGAGTAAATATTTCGGGCACAAAAAATGTAATGGATTTGGCGGTAGAGTCCAAGGTAGAAAAATTTGTAATGGTTTCTACGGATAAGGCGGTTAATCCAACCAATGTAATGGGTGCTACCAAAAGGGCAGCAGAGATTTATGCTATTTGCCTTAATCAGGAAAATAAAACTAAATTTATAACTACCCGTTTTGGAAATGTGTTGGGTTCTAACGGTTCAGTTATTCCACTGTTTAAAAAACAAATTGCCGAGGGCGGCCCTATATTAGTTACGCACAAAGAGATAACACGCTATTTTATGACTATTTCAGAGGCTTGCAGCTTAGTGCTTGAGGCCGGTGTTATGGGCAATGGAGGTGAAATATATGTGTTTGATATGGGCGAATCTGTCAAAATTTATGATTTGGCTAAAAAGATGATTCACCTTTCGGGTTTGCGATATCCTGAAGATATAGATATTAAATTTATTGGTTTACGCCCCGGAGAAAAACTTTATGAAGAGCTATTGAGTAATAAAGAAAATACACTGCCCACTTATAATGAAAAAATAATGATAGCTAAGGTAAAGCCTATAGATATAGAATATGTAAAATCACAGATAATTACCCTGTCAAATTTTGATGATTTTGATGACGAAGGCTTGGTGGAAATTTTGAAAAATATTATTCCGGAGTATATTTCAAATAACTCCGTTTTTACCAAGTTAGATAAGAAAAAAGTTAAAAATACGGTTAATTAATATTCGCCAGAAACCAATATCTAAAACTTAGGGCGAGTAAAACCGGAATTAATGCCATGGGAAACATTTGAACGCCCAAAACCCACAGTACTACCATTAAAAAGATTAAAAGCAATAATAGTAAGCTATATTTTTTTACCCAATTGGGTAATTCTTTTTTTAGCATCCAAAAACTAATAATTAAATTAGGAGCAAATGCCCATAGTATATTGTAATTTTTGGCCGTGGCAGTATGGTCTGTGGCAAACCAAAGAAACAGTATTAAAAAGCCAACAAGTCCTGTTATAAAAAACAGGAGAAAATCTAATAATTTTAATCTGTTTTTGTTTTTAATATTAATAATTGTTATTGCTATTATGAGCAATGTTATTAAACTAAAAACCAACCATGGAGTAAAAAATATGGGTTTTTTGTCCTTTTTTTTCGCTTTAAATATTGTTTTGGTTTCTTTTACTAAGGGCTCATTGTTATGCTTACTTTCTGCAAATGCTTTAAAAACGTTATCTGGCAAAAAAAGATAGTCTTTGGTGTTGGCTTTTTTGTCAATTACCGAACCCAAAGCCAAATCAATACCAAAAGTGCCCCAGGGATGATTTTTAGCTGAATATTTATGGATTAAACTTCTTAGCGTTTCAGATTTTCCTTTAGTAAATTTATTTTGGAAACTTACATTGTCTTTCAAAACCGTTTTACATACATCAATAAGTTTAGTAGAACAGTTGTCGTAGAAGAAGTCATATAAATAGGCTCTGTTTTCAGGTTTGTCATTGTTTAGTAAAAATTTGTACAATTGTTGTTTTTCTGTGTTGTTTAAATTTAAAACCTGTTCTCTGATGCCGCGATTTTCGTTTACATAGTTTCTGTAAAACAAAGGGAATGGATAGGAAGCCAGATAATAAGGTAATTTTCCCTGAGCAAATTTTGAGTAAAAATTTGGGGTGTCAAAATTATACATCCCATAATTATAAACTTGGTCAATTCCAATATTTTTATCTTTTACCCTAAAAGCACTATGGCCAAAAGTGTCACTTAAATTTTTTCCTGGATCAACAATAATTGCACTGATTTCCGCATCATCAGACAAAGTAATTTCTTGAGAATTAGCGGAAAAACACAATAAAAAGATTGTAAAACTCAGCCAAAAAAGTTTAGAAAATTGTCTTTTATATTTAATCATAGTAACCATTGGTTTTTACGTTAAGGCCTAAAAGATGACATGTCTAGTTTTAACGAAAATACATTAGAAAACAAGGTGCCGCTGGCTCCGCCAATATTAGTAAGTGCATAATCTACAGAGATGCCTTTGTAGGTGAAGCCAACCCCAAAATTGGGTTCTATACTCAAAGATTTACTACCGTTAAAATCTGTTGTATTTTGTAAATTGTTTACGCCGCCTCTTAAATAAACCATGTTTAGATAATCTAACTGAAAACCTGCAGCTGGACTCATACTCACTACTGAACTGGAAATAATATCATTGGTTTGGGCAAAACGCATATTAAAGTCAAGAGCGGTAAGCAGGTTAAAACTTTTGGCTATCTTAAACTTTCTGGCTACGCCCAGTTGCAATTTTGGTTTGGTTAGTTCTATTTTTTCCGGGGTGGCCGTTGGGATAACTTCATCGTCATTGTCCGGATTGTTATCATTTAAAATGTTGTTGTTAATGTTGTTATAAATGTCTAAAATATCATCCAATTTTTCGTTGTCAAAAGACCAGGCATTAAAAGTAGTAGTAATATCCCTGAGCATAAGCCCCAATAACCAATTTTTTTTCTCAAACTGTAATCCGGCATCAAACCCAAAACCAATGGAATTTGCAAATCCGCCAATTTTTCTGTGAATGACTTTTGCATTAACCCCTATTTTTAAATTTTTCACGGATAATTTTTTTGCATAAGCCACGTTTACTGCCCAGTCTGTGGCAGAAAACAGGCTTACTCGGTCGTAGTTTATCTGCCCGTCCTGGATTAGTTGTGTGGTATTTAAAATATCATCTACGCCAAAACGAATTACCGCTATGGCCACTGTACTGGAATCATTTATAGGTTTGGCAAAGGCTGCGTAATCGTAGTTGGCAATTCCTTGGAAATATTCTGCGTGCATTAATGCTCCCTGATAGTCTTTTAATCCTGCCAATCCGGCCGGATTCCAATAAATAGCATTTATATCATTGCTAATGGCAGTAACTGATTTGCCCATGCCAAATGCCGCCGCATCCACTCCAATATTTAAAAATTCATTGGAGAAATTTCTGATGGTTTGTCCGGTAGCCAAGTGGACAATGAATGCTATTAGAATTAAAATTCTTTTCAATGGTGTTTTTACTTGGTTGTTAAGTTGTTAATTTTAAATTAATTATTAGTTTGTGAAAAATAGTTAAATAGGTACCATCTAAATTTTAAACTCTGTAATCCTATGTTAGTAACATACAATGTACATTGTTTTGCACTCATTAAAGTTTAATATCTATATTACTCCGTACTATTTTTCCATCTAACATTTCCAGTTTTCTATCTGCCATATTGGCCAGTTCTACATTATGGGTTACTATTACAAAGGTCTGGTTAAATTGTTTCCGAAGGCTAAAGAAAAGTTCGTGTAAATTTTGTGCTGACTGTGTGTCCAGATTTCCGCTGGGTTCATCGGCAAAAATTACTTTTGGATTGTTTATAAGGGCTCTGGCCACGGCAGTTCTTTGTTGTTCGCCGCCCGAGAGTTCATTGGGTTTGTGATTAATTCTGTTTGATAATCCTAAAAAATTGAGAATTTCCTTAGCTCTGTCTGTCACTTCTTTTTTTGGCTTATGAGCAATAAATCCGGGAATGCATACATTTTCTAATGCCGTAAACTCCGGTAATAACTGGTGGAACTGAAAAATAAAACCAATGTGTTTGTTTCTAAATTTTGAAATGGCTTTATCCTTAAGTTGCAAAATGTTTTCACCGTTTACCATTATTTTGGTGTTAATGGTTAAGGTGGGTTTATCCAGCGTGCCCAGAATTTGTAAAAGTGTGGTTTTACCTGCCCCGGAAGGCCCTACTACTGCAACAATTTCGCCTTCTTTAATATGAAGCCCTACACCTTTTAAAACTTCTAAATCTCCATAATTTTTGAAAATATTTTCTGCTTTTATCATCTTTTAAAATAATGGCGTGAAATTACATAATAATATTTGTTTTACAACCAAGTTTTGAGTTTGTTGTAATCCAGATAATAGATAAACTTTATTGAAAGGTTGTTGGAAATAGGTTGTTTAAAAAGATGTTTTAAATTTTTAGTGTAATTCAGGTTAGAAAAATTGTCTTTGTTAGTAATGGCATTTCTGTAAAAAATAATAAACTGGCTTCCCGGAGCAAACTCCCATGAATAGCTTAAGTCTAAATTCCATACGTTGTAATTTTCATCATGCGAATTGGAATAAGTACTGGGTATTAAATTGCCGTCTTTTGTTAGTTCAAAGAAGTTGCTGCTGTATTTTACAGGAGACCAATAATGCCTAAAAGATAATGAAAGAGCAGATTTTATATTAAAGTTGTATTTGCTGATAATGGCATTGCTCAATGTGGTAATTCTTCTATTACCAAAAAAAATATGCTCTTTGTCTTCTGTGTTATGTACATAGCCTTTTTCGTTTTTTAGTCTGGCATAAAATATCTCATAAATAAGATAAAAACGATTAGAAAATCTAAAGCGGGGCTCAAAATTAAAAGCCATGTAATTTTCATTTTTTCCGTATCTAGAACCATAAGTGGCTCCGGCATAATAAGCAAATTTTTTTCTGTAGTCCGAGGAAACCCAAGCGTTTGTATTAAGAATTCCGGAGTGTTTAAAATACCTTCCGGCAACTCGGGGCTCAAACCAATCGTATTGGATGCCTATGTTTGTTTCTATACTTCCACCAAAGGCAAAACGGCTGGGCAGCATAAAAAAGCCATCCAGTTCTATCTCGTTACCCATATATTCATTGGGATTGTTAAGGTATTTTAATTTGTTGTCTAATGAAATTTTGTATTTGTTGAAAGTTCTGTTGGGTTCAAATATCTTGTAGGAAAATTCTGCGGTGTAATTGGCAGTATTATTTCTTCTTTGAAAACCCAAATCCTTAACTTCATACTTACTGTTGTTTCGCCAGTGGTTGACTTCAAACTGAAAATTACCATAAATTTTAGATAACTCTATGAAACCGGAATAGCCTTTTTTATACTTTCCGTCGTCAAAAACATTACTTATTTTTAAGTTACCTTTTATATTGTAATGGTCTTTTTTATCACTAATATTATAAGTAAGAGCCGTTACATTGGCATCTCTAAAATGTCCCGAACGGGTTACATTGGTGTTAATAATTCCAACGGAAGAATTTTTGTTAAACTGTTGGTCTAGTACCAATACATTATAATTTGCCAATGGCTCAGTTACTATTTTTCTGCTTGTATTCTTTAGTGTATCACGAACTGAAGCTGTGGTTCTGGCTGTGATGGCATTAAAAAAACCTATGCCAAGCCCTTTTTTGGTCCTGCCGGAAATTTTAATGGCATTAATCATGTCCACTTTGTCTGGATTATGGGTAATTATTTCGTTGTCTTCTAATTTTTCTTTTACCAGATGCCTTTCTACCGGAGCATTTCCTATACGTCTGGAGTAAAAAATATTACCTTTTTTAAACAACTCGGTGCCTTCTGTAAAAAATGCCCTTTGCTCTTCATAACGTTGTTCAAAAGGGCCCAAGTTGAGTTCTAAATTGTCAAAAGCGGTTTGTGAAAAATCGGGTATTAGGGTGGCATCTAAAGTAAAACTTTCGCTAAGGCCATATTTTACATCTAGGCCAACACTTTTATCAAAACTGGATTTGCCTTCAAACCAAGTGTTGGAAACCGTAGCATAAGGAGAAAAGCTTAGTCGCAGGGGTGCATTAATGCCGGATATTCCTGTAAGCTCTCCGGCATATTGTGTCATAAAACCCTTAGACCTGTTAATATAATTCCAACTGTACTGTTCATTTAAATAGTGAATTCTCCGTATAAAATTTATCCCCCAAACATCCACCTCCTCTGAAAAACGCAAGGCGGAATAAGGAATTTTTATTTCAACTTGCCAGCCGCTTGGCGTAATTTTAACTGCACTGTACCAAACGGCATTCCATGAAAAATCTTCCCTTTTCTTATCTATTTTACAATCTGCCTGAGCTCCGGTACTCATCACAAAAAAACCAGAGTCATTTTGACCGTCATTATTAGGGTTTAAAAGAACAGCAAAATAATCAACATTGCCTATTTGGTCTCTGTTTTCGTATTGCAGAGGTATTTTATCTGTTGTATTGTCATACAAATATGCTGCAAAATATATAGCCTCATCATCATACAATAATTTAACGGTTGTTTTTTTATCCAGTCTTTCCGGTGTGCCGTTTTTTGGTTTAAACATTACAAAATTTTGGGCAGTGGCAGCATGTTGCCAGCATTCGTCATCCAAATTGCCGTCTATTATCGGTTTTACGGATGTTTTTAGGGCTGTAACTTGCTTTTTCTCAATTTGAGCATTACTACAAAGACAAACCAAACTCACAAATAAAATTGGAAGAAATTTCATAAAGATGGATTAACGAGACTAAAGTATTTATATCTTTTGTTAAATTTGTATAAAATGGTGTTAAACTAATTGGGTTTTATGACAGTTATATTGAACTTATTTTGTAACTATTTCTATTTTCTAAAAAATGGCTCAAATTTGTTCATACTTCGTTGCTTTTTTACTCGTAGTCACGGTTATGACTTTTAAAAAGTGCCTCATCTGAACAAATTTTATTTCATTTTCGGTTAAAAACAAAAATGTAGAAATGAGTTCATTGAAAATATTTCTTATTCTCAATGTCAATTGTCAACTAGTTTTTTATTTTTGTAAAACACATCTAAAATAATAAAAATATGAATTTACACGAATATCAGGGGAAACAGATATTAAATAGTTTTGGGGTAAGGATTCAACGTGGCATGGTGGCCGGCAATCATAAAGAAGCGGTGGAGGTTGCCAAACAGCTTGCAGATGAAACCGGTACCGGTTGGTGGGTTGTAAAAGCTCAGGTTCACGCCGGTGGAAGAGGTAAAGGCGGAGGTGTAAAACTGGCTAAAAGTCTGGATGAAGTATCATCAATTTCCGAAGATATTATAGGCATGATGCTAAAAACCCCACAGACTCCTCCGGAAGGAAAAAAGGTTAATCAGGTACTCATTGCCGAAGATGTGTATTATCCCGGTGAAAATGAACCCGAAGAATACTATATGTCTGTATTGTTAAATCGTTCCACGGGCAAAAATATGATTATGTATTCTACCGAAGGCGGGATGGATATAGAAACTGTTGCGGAAAAAACACCACATTTAATCTATACCGAAGAGATAGATCCCGGTGTTGGCCTGTTGCCTTTTCAAGCCCGTAAAATAGCTTTTAATTTAGGATTAAGCGGAATAGCTTTTAAGGAAATGGTAAAATTTGTAACCGCTTTATATACTGCCTTTGTAAAATCGGATTCTTCCTTGTTTGAGATAAATCCGGTTCTTAAAACTTCCGATAATAAAATCTTGGCAGTAGATGCTAAAGTTACATTGGATGACAATGCTTTGTTTAGGCATAAAGACTACGCCGAAATGCGAGATTTACGCGAAGAAAATCCCATAGAAGTAGAAGCAAGAGCCGCAGGCCTTAATTATGTAGATTTAGACGGTAATGTAGGTTGTATGGTAAACGGAGCCGGATTGGCTATGAGTACCATGGACTTGATTAAACAAGCTGGTGGCGAACCGGCTAACTTTTTGGATGTAGGTGGAACGGCTGATGCCAAAAGAGTGGAAACTGCATTTAGAATTATCTTAAAAGACCCCAATGTAAAAGCTATTTTAGTTAATATTTTTGGCGGAATTGTACGGTGTGACCGCGTAGCACAAGGTGTAGTAGATGCTTATACCAATATGGGCGATGCCATAAAAGTTCCTATTATTGTACGTTTACAGGGAACAAATGCCAAGGAAGCCAAAGAACTAATTGACAATAGCGGTATGAAGATTATTTCGGCTACAGAGTTTAAAGAAGCGGCAAACAAAGTACAGGAGGTGATGGCTTAGTTTATTTGTTGGCCTTATTACCTCAAATTATTCATCAAATCTTTGATGTCAGAATGGGATAGATATATCCTAAAATAAGTAACTATACGATTGAAGCATGTCTTGGAAATAGTCATTTAACGAAATCAAACAAAGCGGCTTATTATGAAGTAGGTTCAACCCGGAATAGATTGTATTGGTGAAGAATGCGGGTCAAATTTTTAAAATCCTGATTATGAAGTTCAAATTAGTATTGATACTATTCAGATTAGGATTATTTTTTTTGGTTAATCTGCTCTTCTCACAAGAAAATCTCACTTATTCCAATCCTTCAGAGGTTGGTTTGGATTCTACCTTTATTTACAAGAGTGTAGATTCTATCATGACAGTGGGTATCAAAAATCACGCCTTTCCCGGTGCTCAGGTATTAGTTGCAAAAGACAACAAAGTAATTTTTCATCAAACATATGGTTATCATACTTACGATAGTGTGTTGCCGGTAGCTAAAAATGATATTTACGATTTGGCTTCCGTAACCAAAATTATCGGACCTTTGCCGGCTTTAATGAAACTGGTTGATGAAGGAAAGCTAGATTTGGACAAAGCGTTAAGTGAATACTGGCCAAAATGGAAGCGTAAAAAAGATAAAAAGGAACTTATGCTGAGAGAAATTTTAGCCCATCAGGCCGGACTGAAACCTTACATCGTTTTTCTAAACAAAGTAATAAAGAAAAACGGTAAAATTAAACATCGTTTTATAAGGACAAAGCCATCAAAAAGGTTTACTTATAAAGTCAACGACAGTTTGTACGTAAAAAACCGGTTTAACCGAAAAATGTACCGGATGATTAACCGAAGTAAAGTTGCTGATGAGAAAAAATATAAATATAGCGGCCTTACCTTTTTAATCTTTCCAAAATTAATTGAGAATCTTACCGGATTGCCATATTCTGAATATTTGCAAAAGAATTTTTACCAACCTATTGGGGCGGCCACTTTGGGTTTTAATCCTAAAACCAAAAAAATTAATAGAATAGTTCCAACAGAAGTAGATACCTTGTTTAGGCAAGGTTTGGTCACCGGATGGGTACACGATGAAAACGCCTCACTTTTGGGAGGTGTTTCGGGAAATGCCGGTTTGTTTGGTTCTGCTACAGATTTGGCAAAAATGATGCTTATGTATCAAAATTATGGGGCGTTTAACAGCAAAAGAATTTTGTCTGAAAATGTTGTAAAAGAATTTACAAGAATTCAGTATCCGGAAAATGAAAACCGCCGTGGATTGGGCTTTGATAAGCCATTAATGGGCAATGATACTTTGCCGTTAAAAGACGCTTATCCGGCTCCGGAAGTAAGTGCAGCCAGTTTTGGGCATTCCGGTTTTACAGGAACTTTTGTCTGGGCTGACCCCAAAAATAAAATTACTTTTATTTTCTTATCCAATAGGGTTTATCCAACAAGGAAAAACAGAAACCTCTACGAATATTACATAAGAGAGGCCTTGCAGCAGGTATTTTACAAAGCAAGGGTTGAGCAAAATAATCTTTAAAAAAGTTTTGTTTAAAAAAAAACAAAGTGTTATTCTTTGTACCAATTTTTTAAACGTACCTCTATGGATTTATCCTTATCATTCACTAGTTTTTTAAACGCCTTGGTATCACTCATGTCCGATTTGCCGCGATAGTGATAGGGATAAACAATTTTTGGCTTAAATGCCAGCACGGCATCAGCAGCTTGGTTAATGTCCATGGTGTAGGGCAGATTCATACATACAAAGGCAATATCAATATTTTTAAGGGCTCTCATTTCCGGGGTGTCTTCCGTATCTCCGCTTATGTAGATACCTTTTCCACCAAAGTTTAAAAAATAGCCATTACCTCTGCCTTTTGGATGCATGGCATCATCGCTTTCCGGGAGGTTGTACATAGGAATGGCATTGATAAAAACATCTTTTACGGCACCCATCTCACCGTTTTTTATTACGGTTAATTGACTGCTGTAATCTTCTTGCAAAATGTCCGCTACAGCTTGTGGAACTACAAAAGTAGCATTTTTAGTGTCAATGTTTTTTAGTGTTTCCTTATCAGTATGGTCTTCGTGAATATCGGTTATTAAAATAATATCAGGAGCCGCAAGCCCTTTATATCTTTCCTTTCCACCATGAGGATCTACATAAATGGTCTTGTTGTTAAAAGACAGTACTAAACTTCCATGGGTTATCGGCTGTATGGTTAAGGTGCCTTCAGGAGTTTTAATTCTATCAGGTTTAGGAATCTGTGCATGGCTTGTAGCAAGTAAAAAACAACAGAAACAGAAAGATAAATACTTGGTTTTCATATGTTTAAATTTTAATAGTTAATTAATAATAAATTATAAAATAGAGAACATATGTAATCACTACGTTCTCGCATTAAAAACAAAAAGTAAAAGATGAGTTTAATGCTCGTTTTATAAGTATCAGCTTATTTAGTTTTATAATCTTTTATTTTATAAGGATTTAGAAAATTTTTTTCACCTCTTGTTTTAGGTATTCAATGGCTACCAGCGTAGGAGTTTCCTCATTCATTAATCTTTCTATAACCGCCGTTCGCATATCTTTGGCTGTTTTTACTTCGCCATCCAACATGGCATCTTTTAACAGGTTTAAGGTACTGTTCTTTGCAGTAACAATGGCATTCCAACAGTCACTACTTACATAGATTTGCTGGGCGAGGTTATGTTCAAATTCCTGCTCCACATTGGCTAATAATTTCTTAAAATAAGCCGGTTTGTTGTCGTCTGTCGGTTTTATCCTTACCAATAGATTATTGGGGGAAATCCGTTCCAGAAAAAGCACCATACGTTCATAAGCCTGTAGTCTAAGGGGTAGGGCAACCTTTTGTTTTTCTTTTAGTAAGTTATGGGTTCTGCGATTGTTTTCGTTGGCACTTAACTGTTTAAAAAAATAAATTGCCACTAAGCCCGTAACAATTGCCGGAAGTGTATAACTTAAAAGTTCAATAATTTTCTCTCCGTCCATTTAAGTTTAATTTGAATTCAAAAGTAATTAAAAATAGAATAAGTTTTTTATGTTTTTAACAGGTTTTGTATTTTGGCAATAAAATAGCAGCCAATTAACAAATTTAAATTGTAATTGTAAACTTACAATTGTATTTTTGAATGCTTAAAAATGTATTATCCGGAATTTGATTGGTTTTTTACTCCGGATGATGCTATTCTTAATACAGCATTGCGTTAAATTCACAAATATTTTTAGTGTCGAGTTATCTTAATCAATTAAACACAGAACAAAAAAAGGCGGTTTTGCACAAAGACGGCCCTATGCTTATTATTGCCGGTGCCGGTTCGGGGAAGACCCGTGTGCTTACGTATAGAATTGCACATTTGATGAATGGCGGAGTTGACCCGTTTAATATTCTGGCTCTTACTTTTACTAACAAAGCAGCCAGAGAAATGAAAGACAGAATTGCAAAAATAGTAGGGGGCAGTGAGGCAAAAAATTTATGGATGGGGACTTTTCACTCCATTTTTGCCCGGATTTTACGCTCGGAAGCAGATAAACTGGGTTATCCGTCAAATTTTACTATTTACGACACACAAGATTCCGTAAGATTGCTTACCGCTATTATTAAAGAATTACATTTAGATAAAGATAAATACAAACCCAAGCAAGTACTTAGCCGAATCTCTTCTTTTAAAAACAGCCTTATTACCGTAAGAGCCTATTTTAACAATTCAGATTTGCAAGAAGCAGATCGCAGCGCAAACCGCCCGAAAATGGGTGAAATTTATCATCACTATGTAGAACGTTGTTTCCGTGCCGGAGCTATGGATTTTGATGATTTATTGCTAAGAACTAATGAGTTATTGACGCGTTTTCCGGAGGTTTTGGCTAAATATCAAGACCGGTTTAGGTACATTTTAGTGGATGAGTATCAGGATACCAACCACTCACAATACTTGATTGTTCGGGCATTGGCAGATCGTTTTCAGAATATCTGCGTAGTAGGTGATGACTCGCAGAGTATCTATGCTTTTAGGGGAGCTAATATTCAGAATATATTGAATTTTAAGAGAGACTATGATGACGTGGAAATTTTTAAACTGGAACAAAATTACCGCTCTACGTCTAATATAGTAGAAGCTGCCAATAGCGTTATCGAAAAAAATAAAACTAAATTAGAGAAAGAAATTTGGACCGAGAATGCCAGCGGCGAAAAGGTGAAAATAATGCGTACAGTCTCGGATGGTGAAGAGGGTAGGTTTGTGGCCAATAGTATTTTTGAAAATAAAATGAATAAGCAATTGGCCAATAATAAATTTGCCGTTTTATACAGAACTAATGCCCAATCCAGAGCCATAGAAGACGCTTTGCGAAAGAAAGATATACCTTATAATATCTTTGGCGGCTTATCTTTTTATCAAAGAAAGGAAATAAAAGATGTCTTGTCTTATCTGAGATTATTGGTAAATACTAGCGATGAAGAAGCTCTAAAAAGAATTATAAACTATCCGGCCAGAGGCATTGGTCAGACTACGGTAGAGAAGTTGAGCGTGGCGGCAAACCAATTAGAAAAATCTATCTTTGAAATTGCCGAAAATCCCAGAAAATATGAACTTAATGTAAATGCAGGAACTGCATTAAAGTTGCAGAATTTTGTAACTATGATTAAAAGTTTTCAGGTAGAAATGAAAACTAAAAATGCTTTTGAGATAGCAGATCACGTAGTAAAACAAACCAGAATAATCCGAGATTTAGAAAGGGATGCTACACCGGAAGCCATTAGTAGAGTAGAAAATGTACAGGAATTACTCAATGGTTTAAAGGACTTTATTGATGAGCAAAAAGAAAAAGATGAGGACGCTTCATTAGCATTTTTTCTAGAAGATGTAGCACTGGCAACTGATTTTGATAAAAATCAAAAAAACGAAGACAGCGTATCGCTTATGACTATTCATTTGGCCAAAGGTCTGGAGTTTGAATACGTTTACATTGTGGGTTTAGAGGAGAATTTATTTCCTTCTGCCATGAGTATGAATACGCGTAGCGAATTGGAAGAAGAACGCCGTTTATTCTACGTAGCCCTTACCCGGGCAGAAAAACAAGCCTATCTCAGCTATGCAGAATCGCGATACCGATGGGGAAAATTAGTTGATTGTGACCCTAGTAGGTTTTTAGAGGAAATAGACGAAAAATATCTCGAATACCTTAGTGCAAAGCGTAGTCCGGCGGTGAATAAATTTATAGATGCAGATATATTTGGCGATAGGCCTGCTAATGGTATAAGGTTTAAAAAACCGGCCAATAGAAAAAGTTTTGAACCGGTAAAAAAAACACTGGTAAAACCGCCAAAAAATTTTAAAAAATTAAATGATGGAACCATTACTAATTTATTTGACTGTAAGATAACCATTGGCAATATTGTAGAACATAAAAAATTTGGCAAAGGAAAAGTGCTGTCTTTAGAAGGAACAGGTTCTAATATTAAAGCTGAAATAGAATTTAATGCAGTTGGGAAGAAAAAACTATTGCTACAGTTTGCAAAGCTCAAAGTTTTAGGGTAATTCCACAATTTTTTTCCAATATAATTGTTTATTTGTAAAAAATATAGAAAATGAATAGTAACGAGATTTATTTAGAATATAATTCAAGTCGTGAAAAATTGATTATTCCGGAATACGGCCGTCATATGCAAAAACTGGTTAATCATTGTAAAAAACTGGAAAGCAAAGAAGAACGAAATGAGATGGCTAATGCCATTATAGATGTAATGGGGAATTTGCAGCCGCATTTAAGAGATGTTCCTGATTTTAAGCATAAATTATGGGATCAATTGTTTATCATGGCCGATTTTGATTTGGACGTGGACTCACCTTACCCTATACCTTCCAAGGAAGATTTTTCTGAAAAACCCGAAGCACTGGAATATCCTGAGGCTCAGTCTAAATACAGGTTTTATGGCAGGAATATTCAAAAAATGATAGATACGGCCATAACGTGGGAAGAAGGTGAATTAAAAAATGCTCTTGTTATTGCTATTGCCAATCACATGAAGAAATGCTATCTCAATTGGAATAAAGATACGGTAGAAGACAGTGTAATTTTTCATCATCTCAATGAAATGTCCGATGGAAAAATAAATCTAAAACCGGATGATGAAACACTTACGGAAAGCAAAAATCTCATTAGAAAGAAGCATTCCGATAAATCTCGCTCGCATAAATCCAAAAGAGGCAGAAGGGGTAGAAAATAAATACTAATTTGTTGTTTTATACTTATCTATGGGAACATTTAAAATAGAAGGCGGTTATCAGCTAAAAGGTGAAATTACGCCACAAGGTGCAAAAAATGAGGCACTTCAAATACTCTGTGCCGTGTTGCTTACCCCGGAAGAGGTTACGCTGCACAACATTCCGGATATTAGAGACATCAACAAATTGATTGACTTACTAGAAAATTTAGGAGTCAAAATTCAGAAAAAAAGTCCCGGATCATACTCTTTTAAAGCCGATGATATCAATATAAAATATCTTGAGTCTAAGCAATTTAAAGAGGAGGGAAGTAGCCTGAGAGGCTCTATTATGATAGTAGGCCCGTTATTGGCAAGATTTGGCAAAGGTTTTATACCAAAACCCGGTGGAGATAAAATAGGCAGACGAAGGTTAGATACCCATTTTGAAGGTTTTATAAAATTAGGGGCAAAATTTAGATACAATGAAGAAGAATACTTTTATGGAGTAGAAGCAGAAAAGCTAAAAGGTAATTATATACTCTTAGACGAAGCCTCTGTAACCGGAACTGCAAACATAGTTATGGCAGCCGTGTTAGCAGAGGGTAAAACCACCATTTACAATGCCGCTTGCGAACCTTACCTGCAGCAACTTTGTAAGATGCTGAACAGAATGGGGGCAAAAATTACCGGAATTGGCTCCAATATGATTCACATAGAAGGTGTAGATAGCCTAAAAGGAACCAGTCATACCATGTTGCCGGATATGATAGAAATAGGTAGCTGGATAGGTTTGGCCGCTATGACCAGAAGCGAAATTACCATTAAAAATGTGAGTTGGGATAATTTGGGAAAAATACCTGATGTATTCAGAAAATTAGGTATATCAATAGAGCGTAAAGGAGATGATATTTTTATTCCGGAGCATAAAGACGGTTACAAAATTCAAAATTTTATAGACGGATCTATCCTTACCATTGCCGATGCTCCATGGCCGGGATTTACGCCGGATTTACTCAGTATTATTTTGGTAGTGGCCACTCAGGCAAAAGGGAGTGTGCTTATTCATCAAAAAATGTTTGAAAGCAGGCTGTTTTTTGTTGATAAACTTATTGACATGGGAGCAAAAATAATTCTATGCGACCCACATAGGGCAACAGTCATAGGCCATAATTTTGAATATACTTTAAAAGCAACAACTATGACTTCACCCGATATTAGAGCGGGAGTTTCGCTACTTATTGCGGCTTTATCGGCCAAAGGTACTTCTACCATTCACAACATAGAACAGATTGACAGAGGTTACGAAAGAATTGATGAAAGATTGAGAAAAATAGGAGCCAGAATTTCAAGGTTTAATTAAGAATTCCTCGTCTTTACTTCTTTATCAATTTTGTGATTGAGCGTAAAAACCGGTGTGCTATCAAACATTAATATTTCAAAATTTGACGCCATTCTTTTTGCTGATAACTACGTTGTCTGCTTTTTTTAGGTTTAAATATAATTGGCAACATTTATTTTACTGTCATTTTGACATCGTTTAGAAATTGGCAATACTTTTGTATAAGCATTGGTTGATCTAAAACATTTTAATTATGAGTGATAAAGAAGAGTTTACAGATAAAATGGAAAACAACTCCAAAGAATCATCAGAGAAAATAACTGATAAGCAGGTTGAGGAAACAACTGATTCAAAGGAGCCTGAGCAGCCCGAAGAACCCACTACAGAGGAACTAATACAAAAAGAGAAAGACCGGTATTTGCGATTGTTCGCAGAATTTGAAAACTACAAAAAACGTACTTCAAGAGAACGAATAGAAATGTTTAAAACTGCCAATGAAGAATTGATGACAGTTTTACTGCCTGTTTTGGACGATTTTGACAGAGGATTGGCAGAAATTGGCAAGGCAAAGGATATAAATTTGCTCAAAGGAATGGAACTTATTAACAGTAAATTAAAAAACATATTGCAACAAAAGGGACTGTCGCAAATGGAAGTAAAAGAAGGAGATACTTTTGATGCAGAAATTCACGAGGCCATTACCCAAATTCCTGCTCCCAGCAAAAAATTAAAAGGAAAAATCATAGACATCACCGAAAGAGGGTACAAATTAGGTGATAAGATAATCCGATACCCAAAGGTAGTCATAGGACAATAAAATCAACCATCATATAAACCAATTTATGGCTAAAGAAGATTATTATAAAATATTAGATATAGACCGCAATGCCACTGCGGTGGAGATAAAAAAAGCCTATAGAAAAATTGCTTTTAAATATCATCCGGATAAAAACCCAGGAGATAAACATGCCGAAGAAAAGTTTAAGCAAGCTGCAGAAGCCTATGATGTATTAAGAAACCCTGATAAAAAAGCAAAGTATGACCGATTTGGGCATGCTGCCTTTGAAGGTGCCGGCGGATATGGCGGAGGGGGTATGAATATGGAAGATATCTTTAGTCAGTTTGGAGATATTTTTGGAGGAGCTTTTGGTGGTGGTTTTTCAGGATTTGGCGGTGGCCACGGTGTTGTTAGGGTCAAAGGCAGTAACCTTAGAATTAGGGTAAAACTTACCTTGGAGGAGATAGTAAATGGTGTTGAGAAAAAAGTAAAGGTTAAAAGGATGGTACAGGCCAAAGGTGTTACCTATAAGACTTGTAGTACCTGTAACGGACAAGGCCAGATTACTAAAATAACCAATACTATTTTGGGTAGGATGCAAACGGCAACTAAATGCCCCAGTTGCCATGGTGCCGGTGAAATGATTGACCATAGGCCGGCCGGTACTAATGCCCAAGGGTTGATTCAAAAAGAAGAAAATGTATCTATAAAAATTCCGGCTGGTGTGGTAGAAGGTGTCCAGTTAAAGGTAGCCGGAAAAGGAAATGAAGCACCCGGTAACAGTATTTCAGGAGATTTATTGGTAGTTATTCAAGAACTACCGCACGAAACGCTGAAAAGAGAAGGTAATAATCTCCACTATGATATGTATATCAGCTATCCGGAAGCAGTTCTTGGTACAAGTAAGCAAATAGATACACTTACCGGAAAGGTAAAAATAAAAATAGATGCCGGTACCCAGTCAGGAAAAATATTAAGGTTACGAGGCAAAGGCTTGTCTAGTTTAGAAGGTTATGGTAAAGGCGATTTGCTTATTCATGTAAACGTGTGGACACCACAGAGTTTGTCCAAAGAGCAAAGGTTATTCTTTGAACAGATGATGGACGATGGCCATTTTACCCCAGATCCGGCATCAAATGAAAAATCATTTTTTGAGAAAGTAAAAGACATGTTTTCGTAAAATCATACAGATTCTGGTAAATTTCTGTTAATGACGTGTTGTTTTGATTAAAAAATTTATATATTTGTAGGGTTGAATAAACCATTCAACAACTTTTTCTTTTTCATAGCAATTTTCCCACTCTAAACTTAGAGTGGGTTTTTTTGTCATAAAAAATATTGATTTATTGATGTTCTTATTTTTGGTGGCGGCTAATAAATGTTAAAATTTTTTTTTAACATTATCGCTGACAATAAAACAAACCGGATAGCGTTTTTAAATTGTATTGCTGCGTATGCAATTACCAGTGATATTTCTTTTTCATAGCAATTTTCCCGCTTTCTTTAAAAAGAGAGTGGGATTTTTTTTTGGTTCGTTTTTTTATCCATGAAAAAAATGAACAAATTTATCGTACACCCCACATAAATAATTCAGGTCAAAATGTTAAAAAATGCACTATTTTTGTAGATAGTAAAAAAAAAAGAAAAAGCCAACTTATCGCTCTGTTCTTTTTGAGCAGTGAGGAAAGTCCGGACACCATAGCGTAATCATAGCGGATAACATCCGTCATTTCGTTTTTACGGGATAGGACTAGTGCAACAGAAAGTATGTACAGTTAGGCTGTAGTGAAATCAGGTAAACTCTATGAGGTGCAATGCCACGTATATTGGTGCTTCAATTTTTTTTGAAATAGTGTTACGCACACAATGCCAAGGGGTAGGCAGCTACAGATATGCAGTAATGTAGATCGCAGATAAATGATAAGTTTAAACACAGAATCCGGCTTATGGCTTTTTCTAACCTCGAAAGGGTTTTAAAACCCTTTCGAGGTTATTTATCGCTAATAAAATTT
>PDWJ01001631.1_pt1 | contig 27651 bp, 21 predicted proteins | sample 1430881 | NCBI WGS metagenome assembly PDWJ01 (sample SAMN01162460, study PRJNA174530) | Oral metagenome, whole genome shotgun sequencing project. | biome: Marine environment; feature: Marine mammal; material: Swab sample of the gingival sulcus; isolation source: swab sample of gingival sulcus...
TGTGTTAAGCTTACAGCCATTGTACAAGGAGTGAAAAATGAGGTTTGCCTTTCTTACCGTCGTACTTGTCAGTTTCAATGCTTTACTGCATAGCCAGGATATGTTGTATTACGCAGAAGACTTAGGGAGAGGAGGATGCGTCATCTATAGAGTGAATATGGATGGCACAGGAAAAGAGGTTGTAAGAAGTACGGGAATTGATATTTTAGAAGTGTTAATTGCTGATTACAACCGAGACAAGCTTTTTTTTACCGACTGGGGCAGGTTGGTAAGATGCAATCTAGATGGCTCTGACCCTCATGTATTTTTTGCAGGTATGATTGCCGATGCCAAAATGGATTTTTCCCGCAACCAACTCTACGTGTTGGCACACAAGCTAACTACTTCGGAAGTTTTCAGCGTTGTTTATAAAATAGACGAAAGTGACACCATCTTAACGGCATCTGATCTTGACCCGGTGCTTACCCTGCCTCATTGCATTACTTCCTTTGCACCGGATTTTTCAAATGACTGCATATATTTTCAATCTTATCTTGGTACCACGACACAAGAAACCGTCTATGTTACACAAGGATACGTAAATGATCTTGTCGTCGATAACTTTCACAATCGCCTTTACTGGACAGGTGACTACCCACCGTCAATCCAGAGAAGTGATTTGTCCTTACAGAATATGGAGACTGTTCTCACTCAACCTGTTATTATTGGTGGCGGGGCGTCTAATCATTGGGGCCCCCTGAAACTGGACGTAGTTTTAAAGCAGCCTTTCTCCAGCGTACCTACTATGGGTCAATACGGACTTTTCATTTTCGCGTCTCTTTTCATCCTGCTCGCCTTGGCCCTCAAAAAAAGAAATTGAGAAAGGGCATGCTCTTTGGCGGTCTAAAGGATGGGGAACTGCAATTTGGGCGTGTTGTCATGCTGACGGTTCACCTGATCGCCATAGATTTGCAGGCAGCGTTCCTGTGTTTCGTTCCAAAAAACACAAAACATCCAGCGATAAATTATTTTATTTCTTAATGATCGACATTAAACAACAGGTTAAACTGACGATCGATGCGCTCCCGTGCCGCTCAACTCTTCGGCCTGACCTCTGTAGGCAGTAAAGCGCTCAGAGAGCATTTGAACCTTATTCATTATTTCACGGGGTGTCGATCCATCTGAAAAGGACTGGACTTTCCCGGCTCTTTTCAAGACTTTCCCCTTTGATACAACGGTGTGTATTTCACTGCCGTCCGACGCCCAGATAAGGTTCTCCATGACGTTGTCCTCCCTGGTGGGAACCATGTTGGGGCGATTCAAGTCAATTAAAATCCAGTCCGCGTCCCTGCCTTCAGCCAGTTCACCCTGGTTCAAGCCGAGCATGTTGGACGGAATGCGCGTAATCATTTGCAGGAGCTGTTCGGATTTGAGCAAGGTGGCATCCTGCTTGAACGCTTTCTGATATTGCGCTGCCAGGCGGGCCGCCGACAGGATGTTCTGGTTATCAGCGGAGCCTGAGCCATCGGTTGAAATGGCGACAGGTATACCCCTTGCCATCATTTCGATCACCGGCGGCATTCCCGAACCCAAAATGGTATTGGCCAGCGGGTTGTGAACCACTTTTGTCCCGGTCTCTGCCAGAATGTCCAGGTCCCGCGGTCCGCAGTTGACCTGATGAGCGAGAACCGTATCTTCATCCAAAACGCCGATGGAATTGGCATATTGAACAGGAGTCATACCCGGTTCAACCTCCTGTCTGAACCAACGGGTGGTGGCGGGCTCTTCTGAACTGTGAATGTGGAACAGGGTACCGTGCTCACGAGCCCAGTTCTTCAGGGGAATGAGCGTTTCCCTGCTGTTGGAAAAAAACTGATCCGGCCCCGGACAGAAGCTCGTTCGCGGGTAAGGCCCCAACTCAAGAGCCCGATTCAAGCGTGCCACCGCCTCTCCTGGCTCATCCAGCAGGTCTTCGACGTAGTTCCTGTCCTGACTGCCAACCGCGACAATCATGGTTGTTCCCGCTGCTTGGTTGGCTCGGGCAATATCACTCAGGTGATACTTGTTGTGGTTGCAGTGGTGAACCATGCTGGAAGTAATACCGTAGTGGATATCGCACAGGCGGGCCATTCTGTAGGTTGCCAGTTGAGGGCTGCAGCCCAATTCTTCCATCAAATCCCGTTGAAAGCGATTGATGAAGCCGGTAAAGGGATTGACCGCGTGATCCAGCCAGGATGTAAGCGGCTCATCTTTGGCAATCCCAATTAGAGGCTGTTCGTGGTCGTGACCGTGCGCCTTGACAAAGGCCGGCATCAGAACGCCGTTGAACATCGGCACATGGGATGAGGAATCGACAGCGTCCCGTTCATCGAGCCCCATAACCGCAAGCTGACGGCCGTATTGCCTCAACAAGCGCTGCCCTGTTTCCGCTGTGTAAGCTCCTGCTTCTGCAATACGGGAGCCTTCTGTAAGAATGTACCCATCACTGATTCGCAGACCGGGCTCTTTTTCAGTTAACGGCAGCATCAGCCGGGCTCGACAGAGTGTGTAGCGTTTTGTCATGCAAACTCTCCTTTTGGCAGTATTATTGGAATTGCACTTGTGCCTGGCAAAGTGAATGGTTGTTTTATTACTCGATCCGGCCCATAGCTCTCAAGACTTTCTCGGCCGTGAAGGGCCAACTTCTGATCCAGACACCCACAGCATCGTGAATGGCGGCAGCAATTGCGGGAGCCGCTCCGTTACACGAAATTTCCGCTATGGACTTACTGCCGAAAGGTCCGAATGGGTCGTTGGTCTCGATGAGTTCGGCTTTAAAGTCTTCAGGTACATCTCCGATCATGGGCACTTCGTATTCCATTAAATTGGGATTGAGGCATTTGCCATGTTCATCCAGCACCAGTTCTTCAAAAAGAGAATGGCCAATGGTCTTCAACGCACCGCCGTACATCTGACCTAAGGCCAGTTCCGGGTTAATGGGCGTGCCGCAGTCCTGCAAGGCGTAGTACTTCTGAATTGTAATTTCACCCGTTTTGGTGTGAACGGCTACCTGACAAAAATGCGCGCCGTAGGGAAAAGCGGCCTTATCCGTGGTGAAATTGGCCGTAGCGGAGAGCTGTCCGCTTCCCGTTCCCGACTGGGCGTGTCTGGATATGTGCTCGAAGCTCAGTGTTCCGGTGGATCCAACCACCTTTGAGGGGTACTCCAGGAAGAGGTCTTCAAGGGGTTCGCCCAGCATTGCTGAAGCGGTCTCGAGAATTTTCCGCTTGAGACCTTCAGCGGCTTTCATGGCAGCGCTGCCCGAGAAAAAAGTGCCGCTGGAGGCGTAGGCACCGTCGTCATAGGGAGTTGTATCCGTGTCGGCCGACAGCAGTGAAACATCTTCCATGGGAACATGAAGCACCTCGGCAACCATTTTGGTGGTAACCGTATCCAGACCGGTACCCAAGTCGGCTCCGCCGCTTAGCAGCATCAGTGTTCCGTCTCCCAACAGGGAAACGGTGGCATTGGCGGCGTCCAGACCGGGCAGTCCCGAACCCTGCTGAACAGTGGACAAGCCCTTGCCTATTTGAATGTCGGGGTCATTGTGTTCCTCTCTTTTTCCCCACTGAATGAGTTCCGCGCCTCTCCTGAGTGCCGGACCCAGACCACAGCTAGACACAGCCTGGGGAACGCCTTCCCGGCCTTCACCCAGACAGCGAAGGATTTCGAGCATGGAACCATCGTGCACGCGATTCTTCTCGATCATTTCCAGGTGATCCAATCCCAGCTGATCGGCAAATTCCGCTATGGCCGTCTGCAGAGCGAAAGAGCCCTGAGGCGCCCCGTAACCCTGATAAGCGCCGGTGGGGGGAATATTGGAATAATAGCTCGTCACGTTGAAGAGAACGTGGTCACAGAGAAACAGCGGCAGTGATTTGCCACAGCCATTCATGGGAACGGTAAGGCAGTGGGCGCCATAGGGCCCGGTATTGGCTTTGAGATCCATTTTCATGGCTGTGAGTTTGCCGTCTTTCTTGGCGCCCAGCTTGATTTTGATCCTCATGGGGTGCCGGGTTCTGGAGGCAATGAACTCCTCTTCGCGGGTAAACCTGAAGAAAACCGGCCTGCCGGTCACCCAGGTGCAATAGGCCGCAACCTCTTCCAACACAATATCCTGTTTGGCGCCAAAACCACCGCCCACCCGTTCCTTGATGACGCGAATCCGGTTTTCCTTGATACCGAGAACGCGGGCGACAATGCGCCTCAAGTGCCACGGCACCTGGGTGGAGGCGTGCACAATCAGCCTGTTTCCTTCCATGCGGGTGTAGACAACATGAGGTTCCACCGGGGTACATTGGATTTGGGAGGTGCGATATTCCTGTTCAAAAATGTGATCGGCCAACTCGAATCCGCGTTCAATATCGCCAATACCGCCCGACACACTGGCGGCGATGTTCTTCCTGGGGTTGGCGTGAATGGGAAATTGATAGATGATTTTGCCATCGCGCGGATCCACATGGGATTGATCCAGCCCCTCGGGTTCCCCAACCACGTATTCCTGTAAACTGTTGTGCACAAGCGGAGCGGTATCGGCTTCGGCCTCTTCAATGGAAAGCACAGGCGGCAGGATTTCGTATTGAACGTTTATTTTCTTTAAAGCCTTTTCCGCAATTTCAGGTGTTTCGGCCACAACTGCGGCTACCCGGTCGCCCACATGCCTGACTTTCTCTCCAAAGAGTTTGCGATCATAAGGCGAGGGTTCGGGAAAACCCTGACCGGCCTGGTTGTAAAACACATCGGGAGCATTTTTATGCGTCACCACCAGCACCACGCCGGGAACGGCCTCCGCCGCGCTTACATCGATATCGGTGATATAGGCATGAGCGTGAGGTGAACGCAGCATTTTGAGGTGACAGCTTCCGGGAAGAAGCCTATCCTCCACAAAAGCTCTTTCACCGCGAACCAGCCTGGGACCATCGACTTTGGGTTTGACTTTACCGACCACTCTCAAGTCGTCGCGAAATTCAGGAGCGATTGGAGTGGTAAATTCGGGGTCCCGCACACGTCTGGCCGCCAGCTGAACAGCGAGATAGTACTGTTCATAACCCGTACAGCGGCAAAAAATACCCGACAGAGCATCCTTTATTTGAGCGCGATTGGGGTTGGCATGTCTCTGCAGGAGTTCTTGGGTCGCCAGCACCATCGAGGGTGTGCAATAGCCACATTGCACCACTCCGGCATCCACAAAGGCAGACTGAATGGCGGATAACTCCCGATGATGTGACAGGTACTCGATGGTATGGACTTGCTTGCCGTGAACTTGAGCTGCCAGCAGCAGACACGAGTTCACGGTTTTACCGTCAATCAGCACCGAACAGACACCGCAGCTTCCCTGCCCGTCACAGCCGTTGCGTATGGAGATAACGCCCTGCTTTTTCAGTAAATCGCCCAGTGAAAGGGAGGGTTCTATGTCAACTGATTGTGGCATGCCGTTTAACTCAAATTCAATTCTCATGGACTTACCTCCACGCTCTTCTTCACGGCCTGGAAAATCAACTCAGCCAACATGTGTGAATGAAAGGAATCTAAACCCTGCAATTCCGGCTCTGATTGAACGCTGTTATTAATTCGCCGGTTCAATGCCATGTCATCACGACAGGAAAGGCCGTTGACTGCACCAGCAGTTTGCGGCAGCAGCATAGCGCGGGTAACGGTACCTCCGATGCCGATCCGGCACTTGGTGAAACAAGCCTCATCAACAGAAGACAGGGCAGCCACAATCAAACTACAGGATCTGATCGTGGAACTGCGATAAAAAGACAAACCCGCCGCACGTGAAATGGAATGCAGAGGAAGGGTTAACTGGGTAAGGAGCAAGTCGTTTTCAGCATTCAAATACGCCTCCAGTGAGAGTTCCTGTTCAACCCCGTGCACGGTTGTATTCAAGGCAAGCAAGGCCGGTAAAAGGGCTCCCCGACTGAGTCTGGAGGCGAGATGCCCGCCCAGCGTGGCGCGGTTCCTGATGTTTCTGCTGCTGATCAACAGGGCCGATTCCGCCAGAATTTGCGGACAACCGGGAAAATCGATCAATTGTTGAAAAGTACAATTTGCCCCGATCTCAAACTTGTCTTTCCGTTGACTTAGCGTGTTGGAAACAATGTTTTCCAGATAAATAAGATGTTCATATTCCTGTGGATGATCACTGGAATTGATAAAAGTACCCCCTGAAATATAGGCGGCGAGATGACCTTTCTCGCGTTTCAGACAAACCGCCTCATGGAGCGATTCCGGCCGATGAAATGAGATAGTTGATTTCATGTTTCATTCCCTGTTCAAGAGCGTTCTGTTTTACCTAAATATATGTTGACAAATAAAATAAGTCAAGTATTTTGGGTTTTGCGCGGGCTGTATCAAGCCCGAAAAATACCGTTACCCCTGACGGTTTTCCTCTTACCGTCTTTGATAACCGATCCGGCAGACCATTTGCACAGGTGTTGACGCTTATTGAAGGCCAACACTTTTAGTGCCGGGTATCTAAAACGCCGAATTGTTTCCAGTCCGCTGCGGTCAGAAGTCGGGTTCCCCTGAGAAATAGAGCGTACCCGACTGCGGTTATGGGAATGGATAGCGGAACACTCCATTGGGCAATGAAAAAAGCCATGGGATAGCACAAAAGACTTGCGAGCAGGGGTTTCATGAAAGGAGTCCAAACTGAAATTTTCTTTCCTCTGTAGAGCAGAAAAACCATTAAAAACAAGCACAACACCCATTCGGAAACGACCGTAGACACAGCAGCCCCCAAAAAACCCATTTTCGGGATGAGGTTCAAATTGAGAATGATATTGGTTAACACGGTCAGACTGACACCGCCCAATGCCGCTTTCTGCCAGTGCAAACCCAGAAACAGACGCACCAGGCTGGCGTTAATGAACATGGCGGGCAAGGCCCATACCAATAAATTGAGAGCCGAGGCAGCGGGTAAAAACTCCAATGCACGCTCCGCTTTCAGAAAGAATAGCTCGATCATCCATGTGGAAACCAGCGGCGTGCAGAAACTAATGGGAAAAGCGATCAGCAGCAAAAGGTAGGATCCCTTTGAGAACTGTTCCCATTTGGTCTGAAAGGAGACCTCTTTTTTAGAGAAAAGAGGAAAAAGACTGGATGCAAAGGCCCCTGAAATGAACAACAGAGCCTCAACCATGGTGTAGGCCACTTTGTAAAACCCGGCACCTTCCAGCGAATCGAGTTTGGGAATCATCAACATATCGATGTGAAAGTACAAACCCACCATGGTATTCAAAAGTGCCATGGGGGCCGCAAAGCGAAAAATATCGGTTATCACGAAAGCGGATTCTGACTCGGAGGAAGTGAGACAGGGACGAACCAAATAGAGTCCCAGAACACAGCGGGCAAGTGAGGCCAGCATGAACGAAGCGCAAAAGGCAAGCAGGTTGTTCCAGTAGATTAAACTTGCAACACCCAAGAGCGCAAAAACGAACCAACGCATCAGGATCAGTTTGGCAATGGCATTCAGATCTCTGTTTCCCTCTAGAATGGACTGAACCGTCAAGGCGACATGATCAAAAAAGAGTGCTCCCAGTACAAGTACAAGAGACGCTGTGAAGGGTTTCAACTCCGATCCCAACCAATCAGCCTGGAATGCAAAGGCATAGAGGACAAAAGTCAGCAGCGTGATACCCCATTTGAGGCAGTTTATTTGTAAAAACTCTTTTTTACAAACGGGATGGTTGGCAACATGTCTGGTTAACCACAAATCGATTCCAAAAGTGGAGACAATAGTTGCCAGCATGAGCATGGTGAGCATGGTGCCATAGGCCCCCATCCTGGTGGAACCCAGCATGTTGCCCATTAAAAGGAGGATGAGAAACCCCGTAAGGCGCCCGACAACCTGAGCCAGCATAAGGTTAAAAGTCTGACGGATCAATTTTCTGCCTTTTCTGTCAATTCCAGCTGAGTCCAAAAAACCGAGTCATAGCGATAATCATCATTGGGGCCAGGTCCGACTTTTAGATGAATTGCCTCCGTTTGTGCTGGAATGCTCAAAGAGAATGGATGATCTCGGCGATCCTGATCCTGATTTTTAGCATCGACCCATTTTTCCCAAACCCAGGTAACATGTCCTTCTTCCCGAATTCCCACCTGAAAGAAAACGCCGTCGCCTTCTTTCTGCCATGATTCGGGTGGTAAAGCAACAGCACCTGAAAAAACCATATCTCGGGACAACACCTGGGGAAAGGCAATTTCTGCATCGGGGTGCATGTGAATCCCTCGCACCCATTGCCGGTTGGGAAGATAAAAACCACTGATATTGGCATAAGTTGGCGAACTCAATTGAATTTTCTCAATTTGATCAAAATCCTTCAAAAAAGAATTCACCCTATAGAGAACAGCCCTTCGCACCTCTGAAGCAGGTGCCATGGGTAGAAACCCATCAAAGCTGCGATAAAACCCCGCGTGAGACTCGGTATTGAAAAGAGATACACCTGCAAAACTGGCATACCTCATGTTGGCTATGGGCTGAAGCGTCCTTTGCAGCTTCGGGCTAATTAAGCCTCTTGTTATCAGAACATAATCACCTGCTTTCAATTCATCGACATCTGCTGCAAGGTAATTGGCTCCCGATCTCCCAAGGTACACGGCCAATCCGGAATCATCGGAAAACCACAAATTTTGAAATCCACCCAGCTTGTTCTTCAAATCACGGTACAAATTCCAATCCGCGTAAGCCTGTCTGTAATCCACCGCTGCCATAAAAGCGCTGATGGAAATGAGAAACACGAGCAATCCACCGATGTAAAATGGCTGAACCTTGAATCTCGGCCGGTTGAATAACAGGATAATGGCGGGAGGAATGGCAGGCAGAAAATATCGCGCTGTTGCATAGGGCATAAACAGGATATTGGCCGCCATCATACCAAAGAACCAAATGGAAAATAACAGGCGTCCAGCAGAACGCACTCTCGATCTTGGCAGAAGTCGAAAACCGTCGATCATTTTAGCCAAGACAAAGAAAACCCAAATCGCTCCAATTAACATGAAGAACCTGATGACGACCTTCTCCAGCCAAGCGTAGCCCTCGAACATGTTGTAGCTCACACCAAGATAGAAGAAAGTGAAGCTAACGATGGACGCAAAAACAACATACTCCAGAAACCGTCTGCGATTGAGCGATGACAACAGCATGGGGGTTAAAGCCACCAGTCCTAAACCACAAAAAACCAATACACCGATTGTTTTGTGTAAATAAAAGTCGATTTTCATCCCGGACGCGACTTCTGATGTGATGTTGTAGTCAATTTTACTGGCCATGAAAGGGAAAAAACCCGATATGCGATAAACAAAAAGGAGAAAGAGCAGGAAAACAATAGTTGGAATAATAATCAGTGCCAGACTTTTTCTCTTTCTCTCTCCATAAACCAACATATAAACAAGCATGAGTGGGATCAGCGAAACAGATTGATAACTTGTGAACAGGGCGGCTGTCAAATAGAACACTGTTTTTACAGCTGAACACCTGTCGCCATGTTCAATAAATAAAACCAGTGAAGTGATACTCCCAAGCCAGAAGGTGACCATGGCAATATCGGTCATCAGATTGGTTGCATTCACAAAGAACAGAGGAGAAAAAACCAAAAACCAAACCCATAAAGGTGAGATTCCCTTCTCCTGACTGAGCTTCCTGCCTTCAAATAGCGTGAGGAAGGGGAATATGAGAAATCCAAGATGATACAGCCAGAAAGGCGCGATTCCATCCCGCGAGCCTATGCCGAGTATTTTCGTGAAGTAGGGAATTAAAGGCGGATGCGTGCTCTCATAGGGGCTCAAGTTCTGATAGATCTTCCCCAGAAAAGTCACTTCTCCAGAAGTTGATCCCAACAAACTCCAGGGTAACAGGTTCCCAATGTGAATAAATAGTGTATCGTCAATATGAAAGGGTTTTTGTACAAACAACAGGAGAAACAGAAGTGGTGCAAAATACCCCATCTGTTTCCAGGAACGCGGCTTCATAATGGCTGCTGTCACCTGGAACTTCCTTTAGGAACCAACTCACTCAGGAAGGTTCGAGCCCCGCGTTTCAAAAGAGAAGTGGAAAAAAGTGCAATTAAAAGAGCCAGACTAACCCAGTGGAAAGCAGTATACGATTCAAGATCCGAAGACACTGACACCAGCGGCTGAAAGTCGTGCATGAGTATATTGACGGTATAACCACTGAGAACCGCTAACCCGAAAGCCGTGCCGCCAAATAAAATGGCCGCTTTTTTTCCATGTAACTGCGATAAAACCCCAAAAGTACTGATATTGGTTGCGGGTCCTGTCAGCAGAAATGCCAAAGCGGCACCGGGCGACAGGTGATGCCAAAGCAAAACGGCAACCAGAGGTGTGGCGCCTGTGGCGCAAACGTAGACCGGAAGCCCAATGAGCGCAAAAACAGGAACCTCTAAACTGGACGGAATGTATTTCAATGTATCAGCATCAAGCAGGGGTGCAGCCAGAGAGGCTATGATGATACCCAGTAAAATCCACGGAGCGGTATGATCGACCAGATTGACAAAACCTTCCTTTAAGCCGCGCTTCAGTCTCTCTGAAAAGCGCTCATTTGCCTCTTTTGTGTATTTCTCCGGTTCTATCTCATTCTTCACCAGTTTTCCCACAAAGCCGCCGACCAGAAAGGCAACCACTGCGGCTGCAATCAATCGAACAAGTGTCATCTCGATACCCAAAAGCGGTAAGGAGATCAATACAGCGTCGATCCCTAACTCAGGCGTTGCGATAAAAAAAGCCATGGCAGCAGCGGTCGGAGCGCCTTTGGATATCATGGAATGGTAAATGGGTACAATTCCACATGAACACACGGGCAAAGGCAAACCGGTGGCCATACCCTTGAGTGACTGTTTCCAGGTATTGCCCTTACCCAACCAGAGAAGAGCACGATGGGAAAGAAACGTCACTGCCAATCCGGCCAGAAGATAGGCCAGCACCAGCGCGGGTGCACTTTCAAGAGATAAGCTTATAAAAGTGCTGCGAACCTCATGGCCAAAATTGGTTTCGCCAAAGACATGGTGGTCATGCTGAATAGCGATGAGCAGCAAAACGCCACAGATATTACCTAAACCGGAAAACCAATTCAGTTTTTTTTCAGTGGAACAAATCGAGTGTCCGTGACTCTTGCCATGGCCCTGATGAAACACAACATGCAACAGGGAGCCCGCCACAAAAGCCTGAAAAAGAGCCAGACTGCTGCTGTGAAGAAGTGATGGACCCGTGAAGTACCCGATAACCGTCACAATGCCAATCAACACAAGCATCCAAACGGCTTTATTTCTCCCAAACTCGGGTTTTAAAAGCCACCACAGGGTGAGACTCACAGGAATCCTGTGAAGAATAACCGCTAGAGCTAAAAGCTCATGAGTATGCTCCCCCCCGTGATGATGACCTCCTGGCAGTGAAAGCGTGGCTCCATCCATGCCAGCGTGTAAGAAAATACCCATCACCCCGAGAATTAAAGCAATTTTATGCGTTTGATGGACGTTGTGATGAAAGATCTTTTCGCCAAAGGACGGGCCAATTAAACCCAACACACCAAAAAGTAAAGCCAGCCAGCCGCCATTTACAATGGCTTCAGGCATAATGTGTAGAAACACCAAGCCACTGATGGTAACAAAGATAAAGCCATCGATAAACTTCTCCCATCTCAATCTACCCTGGATGAAATGAAAAATAAGGGGGCCGGTGGCTAAGGCCAGCAAGCTTAGTATTAAAAAGGTCATTAAAGAGTCCTGCTTAAAAGATCGGTTGGAAATGAAGTGAAAGGGCTAAACCTGTTTCGACAAGCACCTGGCGGCTTATTTCAAGTAGGTCGCAAACCAGCCGTGAACCGTTTTCCACCACATTTTGGCATTGAGCGGCTTTTGGACGAAGTGGTCCTCATCGGGAAAATACAGCCACTTGGAGGGCACACCCTGTCGCTGATGGGCGGTAAAGAGTTCCATGCCCTGGTTGACGGGTACGCGATAATCCTTTTCTGAGTGAACCACCAGCATGGGCGTTTTAAAGTTTTTGGCGTAATGGTGCGGCGACCACTTCTCATAAAGCTCTGGATGATGGTAGTAATCACCGCCGAACTCCCATTCCGAGAACCACAGCTCCTCGGTGGCTCCGGCCATGGAAGCCATGTTGTAAACGCCGTTGTGGCAGACCAGTGCCTGGAACCGATCGGTGTGCCCGGCAATCCAGGCAATCATGTAACCGCCGTAGGAAGCACCGGCCGCGCCCATTCGATTTTTATCAATGAACTTGTACTTGTCTAACACGACATCCAGCCCCGTCATCAGATCTTCATAGGGAAGACCGCCCCAGTCCCTGCTGACAGCATCGCAGAAAGCCTGTCCATAACCCTTGGATCCATGCGGATTGATCATCACAACCACATAACCGGGAGCCGCGAAAAGCTGGCTGTTCCAGCGGTAGTGAAAGTTATTGGACCACATACCCTGTGGACCGCCGTGAATCAGGAACACCAGAGGATAGGTTTTATTTTCATCAAAGAATGGGGGTTTGATCATGAAGCCTTGAACCGGATCTCCATTGGGGCTTTTAAACCAGAACGACTCCCAGGGGTTCATTTCTATGGCATTCAGGATCGCTGCGTTCTCATGAGTTAACGGACTGATTTTCCCGGTTGAAGTGGCCATCACAAAAAGTTCAGTCGGCTGCGTGGTTTGCTGACGATGAAACAGAAGCTTTTCGCCATCGGAACTCAGAGACAAACCGTAATCATAGGTTCCCTTGGTCAATTGAACGATCTTACCCTGCAAGTCAACATGATAAATGGACTTGCCACCCTGAAAATTGGCAGTGTAATACAAGCCCCTGCTGTCCGGCTGCCAAACCAGACCTGAAGCAGAGTGATCGCCTTTGGAACTGAGGTAAAGATGCTCTTTCCTGGCTCGGTCATAAAGAACGACCACTTTTCTGTCCGCTTCAAAACCGGCTCGTTTCATGGATACATAGGCAATGTACTTTCCGTCAGGTGAATAATGAGGCTCGGCATCACTGCCCTTACCGAGTGTGATCCGTGTTTCTTCTCCAGACTGAAGATTTTTTATAAAGACATCGTTGTTGGTGCTGATGGCCACCATGGGATCGGTGTTTTTGACGAAGGCGATTTCCTTGCCGTCAGGTGAAAAGTCGTAATCATGAGAAGAACCCAAATCCAGCGGAGGTGCGTCAAAATCGCCCGGCGTGACGTCTTTGCCTTCACTCAACGTATCGGTGGAGGTTAAGAAAAGATGATTTCTCTGACCAAAAACCCAGCGATTCCAGTGCTTGAACATCAAACGGTCAATCAGCATTCCGCTGTGCTCAAATTCCTTTTCTTTTCCTGTTGATACGGTACTCGCAAAAAGGAGCTGTTTCCCATCGCGCGATAAACAGGGGCCGCCCGCGCCATCGGGGTGCTCGGTTAAAGCAACACAGGCACTGCCGTCAAAGCCCTTTTTATGGATTTGTCCACCGGAAGAGAACAGGAAAAACGAGCCGTCGGGCGACCAGACCGGCGAGCCCGCGTTCATGCCGGCAGGTGTCATGGGCTTGGTCTCACCTGTTTGCAGATCAACCATAACAATCCACGAGCAGAGTTTGTTTTCATCGATATTGGCAACAGACACCCTATAAAGTGCCTTCGTGCCATCCGGTGAAATGACCCCGCTTGAAACACGTCTCATAGAGAACATATCTTCAAACGTAAGGGCTCTTTTCTCAGAGGCAAAAGCCAGACAGGCAAGGGGAATAAGGAAAAGGATGGTTTTTCTCATGGGTCAACTCCAACAGACAATTTTACAAAGATATTATTGTAACATGGCCCGCACAGAAGCTGTTTGAGAAAGTCCGTTTGATCTCTATTGGATCTCTAAGCGTCACTTTTTCTGAATTCCCGTGGTCCGATACTTTGAGCCACGGGAATCACGGAAGTTGTTTTTTTCGATACCACTTTAATCCGATGCCAGAGATCTCAGGCTTTCAAAATGGAATATACCGGTATCGTGTCCATCCGAGAAAACAGGCTGAATGGCGTAGCGGCCAACCGTCTGAATGTGTTCCACACTCAAGTCTTCTGGAACCGTTTTCGGATCGAGCAGATCTTCGCCTGTCCACTCGTCTACGCAGACAGCACAGGGACACGCGAGCCTGAGTTTTCGCACGGGAATGATGGACGTATCGCCGTTCTCCCAAACGATACCCAACTCGGTTTGACTCACTTGCCACAAAGCCTTCATTTCAAGACCTGAATCCACTTCCATTCTGGGTGGAACGGTAATACGCTCGCCGGCTTCCATGGGCACCCATTCCAGGTTCAACACAGAGGTGGGTACTTTATCTTCAAGCTGATTGAGGATTTTCTGTGCTGCCTTTTCCAGCGTCTTACTCGACTCCGATTCGGGATGGGCTAAAATAAACGGTTTGCCTTCATCACCGGAAGCGGTAATACCGGGCTCAATGGGTATCCTGGCCAGGATTCGCGTTTTCAACTCTTCCGCCAGCATATGGACCGCAGAATCACCGAAAATTTCCGTTTTCTGCTGACACTCATCACAGATGAAGTAGCTCATGTTCTCGACAACTCCCAGAATGGGGACTTCCAAACGCTGGAAGGCCTGTGTTCCCCTGATGGTATCGCTCAAAGCCAATTCCTGAGGGGTGGACACAACAACCACTCCCGAAAGAGGAATATTCTGGGCAAGCGTTAGCTGCACGTCCCCCGTTCCCGGAGGCATATCGACGATCAAATAATCCAGCTCATGCCATTGAACATGAGAAAAGAACTGGCTGAGCACCGAGTTGAGCATGGCTCCGCGCCAGATAATGGGCGTTTCAGCGGTTGTGAGATTGGCCATACTGATAAACTGCAACCCGTACGCTTCCAATGGTTTAATGGTATCCTGATAAGGACCGGGCTGCGGCCAGGAGGTATTGCCGAGCATCTTGGCGATGCTGGGTCCGTGAATATCGGCATCCATTAAGCCCACTCTGGCTCCAAGCTGGGTTAGCCCAATGGCCAGGTTAACCGCAACGGTGGATTTTCCAACTCCGCCTTTGGCGGAATGCACTGCGACAATGTGTTTGATTCCGTGGGTACTCATATCACACCTCCATGGCATTGGGATCAAGTTGCATGATCGGCTTGGTGCTTCTCGCACTGATACCGCGCGCGACTTTATCTGCCAGACTGAAATAGGGTTCTGCAAGTGGCGAAGAGGGATCTCTGAATACCAGAGGTTCACCTGATCCCATAATGGAGGGAATCTCGGAACTCAACGGCAGTTCTTCCAGAACGGGAACACCGGTTTCCTTGGCCATTTTGCGGGCTCCCTGATCTCCGAAAATAGAGTGTTTCTTTTCGCATTTTCCACACTTGAACCAGCTCATGTTTTCTACAATTCCCAAAATGGGGACTTGTACCTTGCCAAACATCTCAAGACCCTTTCTTGCGTCGATCAATGCCACATCCTGCGGTGTGGTTACGATCAACGCGGCAGAGAGCGGCGGTTGCTCGGTTAAACTCAACTGGACATCTCCCGTTCCTGGCGGCATATCGATCAGCAGGTAGTCGAGATCATGCCATTCGGTTTGATAGAGAAATTGCTGAACCATTTTGTGAAGCATGGGTCCACGCCAGGCTATTGCCTGACCGCGGGGAACAAAGAAGCCCATGGACAGCCACTGAACGCCAAAGCGTTTATGCGGAACAAGCTCTTGTTTTTCATTGGCAATGACCCTTTCGTGCAGCCCAATTAAAAGCGGTATGCTTGGACCGTAAATATCGCAATCCACCACACCGACACGAGCGCCTTCCTTGGCCAGGGCCAGTGCGAGATTGACCGTGATGGTTGATTTACCCACTCCGCCCTTTCCACTGGCAATCGCCAAGGTGTTCTTTACCCTGGGAATGGGATCTTTTCCCACATAGGTAACAACCCGTGTATTGGGTTGAAACCTCAATTTCTTCAGTTTAAATCCGTTTTGCCCCAGTAAAGTGTCGCACTGCTTGTACAAAGCCTCACTGTGACAGTTCAAGGGCGTGGATACTTCCAGATTAAAAGAAACATCTTTACCGTCAATCTGGAGATCTTTAACAAAACCCAAAGAGACGATATCCTGATTCAAACCTGGATCATGGACCTTGGAAAGAACTTCCAAAACGCGTTTTTCATTCATGCCTGACAACTCCTATTCTATCGCTCACTACTTGTTTTAATCTCTTTTATCTGCCACCGCGTTCCAGCTAGGGTGCCGCCTTGATTTCAGCCAACGATATGGGCCCAGCAAACGAAGCCACTTTTTGCTCATATTCCCGCACCTTTGAGAGAAAAGCGGGTTTCCTCTTTTTTGAAATAGGCAGACCGGGCTGGAACTTCTGTTTTTGAGGATTGACGTATTTTCCCTTGATCTTCATACCGAAGTGAAGGTGATACCCTGTAGCCAAGCCGGTTTTACCCACATATCCGATGACCTGACCCTGCCGAACACGTTTACCCGATTTGATGCCTTTGCGAACTTTGTTCAAATGAAAATACTGAGTCAGCATCTGCCCTTTGTGTTTGATGGTGACACCTTTGCCAGCACCCCTGCCAAGCCAGCCGGCACTTTTAACAACGCCATCGGCCACGGCCATAACGGGTGTGTTTTTGGGCGCTCCGTAGTCGACACCATTGTGGGGTCGTCTCTTCTTTAAAATGGGATGAAAACGCTGACCTCTGAAACTCGAAGTAACACGCACAAATTTCAGAGGGGATCTCAATACATCCCTAATCAGAGATTGCCCCTTGCTGTTGTAATAGGCGTCTTTACCCTTTTCATCTTCAAAAAGGTACGCATCGAAAACATCTCTCTGACCGAAGTACTTACCGCACAGAATTCGCTTGTAATTCAGAAATTCCTTCTTGCCCCCGCGTTCAACATAGGCCGTCTCAACCAGAAACTCAAAATGATCGCCCTTTCTGGGGTCCTGATAGAAATCGATATCCCACGCAAACACTTCCGCTACTTTAACGGCCAGACCGATGCCTTTGGGAACATGGGAAAAAGCCTCGTAAAGACTGGTCTGTATTTCACCCCGGTAGTATTCTACTTCGGTAAACACATCGATTTGACGCCTGATCGCCACAGGCTTGGCACCGAGATCGTGGACATCAAAGACATCGATGGGTGAAAGGTGTAGAGTGAACTGACATGGAAGATCATCGAGAAACCTCAAATCCCAGGAAACACCGGCCTTCACGCGTCTGAAATCCACATCCCCCTTTAATGACTCTACCACTTTTTGAACCATTCGAGGTGTCATACCCGCGTCAACCAACTGATCGAACAGGGGCTTTTCTGAAGAAAAAACACCTGACTTCAACTCAATAGACGGCTGGGGTATGCCTTCAGAATCGACCGCAGGCTGGAGTGTCTGACTGGAAGGCTTAAAAACGCCTCTTTTCTGGATGTCCTCTTTCTGGCGGCCCAAAAAATTCCAGAACAAGCAGGTAAATATGACCGCACTCAAAATGACAATTGTGTTGCGCTTAACATGAAATAATTTAGACAAATGAAACCTCAAACCATGGTCGGAATGGACGTTTGATGCGGTTCAGCGGCTGGCACGATCCAAATAGAGTTCATGTTGTTCACAATCGTGCACGAGGCTCCTGACTGAATCCAGCTCTTACATTTAAAATGAACTCCTCTGTTTACAAGCATGAATGTCTCCGCAATTCCGGCAAGGGAAAATCCCGCTGCCAGCGGGATCGTGTCCAAATGGGTATTTAGTACCGGTAATGATCCGGTTTATAGGGACCTTCTACCGGTATTCCAAGGTAATCCGCTTGCCTGGTATTCAATTTGGTCAAGTGAACACCCAGTTGATCAAGATGCAGACGTGCCACGTCTTCATCGAGATGCTTGGGAAGAACATGAACACCAACCGGGTACTTCTCCGGCTCGTTCCACATGGCCATTTGTGCCAGTACCTGATTGGAGAAGCTGTTGCTCATGACAAAGGAGGGATGCCCCGTCGCACAGCCCAGGTTCACCAACCTGCCCCGGGCAAGCACAATAATTGACTTACCATCCGGGTAGATGAAAGAGTCCACCTGAGGCTTGATATTCTCTTCGCGGATATCGCTCCGGTTCACCAGGTAGGCAATATCGATTTCCAGATCAAAGTGACCAATATTACAAACAATCGCGTTATCTTTCATGACATCCATGTGTTGACCGCAAATAACATCGCGGCAGCCGGTTGCGGTGACAAAGATATCACCCACAGGCGCGGCCTCTTCCATGGTGACAACCTGATACCCTTCCATAACCGCCTGCAGTGCGCAAATGGGGTCGATTTCCGTAATCAGGACGCGCGCACCAAGTCCCCGCATGGATTGAGCACAGCCTTTCCCCACATCGCCGTACCCGGCAACAACAACCACTTTTCCAGCAACCATGACATCGGTGGCGCGTTTAATGCCGTCTGCCAACGATTCACGACACCCGTAAAGATTATCGAATTTGGATTTCGTGACAGAATCGTTGACGTTAATGGCGGGTACTTTCAACTCACCCCGCTCATGCATTTGATAAAGACGATGAACTCCCGTGGTTGTCTCTTCCGAAATCCCTCTGAGATTATTGAGCAACTCAGGGTAGTCCTGACAAACCATGGCAGTCAGATCACCGCCATCGTCGAGAATCATGGTCAGCGATTCACCGTCTGGCCAGAAAAGGGTCTGCTTAATACACCAGTCGTACTCTTCCTCGGTTTCACCTTTCCAGGCGAAAACGGGAACACCGGCAGCGGCAACAGCGGCAGCGGCGTGATCCTGTGTGGAGTAGATGTTACAGGAGGACCAGCGCACGGAAGCGCCCAGTGCGGTTAAGGTCTCAATAAGGACTGCTGTTTGCACGGTCATGTGAAGACAGCCGGCGATACGGGCACCTTTCAAAGGCTTGGAGCCTTCGTATTTCTTTCTCAATGCCATCAGTCCGGGCATTTCCTTTTCGGCAATTTCTATTTCTTTTCTGCCGAAGGAAGCCAACGAAATATCTTTTACTTTGTAATCTTTAACAGCCGTTTCCATTTTCCATCTCCTAACTGTTCAGAATGTCGACCATATCCGCTTTTTCCCAGGGAAACTCCGAACGGCCAAAGTGACCGTAAGCGGCAGTTTGCAGGAAGATGGGCTTTCGCAGCCCCAGCTTGTCTATAATGGCCTTTGGAGTGAGGTCGAAGTGTTTCTCCACAAGTTTGACCAGTTCAGCATCTTCCATCTTTCCTGTTCCGTAGGTGTTGACATAAATTGAAACCGGTTCTGCAACGCCAATGGCATAAGCCAACTGGATTTCACATTGCTCCGCTAAACCGGCCGCAACCAGATTTTTGGCGACGTAGCGGGCGGCGTAGGCGGCAGATCGATCCACTTTGGTGGCGTCTTTCCCGGAAAAGGCTCCGCCGCCGTGGGGCGCGTAGCCGCCATAGGTGTCGACAATGATCTTTCGGCCTGTAAGACCCGAATCGCCCATGGGACCGCCAATGACAAATCGGCCTGTCGGGTTAATGTGAAATACAGTGCCTTTGTGGAGCATATCAGCGGGAAGGACATCCATGATCACATGCTTCTTGATATCTTCGCGCAGCTCTTCAATGTCAATATCATTTGAATGCTGGGAAGAAACAACAACGGCGTCGATCGCTACAGGCCTGGTGCCATTGTATCGAACCGATACCTGGGACTTCCCGTCTGGCCTGAGATAAGGCATGAGACCCGACGTTCGAACCTCGGTCAGCTTCCGACAGAGAGCATGGGCCATTTGAATGGGATAGGGCATTAACTCTGGCGTTTCTTTGCAGGCGTAGCCAAACATCATGCCCTGATCGCCCGCACCCATGCGGTCAACTCCCATGGCGATATCAGTCGATTGCTTGCCCATGGTGAGCATCACACCGCATGTGGACGCTGAAAAACCCTGCTCCGATGTGGTGTATCCAATTCTGGATACCGTATCCCTGGCTATTTTTGGAATATCGATGTCTGTCTTGGTAGTGATCTCTCCACCAATGTGGATAAGTCCCGTGGTGAGAAAAGTCTCGCAAGCTACACGACTGTTGGGATCTCCTTCCAAACACGCGTCTAGCACGGCATCGCTTATCTGATCGGCAATTTTATCAGGGTGGCCTTCTGTCACTGATTCAGAAGAAAATAAAAATGTCATATGTTTTTTTCCTTGTAATAGTAAATTGATGGGGATGGGTTAGTTTGGATAGACAGCCCCCGAAGGCTGAGTCAGGTACATGAGCCAAGCCAGTCCAATCCCAAGTACAAATAACAGGCAGAAATAAAGAAGAAAGTGGTGATGCCATTTATGCTTGTTTTTATTGTAGTAGAGCGCATGAAAACAACTGCTGAGTATGGTTGCAGTTATAAACATATTGATCAGGTGCGACTTCATGGGCAACCCTCCAGAACTCAACATCTTAACATATAAATCTGTTTTTAACTTGAAAAGTGCAATTGACACGCCTGCAATTCACTTTTTTTCCACCTGACAAGACCCGTCCTGCAATCATCTTCTGATATACGACAGGCAACACGCACCGCGAACGTATCAATAACCGGCGAAACTAAATCGATCAAACAAACCCGTTATCCTTCCATATAGTTCAAATATGTGAGTCGCTCACATCTCGCGGTTCTGATTTCAAACCAGGTTTTACCGCTATTGATAGGGAACAGGGTCCGCCAGGAATTGATCTCCATCCATTTTTCTGCTATAATTGAACTTCTTGCAAGGAGGATGTCTATAGCATGTTTGCTGAAGGTGATTACGTTTTTTATCCCAAGGGTGGTGTTTTTCAAATAGAAAGCTTATCCGAAAAGAAGATTGCGAATAGAAGAATTTCCTGCTTTGATCTGGTATCAAGTGACGGGAAAACAAAAATAAGCATACCAACACAAAATATTAAACGAGTTGGAGTTAGAGCTCTGTTATCAACAGATCAGCTGGATTCTTCCCTCGAACAATGGGCTCCTGACCCTCATATCCAAAAGCTACACCATAAAAACCGAAAAAACCGCTTTGAACTCTTTCGCCAATCAGGCAAATTCAGCGAAATGGGTGTTGTCATCGTGACCATTCACAAACTGATTAGTATCGGAAAGGCAACGTTTGAAGAAAAGAGGATTTACGAACAAGTCCGCAAGCGCATTGTCGATGAAATCTCCATCACCAAAGAAATGTCAAACTCAGAGGGTGAGGAATTCCTCATGTCGGAACTGGATCAGGCCATTTTGAGAGAGGGGAAATCCTCCCTCGACTCAGAAAATGGCAATGAAACAAAAAAACAGACCGATGATAGCCAGAACAATGAAAAAGGAAATTAACTTCCACTTTCAGTCAAAAAAACAGCTTCTATTTCCAAACAGCCTCTAAAGACACCTGCAACCATTTTGCCTTTAATATCGTATAGTCGCTTTGAAAACGGGACGCTTGAGTCCCCAAAGCGCGTCACACACGAGCCATTCCTCCCCTGAAACAGTTTTTCCGAATGACTGTCAGATGGAAGCATTTCACGAAAGGAGCAATCCATGAGCTGGACAAGCCGTTTTTTTGCGATGGTCCTCTTTTTTTCATTTGCTGAACTGTACCTGCTGATTCTCGTCGCAGAACATACCGGCATATTATTGACCATTGGTATGTGTATTCTGACCGGCATTGCAGGGGGAAGCCTGGTTCGTGTTCAGGGAATTAAAACACTCTACAACATTCAAACGACCGTCTCACGGGGAGAGATACCAACTCTTGGCATCGTATCGGGACTGATTCTTTTAATTATCGGTGCCTTCCTGCTAACTCCAGGATTCATTACCGATGGAATCGCCTTTCTATTGCTCATTCCACCGCTGAGGTATCAGGTCAGCAAATGGTTTCTCGCCCGTTTTAAGAAAAAGGCCGTTTGGTACAGGCAGTCATGGGACTCCAACACCACTGTAATTGATGTTGATTCAGAGGACGTTTACTGAGGACAGACTGCTTCTTCAGTAAAAAAATCGCTTTACTAATACGTCGTTTTATTTAGTTGACTCTCACCACACTTGCACCTGACGATTCAGAATGCCGTCAAAGACCCCCAGGTGATGAGGTGAAGCTCATAAAAAAACACACAGCTGATCCTTGCTGAACGGTATTTTTCTGGTTTAAGTCAGTTCTTCGGGCTGGAACTTGAAGGAACGCGAACAAAAGACGCAGTTGACAACAAGGGGCTCGGACTTTTGTTTCATATCCTCAATTTCCTTTTCACCAAGTGAGTTCAGCATTGCCAAAACCCTCGACGCAGAGCAGTTACAGCGGTAAAGCACGTTTTTTGTTTCCAGATGCTTGACAGCCAAACCCTTGAAGAGTGTATCGCGAACCACATCCTGGCCGTCTTCACGGCTGAAAATTTCGCCTAGAGGGGGAATAGAACCCACATTGGACTCCAACTGATTCAATACTTCGGGATCGGCACCCGGCATGGCCATGATTAAAATACCGCCCGCCCCTTTGATTCCCGACTCTGGGTCCAATTCAACACCTAACTTCATTCCGGAAGATATTTGTTCACTTTTTTGATAGTAGTTGGTCAGATTCTCAGCCCAGCCTCCGGGAATGAGCGGCACCACGCTGGAGTATATTTTATCCGATTTGACCAGCCGTTTCCGAACCGTCAATTCTCCCTCTCCAATCGCTCTGAAAAACAGCGCTTCTCCGGCCTTTTTCTCCATTTGAAGGTGAGCGTCTCCACAGTAACCTCTGGCTTCTCCCTGGGAGTTGGCCTCTATCGTAACGTGCTTCAGTGGTCCTGAACCCGAAGCTTTGATGGAAATGGTTCCCTGCACCTTGAGATCTGACGCCATCAACAAGCCGCTTGTAACCGCCTCTGTGATAATTCTCAATGCAATGGGATAAGGCTGTAATCGCGAATAGAGTTCACGTCCTACATTACCCGTCTCAACGACAAAAGCACGAAAATTTCCATCTTCTCCCATGTATTTTTTCAATTGCCCCATGAACTGTCTACTCCCAATAAGTTGCTGAACTGTATGCCGTTTCAAATACCGTTACACGGCTCACCCTGGCCGTTGGGTTCTCAGTCCAGTCCATTCTGCTCTGCGCTTCGCGAAAAATGTGTTTTGCAAGGTTCTCAGCACTTGGATTTAACTCTTTAAATGCGGGTAACTCATTCAAGTAAGCGTGATCTAATTCTTCCAAAATCTGGTTCAGGCATTTTTTTATGGTTTTAAAGTCCACCAGGATGCCGTTTTTCTGCTGTTGTTCGCCCTGCACATACAAGTAAACAACCCAATTGTGACCATGCAGGTTCTCACACTTGCCGTTGTAATCCCGCAGGTTGTGCGCCCCCGCAAAATCTTTCTTAATTTTCAACTCAAACATTCTTCGTCTCCTAACAAATGGCGACTATAACACAAAACAGAACGGCAATCATGCATTCTCTTGGCCGTGAAATACACCAGTTGGTCTTTTCCAGTTCAAAGAACAAAATCCATTGCGGAAATACATGCTTTTTGCTATAAGTCCGCATGGTTTGGAGGTCATTTTGAGGATTGCCAAGAGAATAGATCAACTCATCGGGGATACCCCGCTTTTGTGCATTGACGATGCAAATGAACAATCCGCTGAAGTCGTCGCCAAATTAGAGTACCAGAATCCCGGCGGAAGTGTTAAGGACCGTTTTGCACTGAGTGTCATTCGGGAAGCGGAGGCAAATGGGACATTAAAGCCCGGAGGAACGATTGTGGAAGCCACCAGCGGCAACACCGGGATCGGCCTTGCCATGCTGGCTGCGGCATGTGGTTATAAGCTGAAGTTGACCATGCCTGAAAGCATGAGTACAGAACGCAAGAAAATTCTAAAAGCCTACGGCGCGAAACTGATTCTGACACCCGGAGAAGAAGGGATGAAGGGAGCCATTGACAAAGCCGAGGAAATTGTTGAAAAAGAAGGCGGCCTGCATGTAAGGCAGTTTGACAATGCCGCCAACCTAAAGAGCCACTACACCATGACGGGCCCGGAAATCTGGACCGCCACCGAGGGTCGCGTCAATGCTTTTGTAGCTGCGGTTGGCACAGGCGGAACACTGGGCGGCACGGGAAAATACCTCAAAGAACAGAACCCCGACATCGCCATCGTGGCTGTCGAACCGGCCGATTCAGCTGTGTTGAGCGGCGAAGAACCCTGTTCACATCTCATTCAGGGTATTGGAACGGGTTTCATACCGAGCATATTGAATACAGACCTGGTAACATGCGTGGAAAAAGTCACCATCCAGGACACCATTTCCACCGCCAGAGAACTCTGCAGCAAGAAAGGCGTTCTGTGTGGAATCAGTTCAGGAGCCATTGTCTGGGCAGCGCGAAAAACCGCCCGAAATATCGCTGAAAAAGAGGGCACCGGCCTCGGGAAACGGGTGGTTTGCATCATCCCAAGCAACGGCGAAAGGTATCTCAGCACCGTTCTCTTTGAAGACTTGCAATAAGCTGAAACTGACCCGACGCAACGATCAAACAGGAAACAAGAGAAACAAGGGACACCCAAAGATCAAAGGCTTGGGTGTCCTACGGTTTTGCCATTGTTTTGGCGATAACGGCATTCATTTAAATTATTGATCACTTTGTTCTACTGAATAAACAATAGCCAGGCGCTTTTTTATCTTTACTTTATGCGATTCTAAGCCTATATTGTGAATGATATAGCTATAAATCAATATATCTTTGTGCGATGCACTTCGCGTTCCACTCTTGTGGTAGAAAACGCAAAAGTGCCTGCTGTTTTTCAACTTATAACGACAGGAGGTTCAAGCATGAAAACTAAAGTAAACCACCTTGCCCATAATGTCCCTGGCGTGCGTGTGATGGGAGTGATCGCTGTTGCGTTTTTCTTTCATCTTGTTTTGTGGAGCAACAACCACATCGAGTCGCAACATGTTCCAGATGCCGGAGAATGGTCCAATCACTCAAATGAAAGTCAAGTTGTTGAAGCCTTCCCTGCAGAAAAGCAATACTGCCTGTCCTGTCATCAGGGTATTATGTCCGCTCGTTCGGTCAATTCCAAAATGATGCGGCAAATTTTTAAAAGAGGTGCGGAACAAGGCGACCCCAACGGCTGTGTTATTTGTCACGGCGGCAGTCCTCAAGAAACCACAGATAAAGATAAGGCTCATAATGGTGTCCCCAAAGGCGGTCATTTAAAGGCCTTCACTGCTGTACCCGGTGCTTTGCAGGTCAATGAAAACACCTGCGGATTGTGCCATCAGGACCACACCTACAACGTACAACGCTCGATTATGAATACCGATGCCGGAAAAATGAAAGCGCTCACCTGGAGTTGGGGAATAGCTACCGAAGATAAAAATCACCTATGGGGTGACCACGACATCCATGACCCTGATGGAACTGTACCACGCTTTGGAACAGAGCGTTATAAAGCGTACATGAAAGAGATGGCCGACGCCTTCCCAGGACAATACCCCAGTGAATTAAAGCAAATACCTGATGTAGATCTAGGTAAACTGTCAGAAATGCCTGAACAAGCTGTTTTTACTTATTTGCGCAATTGCAACGCCTGTCATCTCAGCAATAAAGGAAAGCAAGATAGAGGACACTTCAGAGGTATGGGCTGTGCCGCCTGTCACAGTTTATACAGTAACGAGGGTTTTTACGAAGGTGCTGATCCGTCTATCGATCAAACTCAAAGTGGACATGTGATGGTTCATAGAATGCAGGCAACGCGCAAAACCAAAGTTGAAGTAAACGGAAAACATTTTTCGGGTATACAAGTATCTACGTGCACGGCCTGTCATTCGGCCGGACGAAGAATTGGACACGCCTATCAGGGCTTAATGGCTTTGGGACACGGCGACCATCGAGGTCCTTTTAACGAAGAGGGAGAATCCCAAAAAGCCAATGCGGGTTATGTATTTAAATACATCCGCAATGACGCCCATCATCGTATCGATAAAAATGGGAAAACAGTTACCGGCCTGTTATGTCAGGACTGCCACACGTCCAACTCAATGCACGGCAACGGTAACATTGGTTCTACTTGCCTGGCTACTGTGGAGGTAGAATGCGCCGATTGCCACGGAACACCTGAAAGGTACCCCTGGGAATTACCCATTGGTTACGGCGACGAGTTTAATAAAAAGTTGAATAGGGACAATGCCCGGGGGGTATCGGATAAGCCCATGAACGTAACCGCCGAGTTTGCTACAAACTATGAAAAGCAGGATGGGTATGTACTGTCTGCTCGCGGTAACCCTCTGGGAAATGTCGTCAAGTCGGGCAATCGAGTCATTGTTCACTCCGCCAACGGACATGACTTTGAAGTTCCCGTATTGAAAAACCTGAAAGAAGAAGGCAGCTGGAACAATCCGTTAAAAGCAGAAACAGCAATGGTCAAGATAGCCGAACACATGCAAAAACTGGAGTGTTATGCTTGTCATTCCACCTGGGTTCCGCAATATTATGGCTTTAAATATGTTATCGATTACACCAAACAATCAATAGACTGGCTGGACTCTCCGGAGATTTACGGAGCAGACGGAACAACTGCCGATTACAAAGGTGAATATGTGATGCAACCCGGAGCCAACACCAATTGGGATTATAGCCATGTACGCTGGGAACAACCGCCCCTGGGTATCAATGGCGAAGGACGTGTGTCCCCTCTTACCGGGGTTATACAAACGGTAGGTACCGTCCTTGATCCGCAAGGAAAAACCATTGTCTGGAATTATGTCGCTAAAACGGATCAAGGCTATAATGCCATTGAACTAGCACCGCTCAACCCTCATACCACCTCACGAGCATCGCGTGAATGTACAGATTGTCACGGTAACTCAATAACCATGGGTTATGGCGTTGACAACGGGGATTACGATAGCAGCCCTGAAGTGACCCGCTATGCCGACATTGTAGACACGGAAGGTCACAATGTAAGTGAATTCACTCAAGCACAAATTCATGCCATAGCCGAATTGCATGGAGACTTTACACAGCTATTAGACAAAGACGGTCAGCAATTGCAAACCGTTGACAGCCATTGGCCTGGTTCACAACCTTTGACAAAACTGCAAAGAGATGTGTTGTCGCGTTCAGGGGTTTGCCTGTCCTGTCACCGGGATATATCCGATGAGGACATACCTGTCAATATGCTGCGTCAGGTAGCCGCAATGACCAACATGTCCTTTAAAACCATGGACGAACACGATGCCATTGTAAATCAAAACAACATGCTCATATCATGGATCAAGGCCATAGGTATTGTATCAGCGGTTGTCTTTGTTCTTTTGCTATGTGTTGCTGCCACTCAAAGAAAACGAATCAAGAGATTGTTTGGCCAGTTTAAAGCAGGTTACAATTCGGCAGCACAAAAAGAAACGATGGACACAAACTGAATAACAAAAAGGGAAATAAGGACACCCAAAAATCAAAGGTTTGGGTGTCCTGTGTTGTTGCTAATTAAGAGAGTTTAACAATGCTTTTATGTACAATTCTAACGGTTCTTTTTTTTAAAGAAGTGAAGGTGGAGTATCTTCCCCCTTCTTTCACGATAGATCAAAAAATAGATTTAAGAATG
>PDWJ01001614.1_pt1 | contig 27642 bp, 23 predicted proteins | sample 1430881 | NCBI WGS metagenome assembly PDWJ01 (sample SAMN01162460, study PRJNA174530) | Oral metagenome, whole genome shotgun sequencing project. | biome: Marine environment; feature: Marine mammal; material: Swab sample of the gingival sulcus; isolation source: swab sample of gingival sulcus...
GGCGATGACCGGGCGCCCCTCGACCTCGAGCATGGCCTTGGGCTTGTCCAGCGTGAGGTTGCCGAAGCAAGTGCCCTTCGACGCGGCGAGCAGGATGCCGCGGCCGCCCTTGGCGCGCTGGGGCAGGTACTCCTTCTCCCAGATCTGGTACTCGGCCATCCCCTGGAGCCGGAAGATCTCCTTGACCGGCGGCAGGTCGGCCTCGATGTGAGCGAGGGTCTGCTTGTGCTGCAGGTGACGCGCCGTGCGCTTCATCGCCGCGATCCCGCTGCGCAGGATGTGGTTGGCCCAGATGATGAGGCTCACCCCGAGGTCGCGGAACACGTCCGTCGGCGTGTCGTAGTACATCGTCGGGACGATGACGACGGGGCAGCGGTCGCCCCACTCGCTCATGAAGGCCACGACGTCGTCGGGCTTGCGGATCTTGGAGTGGCACAAGATCGCGTCGGCGCCGGCCTCGTGGTAGGCGGACGCCCGCTTGAGCGCCTCCTCCAGGCCCCAGCCGCCGATGAAGGCCTCGGTGCGGGCGACGATGCTGAAGTCGTCATCGAGCTGAGCGTCCTTGCCGGCCTTGATCTTGCCGCAGAACTCATCGATGTCGGCGAGCGGCTGCTGCTCTCCTTTGATGAAGGAGTTGGTCTTGGGGAAGACCTTGTCCTCGATGCAGACGGCGGCCACGCCCCGCTGCTCGAGCTTGGTCACCAGCCGGCGCATGTTGTTGAAGTTGCCGTAGCCGGTGTCACCGTCGAGGAGGATCGGCACGGCCGTGTTGTCGGACATGAACTCGAGCACCTCGAGGACCTGGGTCCAGGAAGCCTCGTTGTTGTCGCGCACACCCATGGCCGCCGAGATCGACAGGCCGCTGCCCCAGATGCCCTTGAACCCGGCCTCTTCAACGATCTTGGCGGACAGGCCGTTGTGAGCCTCGCAGATGAACTCGAGCTCCTTCGAGTGCAGCATCTGCTTGAATTGCGTCGTCTTCTTCATCAGGACCTCGGCTCGTCCGGCCGTCGCCCGCGCCGTGTCTTGCGGTGCGGGGAGCCTAGCCGTGACAGGCGCTTGTAGCGAACGCCGGTGACGTTGGGCAAGAGTTCAGTCGACACGCCCCGACAGCCAGGTAGATTCGCGCTGATGTCCGATGCCTCTGCCTATCGCGCCCTCCCCCCGGTCGACGCCCTCGCCGCCCACGACGCCCTCTCCGACGCCCCCGCCTGCGATGCCCTCAAGCGCGACGCCGCCCGCGACGCGCTCGACGCCGCCCGCGACGCCATCCGCCGGGGCGCCCCCGCGCCCGAGGCCGACGCCCTCGCGGCCCACGCGGCCCGCTGGCTCGCCGAGGCCCTGAGGCCGTCGCTCGTCCCCGTGGTGAACGCGACCGGGATCCTCGTGCACACCAACCTCGGCCGGGCGCCCCTGTGCGCCGACGCCCTGACCCACGCCCTCGGCCCCTGCACCCTCGAGTACGACCTCGAGGCGGGCGCGCGCGGCTCGCGGCGGGTCCACGCCCAGCGACAGCTCCAGGCCCTGTCGGGTGCCGAGGCCTCCCTCGTCGTCAACAACAACGCCGGCGCCGTGATGCTGACCCTCGCGGCCCTGGCCCGCGGGCGCGAGGTCGTGGTCGGCCGCGGCGAGCTCGTGGAGATCGGCGGCAGCTTCCGAGTCCCGGAGATCTTGGAGGTCTCCGGGGCGCGCCTCGTCGAGGTCGGCACCACCAACAAGACCTGGCTGCGCGACTACGAGCGAGCCATCGGCCCCGACACGGCCGCGGTCCTGCGCGTGCACCCCTCGAACTACGAGATCCGGGGCTTCGCCCACCGCCCCGAGCCCGAGGCCCTCGCCGCCCTCGCCCGCGAGCGCGGGGTCCTGTTCCTCCACGATCTCGGCAGCGGCACCTTCGGCCCCCTGCCGGCCCCCCTCGAGGGCGCCGACCGGGTGCGCCGCGCCGTCGCCTGCGGCACGGACGTCGCGACCTTCAGCGGCGACAAGGTCCTCGGCGGCCCCCAGGCCGGCGTCATCGTCGGTCGCAGCGCCGCCGTCGAGCGCCTCGCCCACCACCCGATGGCCCGCGCGCTGCGCCCCGACAAGCTCACCCTCGCCGCCCTCGAGTACACCCTGTCCGCCTATCGCGCCGGCGCCCTCGATCGCGTGCCCGTCGCCCGCATGCTCCAGCTCCCCCTGCCCGCGCTGACCGCCCGCGCCGAGGCGCTGCGGGCCGCCCTCGGCGACGTGCCCGCCGAGCTCGCGGTCGCCCCCTGCGACGACGCCGTCGGCGGCGGCAGCCACCCCGGCGAGACCTTCCCCGGCGTGGCACTGACCGTACGGCCGACCTGCCGCGGAGCCTCGTCCGTGGCCGCGCGCCTGCGCGCGGGCGCCCCGCCGGTGATCCCCGTCGTGCGCGGAGGCCGCCTGTGGCTGCATCTGCGCACGATCGCCGAGGATCAGGACGACGCCATCGCCGCGGCGCTGCGCCACGCCCTCGCGCCCTGATCGCTGGCAGGCCAGCGTCGGCTGGAGCGCGCACCGCCGCCCGGGGCGCCAAAGGCATTGACACGCCCTGGACCGCTCGCTAAAAGACGCGGCCTCGCGCGGAGCGGTGCGCCCGCGGCGAGTCTACGAAACGATCCCGAACGAGTTCGCACCACGAGGTATCCACTACTATGGCCGTCAAGCTTCGCCTCGCACGACACGGCTCCAAGAAGCGCCCGTTCTACCGCATCGTTGCTGCCGACGTCCGGGCGCGCCGCGATGGCCGCTTCCTCGAGCACGTGGGCACCTACGATCCCGCCTACAAGCCGGCCGCCGTCGCCCTCAAGCGCGACCGCATCCGCTACTGGCTCGACCAGGGCGCCCAACTCTCCAACACCGTCTCCGACATCCTCGCCGAGTTCATGGACACGCCCGACACGGCCATCCGCTCGACGAAGAAGGTCGTCAAGCCCGCGCCCGCGGCCGAAGCCAAGCCCGCGGCCGAAGCCAAGCCCGCGGCCGAAGCCAAGCCCGCGGCCGAAGCCAAGCCCGCGGCCGAAGCCAAGCCCGCGGCCTCCGACGCCCCCGCCGCTCGCTGATGGCGACCGAGATGGACAACCTCATCGAGCTCGTCGCCAAGCAGCTCGTGGATCACCCCGACGACGTCCGCGTAGACAAGCAGGGCTCCGATGGGCCCACGGATCGCTATGACATCGCGGTCAACGGCGGCGACCTGGGCCAAGTGATCGGCCGCCAGGGCCGCACCGCCCGCGCCATCCGCGCCGTGGTCCGCGCCGCCGCCGCCAAGCAAGGCCGGCGGGCCCAGGTCGAGATCCTCGACTGATGACGTGGGCCGCCAGCGCGGCCGCGTCGCCCCGAGGCTCATGAACCTCCTCGTCGTCGGAGTCATCGGCAGGCCCCACGGGCTGGGGGGCGGCTGCTATGTCAAGCGGTTCAACCCCGACTCGCCGCTGTGGGCCAAAGGCACCGCCTTCAAGCTGCTCGACGCCGCCGCGCTCCCTGGGGGGCGCCCGGACATCGTGGATGCCTCACCCCTCGGCGAGATCGTCCTCGATGACGCCTTCGTGGCCGCCAAGGGCCGCACGGTCTGCGTCTTCGAGGGGGTTCGCTTCCGCGACCAGAGCGAGGCCTTGCGGGGCCGCTTCCTCGCCGTGCCCACCGAGGCCCTCGACGCCCCCGACGACGACGAGTTCTTCTACTACGAGCTGAAGGGCTGGCCCGTGGTCGACGTCGAGGGCGCGGTCCTCGGGCACGTCGTCGAGGTCATCGAGACCTGCATCGAGCTCCTCGAGGTGCGCCCCGTCGCCGGCGGCGACCACTTCTTCGTGCCGGTCGTGCTCGAGATCGTCTCCGAGATCGATCGCGAGGCGCGGCGGGTGGTCGTCACGCCGCCCGAGGGGCTGATCCCGTGAGCGCCTACCGCTTCGACGTCGTCACCCTCTTCGAGCCGCTGGTGGCGGGCTACCTGGGCGGCAGCGTCGTCGGGCGCGCGCTCGCTCGTGGCCTGTTCGAGGTCGGCTTCACCAACCCGCGGGACTTCACCGAGGACGTCCACCGCACCGTTGACGATGCCCCCTTCGGCGGCGGCGCCGGCATGGTGATGAAGCCCGAGCCCCTTGCGCGGGCCGTCGAGGCCGTCCGCGGCGCCCATCACCCCGAGCGCGTGGTGCTGCTGTCGCCCGCGGGGCGCGTCTTCGACCAGCGGGTCGCCGCCGAGTACGCCGAGCTCGACGGCGTCTGCCTCGTATGTGGCCGCTATGAGGGCGTCGACGAGCGCTTCACCGAGGCCTTCGTCGACGAGGAGCTGTCGATCGGCGACTACGTCTTGACGGGCGGCGAGCTCGGGGCCCTGGTGGTCATCGACGCCGTCTGCCGCATGTTCCCCGGCGTCCTGGGCAATGCCGACGGCGCGGCCGACGAGTCCTTCACCGGCACGCCGCTGCTGGAGCACCCGCAGTACACCCGGCCTCGGCGCTGGCGCGACCGCCCGATCCCCGACGTGCTGCTCAGCGGCCACCACGCCAAGATCGCCCAGTGGCGACAGGAGCAGCGCGTGCGGCGCACCCGCGCGCGGCGGCCCGACCTCTATGCCCGCTGGCTGAAGGCGCAGCGGCCCCCCGGAGGCCACGATGGAGACGCGCCGTAGCCGAGCGTGGACGCAGCGAACGCCCTTGCGTCGGAGCTGGTGATGGAGGTCTATGTCGCCCTCGCTCACCACCCCGTGCTCAACCGGGCGGGTGGGACGGTGGCCACCGCGGTCACCAACCTCGACATCCACGACGTGGCTCGCTCAGCGCGGACCTATGGGGTCACGGGATACTTCATCTCGACCCCCGTCGAGCAGCAGCGCTCCCTAGTGGCCCGGATCACGGACCACTGGACCACAGGGAGCGGGGGTGGCCGCCACCCTCTGCGCGCCGAGGCCGTGCGCCTCGTGCGGGTCGTCGACAGCATCGAGGAGGCGGTCGATCAGATCGCTCGACAGACCGGGGCGGCGCCGGTCGTGATCGGGACGACGGCCCGGACGGAGCGCGCGACGAAGAGCTGGGAGGTCCAGCGCCAAGCGCTGCTGCGCGACGCCGGAACGGCGCTGCTCCTGTTCGGGACCGGGTGGGGGCTCACGGCGGAGGCGCTGGCCGCGTGCGACGTGATCCTGCCTCCAATCGAAGCCATCGCTGGACGCACCGGCTACAATCATTTATCAGTCCGGTCCGCCGTAGCCATCGCGCTCGATCGGCTCCTCGGCGCCAGGACGAATCAGAGCGAGAGTTCGGAGTAGGAAAGATGAACACCAAGAGCGCCATCGATAGGATCGAGCTCCTGCAGACCCGGCAGGACGTGCCTGAGTTCAAGGCCGGCGACACCCTGCGCGTCCACGTGCGCATCCGCGAGGGCGACAAAGAGCGTATCCAGGTCTTCGAGGGCGCCTGCATCGCGCGCCACAACGACGGCCTGCGCTCGACCTTCACGGTCCGCAAGGTGTCTTACAACATCGGCGTCGAGCGTGTGTTCCCGCTCCACAGCCCCCGCATCGAGCGCGTCGAGGTCAAGGACCGCGGCCGCGTCCGCCGGGCGAAGCTGTACTACCTCCGCGCCCGCCGCGGCAAGGCCGCCCGCATCCGCTCGCTCCGCGACGTCCGCGGCTAGCCAGCCCTGCAAGTCAGGCGCACCCAAGGCGTGGCAGAGGGTCCCCAGCTCGGGCTCTTTCGCGACGCCGCGGTGCGTTGTGGCCAGGTCGAGCAGTGGGCCCGAGCGCAGGGCTTCGACCTGATCGTCGGCCTCGACGAGGCCGGCCGAGGGCCGCTGGCCGGGCCCGTGGTGGCGGCGGCATGCGCCCTGCCATGGCCATGCCCCATCGAGGGTCTCGATGACTCCAAGAGGCTCAGTGAGCGGCGGCGCGAGGCCCTCTTCGACCCGATCGTCGAGCACGCGCTAGCCCTCGGCGTGGTATACGTCGAGCCCGAGGTCATCGACGAGATCAACATCCTCCAGGCGTCGCTGCGCGGCATGGCGACGGCGTGGCATCAGGCCGTCGGAGACGACCCGCGGCTGGCCTCGGCGCTCGTGGTCGTCGACGGCAACCAGCGCGCGCCCCTGCCCCCCGAGGTGGACCAGCGCCCCATCGTCAAAGGCGACGCACGGTCCCTCAACATCGCGGCGGCCTCGATCCTGGCAAAGGTGTCCCGCGATCGCCTCATGGTCCGCTACGCCGAGACCTACCCCGCCTACGGGTTCGAGCGGCACAAGGGCTACCCCACACGCCAGCACCAGCAGGCGCTCGCCGCCCACGGCCCCTGCCGCATTCACCGGCGCAGCTTTCGCCTCGGCGGCCGGGGCCAACGGTGACGGGGCGGCGCCGGCGGCTGGGTCGCGTCGGCGAGCGCAAGGCCGCCCGCTACCTCAAGCGGCGCGGCCTGCGGATCCTCGACCGGAACTGGACCCACCAGCGCGGCGAGCTGGACGTCGTCGCCCGCGACGGCGACGTGCTCGTCATCGTCGAGGTGCGGACCGCGGCGGCGGCGAGCTTCGCGGGAGGGCCGGCGCACACCGTCGGCCCCGAGAAGCGGCGGCGCCTCGCTCGCCTCGCCGTCGCCTACCGCAAGCGGTCGCGATGGCGCCCGCGGGCCACGCGCTTCGACGTGGTCGCCGTGCGCCACCTCGGCCCCCTGCGCTGGCACCGCAACGCCTTTACCGTCGACAATGGGTGAGCCTTGCGCCCGGCCGTCAGGTGCTACTGGACCGTCGCCTGGGCCGGGTTGACGATCTCGTCGGGCACGCAGAAGCCAAAGTCCAGGTAGCCCTGGCAGGTGGAACCCGCCGGGCACTCCTCATCGGCGGTGCAGACCCGCGAACAGAAGGCGTCGCTGCCCTGCCACTTGGCGCAGACCCGCTCGTCGCACATGGGGTGCCTTTCGACCACGCATGTCAGCGTCGTGGCGTCCGACTGCGCCTCGCACACCTCGATGATCGACTCGGACAGGGGACACTCCATGAAGAAGTCCTCCTCGTCACAGGCCGTGAGGGCGAGGGCGGCGAGCAGGAGGCCGACGGCGATCGTGGTGGTACGCATGATTGGCGCATTCTTCGCGCCCCCCAGGCTCATGTCAACCGCGCGTGCGGCGCACGCACCCCCGCTTCAGTTCGGCACGACGATGATCGTCGTCAGCGTCGTCAGGTTCGCGCCCGGCTCGAGGACGATGCTGCCCGCGCCGTCGGAGGTGGCGACGCCGGCCTGCTCGAGGTGCGCGTCCAGGTGCCCCGCCGTGTAGACCGTGTACGGCGTCCCTGCCGCGACGCCGTCGGCACCTAGGACCCTCATGCCCACCGAGGCCGTGGCCCGCATGGGGAAGGGGTTGAGGATGAACGCGCGGGTGCCTGCCTCCTTGCCCACCCAGGGCTCGATGTCGAAGGGCGGCAAGTCCGACGCGGCGATCTCGACGCCGTAGACCTCCTTGTTCACCGTGCCCAGGGGGTACTTGAGGGTGCCGGCGGCGGCGCTGAGCTCGAGCATCCCGCCGGCCACCGAGACGGCGCCCCCCGCGTCAGGCGGCCACGCCGCGGCGGCCGCCTCGAGGGCCGGCACGACGATATCGCGCGGGGCCTCGGCGTACACACCCGCGGCGACGGGCTGGGCGAAGATCATGGTCGCGTAGCCGCGGATCCGGGCCAGGATCTCGAGCTTGTGGGGCTCGACGGGGAGGCCGCCGATCTTGTAGACGCCGTCGGGCCCGGTCTGCCCGGCGATGCAGCTCGACGACGTGCACGCGGAGACCTTGAGGCCCTCGAGGGGCTGCCCATCGACGTCGACCAGGCGCCCGGTCACACAGGCGAGGGGTTCGCGGTTGGCGGTCGCGGGGCGCTCGCAGGGGGTCGCGCTCGGGGTGTCCGTCGCGTCGCCGGCGGCAGGCCCGCCTCCGCCATCGTCACAGCCGCAGAGCGCCAACACACCGAGCGCCATCAGCGGGGTCGTCTTCCAGTTCATGTCGCTCTCCCCGGGCGCGGCGAAGGCGCCGGCCTCGCCGGTCGTGATACAAGGAGCTGCATTCTGGTCACAGGGCGCGCCCGGGTAAAGTCCGGATCCGAGCTCGAGCCCCCCGCGCAGGCAGCTTGACCACGGATCGAGCGCGGCGCTATAATCTCCTGAGATTCTGCGTCGCCGCCCTCCTGGCGGCGCTCGCGAGGCCGCCTCGCCGCAGGCCGAACGAGACCACTCGCTTCGCCCGTGAACTCTTGGCCCGAAACCGCCGCTGACGCCGCCCAGACTCGGGAGAAAACGCGTGCCCGGAACAGTGCTTCGTCGATCCATCCTCGCCGCGGCGATCCTCGCGCTATTGCTCGGGCGCACGGCCCTCGCGGGCGAGCCTGTGACCCTGGCCCCCGAGGTCGTCGTCAGCGACGCCGCGCTTGCCCAGTGGGTCCGTGAGGGCAACGCCAAGTTCGACGACGAGCAGTTCATGGCCGCCGCCCTCAAGTACGAACAGGCGATCAACGCCGGCAGCGCCGACAGCGCCGCCGTGCAGGAGGCGCAGTTCCAGCTCGGGGCCTCCCTGTACGAGCTCGGGCTGTACCAATCCGCCCTCGGCCGCCTCGATCCCATCGTCGAGGCCCGCCAGACCCACCCGAAGTACCGCAAGGCGCTCGTCTACCTGCTGCGGATCGCGCGCGCCACGGGCTCGGACCCGGGCGTGCTCCAGCGTATCGCGGACTACCCGCCCGAGCTCTACCCGCCGGCCTACGCCGACGAGCTGCACTTCCTCGTGGGACAGTACTACTACAACGAGAGGCAGCTGGCCGACGCCCTCACCCGCTTCCAGCAGGTCGGCGAGCGCAACCCGGACTTCTTCGTGCGCGCCCGCTACCTCGAGGCCGTCGTCCACATCGCCCAGTCGGGCCTCGGCGCTGGCGCCCGCGAGGTCAACGGCGAGAAGCTCACCCTGGCCGCCGAGTCCCTCAAGACGATCCTGCGCTACCAGCGCGACACGGGATCCAGCGCGGTGATCGACCGCACCGCCGGCAAGGCATTGCTGACCCTCGGCCGGCTGTTCTACTCCACGCGCCAGTACGACGTGTCCGTCCGCTACTACGACCAGCTCCCCTCGGACTCCTCCGAGTGGCTCGACGCCCTCTACGAGGTGTCCTGGGTCCACTACCAGCTGAAGAACTACCCGCGCGCCCTCGGCAACCTCCAGACCCTCAACTCGCCGTACTTCTCCGACCAGTATTTCCCGGAGTCCCGGGTGCTCCAGGCGCTGATCCTCTTCTACAACTGCCGCTACGATGAGGCGGACGTCATCGTGAAGGAGTTCGTGAAGGATTACTTCCCGCTGATGGACAAGCTGCGTAAGGAGATCAACCAGTTCGCCGATCCCAACGCCTTCTACCAGTGGCTGGCCAGCCTGTCGCAGAGCACCGACGCCGAGTACTCCCAGCGCTTCCAGCGGATCTTCAACGCCGCCCTGGCCGACAAGAAGCTGCGCCGCAAGTTCGACACGATCACCAAGCTCAACAAGGAGATCGGCCGCCTCGACGAGCTGGCGGGCGCCGGCGGCGCCACCGACGGCCTGCTCGGCTGGCTCAAGAGCGATCTCGCCGCCTACCGCAGCCTGGTCGTCGGCGAGGCCGGCGGGCTCGCCCAGGGGCGGCTGCTGCGGGTGCTCCAGGACCTGCGGCGCCACCTCGCCGGGGCGCTCAAGATCAAGCAGGAGACCCTCAAGGCCCGGCGCGGCGACAGCGCCGACAGCGTGCTCCAGGAGCAGGCCGCCGCCGCCGCCGCGAAGGCGCCCATCGAGGTCGACGACGAGCACATCGAGTGGCCGTTCACCGGGGAATACTGGCAGGATGAGCTGGGCTCATACCTCTACGACATCGACTCGCTGTGCAGGATTGAGGCTGACGCCGGCGCCCAGTAGACTGCCGCGCTATTCGCCGGGGCTCGACGGCCTCGGCGGCCAACTACGAGAGGTCACCCCGATGCGTTCCCCTCTTCTTCGCTGGTTCACCGTCGTTGCGGTGACCGCCGGCCTCGGCGGTCCCTCCCTCGCGGCCGGCCCGCCGCCCGGCGACACCGCCAACAAGCCCTCGCTCACGGGGCAGACGAAGACCCGCGACCGCGACGGCATCAAAGAGAACGCTACCGAATCGTCCCTGCTCGAGAGCATCGATAACCAAAAGATCATCATCGAGCTGAGCGACCGCAAGGAGGCGAGCTACCCGCTGCAGGTCATCGCGCTCGCCGACTTCTATTGGGACCTGGCCGAGTGGTACGGCCTGCAGGCCTTCAGCGAGGAGATCGAGGCCCCGCTTCACGCGGCGAAGGAGGCCAACGACGAGCGGACGGTGGCCAAGCTCGCCAAGCGGCAGCAGGACTACATAGAGCGGCAGCGGGACTTCCAGCAGCGCACCATCACCGCCTACAAAGAGGTGATCCGCGACTTCCCCACGTCGACGAAGCTCGACGAGGTCCGCTACTTCCTCGCCTACAACCTCACCGAGATGGGCCAGGCCGAAGCCGGCGTGGACGTCTATACGGAGCTCATCGGTGCGCACCCGAGCTCGCCTTTCGTCCCTGACGCCATCGTCAACATCGGGGACTTCTACTTCGAGCGGAACGACTTCGACAACGCCCTGCGCCTGTACGTACAGCTCGAGATGTTCCAGCAGGCGGGCATCTACGGCTACGCCATCTACAAGCAGGCGTGGTGCTACTACAACCTAGGCGATCGCTTCGAGCAGGACGGGCAGATCGTCAACGGCTACAAGCTGTCGCTGTCGAACTTCATCCGGGTCATCAAGCTCGCCGGGGAGCAGGCCTTGGCCGGCCGCAAAGGCTCCATCGCGCTCAAGCGCGAGGCCCAAAACGACATGGTCCTGCCGTACTCGAAGGTCGGGCGCGCCGGCGACGCCATCAAGTTCCTCAGGACCTACGCGCCCGAGCGCTACCTGTCGCTCGCCGGGCGCCTGGCGTCGATCTACACCGAGCAGAACGAGTTCCGCCGCTCCACCAAGCTGCTGCGCTCCCTGATCGCCGAGGCGCGCAAGGGCAACATCGCGGGCAAAGACAAGAGCTACATGGTGGTGCAGTTCCAGCGACAGATCGTCGACAACGCCATGAAGGCCGGCGACAAGGAGTCGACGGTGGCGGAGATCGGCGAGCTCACCCGCACCTGGGCGGACGTGGGCGGCGGCGGCCCGAAGGACTTCCTCGCGCGCGAGGAGGACGAGATCAAGCGCCTCATCCTCGACGTCGCGAGCGCCTACCACAAGGAGTACACCCAGACCCAGGAGCGTCAGACCTTGGAGTACACCCAGGCGCTCTACGACGAGTACCTGCGGGTGTTCCGCGAGGACGAGAACGCCTACCAGATCGCGATGAATAACGCGCTGCTCCTGCTCGCCACCGACAAGTACGAGGAGGCGGCCGCCGAGTTCGAAAAGGTCATCCGCATGAAACCCGACGGCGAGTTCGCCGACAACGCGGCCGAGCGCGCGGTGATCGCCTACCTCAAGCTCATCCAGATCGAGAACAAGAAGATCAAGAGCGAGGCGACCGACGACCTCACCCGCGAGGACCTGTCGAGCGAGGCCCAGCGCTTCATCAACGCCATCGACCGTTGGATGTCCATCGTCGACCGCGTCGGACCGAACGCCCAAACCAAGGACAACATCCCCACGGCGCGCTTCGCGGCGGCCAAGGTCCTCTACAACGCCAACCACTTCGAGACCAGCGCCAAGCGCTTCGTCGACTTCCTCGACAAGCACCCCGGGCACTCCCTGGTCAACGACGCCCGCCGCCACGTCCTGAGCGCCTACAACCTGGCTCACGATGTCGACAAACTGGTCGAGTACGCCAACGCCTTCGACGCCATCCCAGGGCTACCGGGCGACCTCAAGAAGGACATCGCGACGATCCGCAACGCGCTGAACTTCCAGCGCTGCTTCAAGTACCAGACGGCCAAAGAGCACCTCGAGGCCGCCCAGTGCTTCGAGCAATACTCAAAGGACTTCCCCAACCACGAGCGCGCGGCCGCCGCCATCTACAACGCCGGCATCAACTACTTCGAGGCCCGCCAGGTCGAGCGCGCCCTCAAGACCCAGCTCGAGCTCTACAAGAGCTACCGCAACAACGACCTCGCCCCGAAGGCGCTGTACTCGATGGGCGAGATGTTCCGCCAGACGACGGTCTACGACGAGGCGGCCAAGGTCTACGAGGCCTTCGTCAAGAACCACCGCGGGCATCCCCTCGAGGAAAAGGCCCTGCGCTACGCGTCGATCTATCGCAAGACCCTGGGCGACTACAAAGAGGCCATCAACAACCTCAAGCTATGGCTCGCCCGCTTCGGTGACCAGCCCAACGCGCCGAACGTCGACCTCGACATCGTCAAGATCCTCGAGCTCCAGGGCCGCCCCTCCCGGGTCGTCAAGGCCGTCAAGGCGCACCTGCGACGCTACAGCCAAGAGCCGCCCAGCGTCCGCCTCCAGGCGCTCGCCATGCGAGGGATGGCCTTCCGCTCGCTGAAGAAGCACCGCAAGGCTCTCAGCGCCTTCAACGAGACCGTCGACGCCTTCCGCGGCCTCAAGCCCACCGAGCAGGAGAACCTCACCCTCGAGGCGATCAGCGCGGTGGCCGAGGCCCACTTCCACATCGGCAACGACCTGCTGAGGCTCGCCAAGCGCATCAAGCTCGACTCGCCCAGCGACACCAAGATGCGCGAGGCCATCACGAAGAAGATGGCCGAGATGACCAAGGCCAAGGCCATCTACGAGCAGGTTATCGCCTACCAGCACCCCGGCTGGATGATCGCCGCCTGGACCCAGCTCGGCTCTGCCTACCGGGACCTGGCCGACGCGGTCGAGAACGCCGCCATCCCGCGCCGCATCCGCCACCTCCCCGAGGTCGTCGACCAGTGGCAGCAGGACATGGCCGAGCGCGCCAAGGTCATCCGCCAGAGCGCCATCGAGGCCTACGGCAAAGCCCTCGAGGTCGCCCAGCGCGAGCGCTGGTTCAACGAGTACTCGGAGCGCGCCGAGGCGTCCATCGCCCAGCTCGACCTCACCGACCGCTCCGTCAGAGAGTTCCGCCTGCGGCCACGGCGCCTGCGCCCGAACTCCGGCTACGTCCACCTCGAAGAGGTCGGCCCCTGCGCGGACCCGATCATCAAGGAAACCGACGCTGCCGCCGTGCTCGCCAAGCGCGTCAAGGACGTCGAGCGCGCCCTCGAGGGTTGCGTCGCAGCCGCCCCCGACAACGCCAAGGCCTGGTACGATCTCGGGATTCTGCGCGAGCGGCGCGGCGACGCCGCGGGCGCCGAGCAGGCCTTCCGCCGCGCGCTCGCGGCCAAGCCCGACGACCCCGCCGCCGCCGCCAAGGTCGCTGGCGCCGATCTCGCCCGCGGCCGCGACGACGCCGTGGCCACTCTCGGCGATCTCATCCAGAAGAACCGCTTCCAGCCCGAGGCCCGAAACCTCCTCGCCGCCCACGCCTTGTCGCAAGATGACTACCAGACGGCGCTCAAGCACTCGCGCAACGTGCTGCTCGGCGACCCGCGCAACATCAACGCGCTGCTGAACGCCGCGGTCGCCTACTACCGCCAAGGCCTGTACGATCAGGCCGGGCTCATCGCCTCGAGCGCCCTCGACAAGCAGCCCAAGGCGGCCTCGCTGAGCAATGTCATGGGCCTCGTCTACCTCCAAAAGGACGACACGCGGCGGGCGACCGAGGCCTTCACCACGGCGCTCGCCAGCGACCCCCACAACATCGACGCGCGCCTCAACCTCGCGGCCCTCGAGCTCGGCTACGGCAACTTCGCCTCGGCCCTGTCTCGCTTCGACGAGGTCCTGACCGAGCGCCCCGACGACGCCCGGGTCGTGCTCAGCCGCGCCGTGGCCCTGCGCGGACTGGAGCGCTATGACGAGGCCGCCAAGGGCTACCAGCGCGCGCTGGAGCTGAAGCCCAGCTACGCCGAGGCCGAGTACAACCTCTGCGTCCTCAACCACCAGTTCACCAATGACTGGGCCCAGGCCAAACGCTACTGCGGCAGCTACTCTGACAAGATCGATCGAAAGCACCCGAAGTACCGCGAGGTGAAAAAGCGCCTCAAGGCCACCGAGGCCACCCTCAAGGCCCTCGAGGCGGCCAAGGCCGCGCAGGACAAGGCCGCGGGCCAGCCGCCCCAGCAGCCCAAATCCAAGGCGTCCGCGCCTTGAGCCCGCGGCCATCTCTGCGTACTCTGGCGCGGCGAATAGGAGGTCCCGATTGTTGAAGCGCTGCCTCATTGCACTGACCGGATTGACGCTGCTCGCTGGCGGCCCGGCGTGGTCCGGCGAGCCCGTCGAACGAGCCCCTGAGGACCAGGAGGTCCGGACGTTCAACTTCGAGGGGGACACCATCTCGACGGACTTTCTCAAGCCTGGAACGCTGCTGGTCGAGGGCCTCCGTCGGGGCCGCCGCTCGAGCCTCATCGAGGTGCGGCTCGACTTCGTCGCGGAGATCCTCCGCTCCGCTGAAGACATCTGACGCCCCCGCGGGGGGCGAAAAACGCGCGCCCTCCTTCGGAACATTCGCCCGCAGCCGGTGTCCATGCTAGCACGGTATCTCGCGCCCGGATGACCGCTACTCGAGCGGCGATGGCCAGTCGTCCCCGGCGACGCTAGACTGGGCGGGCTCCACTGCCGAGACCGACGAGGCGACCCGTGAAGACCAAGATCGGCTTCAGCATTTACCTGAACGGCAAGCTCATTCGGGAGGTCACCTATGACCGCCCGATCATCAACGTGGGCAAGCTGTCGACCTCGAACCTGCGCCTTGACGACATCAACGTCTCGCGCAAGCACGCGGTCATCGAGCAGCGCGAAGACGGCCACTGGCGGATCACCGATCTCGGCTCCACCAACGGCACCATCGTGCGCGGAGACCGCAAGGTCCAAGCGGATCTCCACGACGGCGACCGCCTCGTCCTCGGCACGACCACCCTGCTCGTCCACCTCGACGAGCAGGCCGTCGCCAAGGTCGAGCAGAAAGACGCCAAGATCGACAAGCGCGGCTCGGGCGTCGCGGGCGACGTCAAGAAGGCGCCGGCCAGCGACCGGCCCGCCGACGAGATCCGAGGCCTCGGCGAGGACAGCTTCTTCAAGCGCAGGCAGGTCGGGCAAGCGGACACCGCCGCCGCCCTCGAGGTCGCGCTCCTGTGGGGCGAGACGGTCCTCGCCGTAGAGACCTTCAAGAGCCCGCGGACCATCGCCATCGGCGAGGCCAAGGGCTGCCGCTTCACCATCCCCCAAGAGGCCCTCGGCGGAAAGCGCTTCGACCTCATCACGGCGGCCAAGGGCAACAGGTTCGGCCTCAACCTGTCAAACCCGAACCTCGAGGGTGACCTGCTCGTCGGCGGCGAGATCAAGTCCCTCGAGGCCCTGCGCGACAGCGGAAGCGACACCTTCGTCATCGACCAGCCCACCCGCGGGCGAATCAAGGCCGGCAAGTTCACGCTGCTGGTCACCTACGGCGCCATCCCGACGCGCACGGGCGTCGGAGCGGTGGGCGGCGTCGACTACGACGCGTGGATCTACATCGCGATCAGCGCCATCGTTCACATCGCCTTCCTGGTCGTCATCAGCTACCTCCCCGAGGATCTGCTGCTGAGCCAGCGCGATCCCCGCGCGATGAAGGAGCGCGCCATCCAGGTGCTCCGCGTCGAGCCCGAGGAGCAGGAGGAGGAGAAGGAAGAGGAGGAAGAAGAGGACGAGGAGGAGGACAAGAAGGTGGCCGGGGCCGACGCCTCCAAGGAGGAGGACAAGCTCAAGGCCGCCGAGAGCCAGGTGGTCGAAGCGCCCCCGGTCAAGCGCCCCTCGGACCTGGTCGATCGCCTCACGATGAACAGGAAGAAGGAGCGCGAAGCCTTCGAGGCGATGAGCGAGGACGACCGGCGCAAACGGGCCAAGGAGCTGTCGCAGATGACGGCCCTCAGCGAGGCCTTCCGCAACGAGAACCCGCTGTTCAACGAGCTCCTCAACACCAACCCGGACCTCGATAACCGGCCCTCCCAGTTCAAGGCGCTCGCCAGCCGCGGTGACCCCAGCGCCCCTGCGGACAGCTTCGCGGCAGGCGCCATCGACCCCTTCGGCGGCACCCTCGGCAGCAGCGGCGGCGGCTTCCAGACCGCCGACGGCGGCGTCGGCGTCGGCAGCCCCGGCGTCGGCGGCCCGGCGGTGACGGGCGTCTTCGACGGCAAGGATCGGCGCCGCGGCCTCAACGACATCAGCTTCAAAGAGCGCCCGGCAGACCCGAAGATCATCCAGATGAAGCCGCGCCTGACCGGTGAGCTCGACGCCAAGACGGTCCAGCGGTACATCCGGCGCTACCTCAGCGGGATCAAGTGGTGCTACCAGGACCGCCTGCAGCGCAACCGCAAGCTCCGCGGCAAGCTGACCCTGGCCTTCACGATCCTGCCCAACGGCCGCGTGCTGGATCCGCAGACCAAGAACAGCACCGTCCGCGACGCCGACCTCGAGGCGTGCATCGTCAAGAAGATGTCGCGCTGGAAGTTCCCGTCGCCCAAGGACGGCGGCCTCGTGCAGGTCCAGTACCCGCTGATCCTGAAGACCCAATAGCGCTAGCCCTTCGGGCCGCCGCGCGGAAGCGCACGGGGGCGCCGACGGCCCCCCTGCCTTCGTCTCGCCGCGCACCTGGTCTCGGTTGTCCGATCGCGGGCTTCGTGCGAGCCTAGGCGCGTCATGAATACACGCCTCTCCTACGCTCGAATCGGTGCCGCCGTGGCCGCGCTCGCGCTGCTGCTCGGGGCCCCCGGCTGTGACAAGAACCAGGCCGAGGGCATCAAGCTCGTCAACTCCGGGGTCCGGGCGCTGAACGCCGGGGATAGGGAGGCCGCATACTCCCACTTCATGCGGGCGACGCGCATCGATCCAAGCAACCACCGCGCCTACTACGAGATGGCGCTCATCGACCTCTACGACAAGGCCGACGCCCGGGCCAAGGGCGTGTCCAACCTCGAGGTGGCCGACAGGCTCCAGCCGAGGGACCGAGATGTCCTCTACCAGCTGGGCCGCGCCCACCTCGAAGACGGCGAGGCCGAGCGCGCCCTGAGCTACCTAGACCGCGCCGTGGCCGAGGACCCCAACTATGCCCCTGCCTGGTACCACAAGGCCGTCGCGCTCCAAGCCATCGAGCGCTTCGTCGAGGCCGACAAGGCCTACCGCGAGGCCATCGCCTGCGACCACCGCTACGCCCCCGCCTATCGGGACCTCGGCGAGATGTACGAGCAGTTCGACGCCTTCGAGGCGGCCCAAGCCGTGTACGAGGAGGGCATCAAGCACGTCGAGTCCGACACGGACATGCTAAACGCTTTGGGGCTGCTCGCCATGCGCAAGCACGACCTGGACGACGCGATCCGATACTTCGAGCGCGCCAAGGGCGCCAGCTCAGGCCGCCCGGACGCGGTGTTCAACCTCGCCTTCGCCTACGTCGAGTCCGGAGACGCCCGTGAGGCCTACCGCAACCTCGGCGAGTTCATCAACGCCACAGACGCCTCCGAAGGTGAGTACATCAAGGTCGCGGCGATCATGCGCACCGCCGTCCTCGACGAGCTCAGGCGAGCCAAGCGCGACAAGGAAGAGGCGGACACCGCCGACGACTAGCGCCGCACTGTCTTGGAGAACTGGTACAGGATCCAGGCCGCGCTCCTCGCCGCGATCATCTGCTCAGCGCTGGCCGCCAATGTGCTGCTGCGAGGCCGCAGGCACCTGGTCTTTCGGCGCTTCGCCAGCCTCAACCTCAACCTGGTCGCGTGGTTCGTCGTCGACGCCTTCGTCGTCGCCGAGGCCGTCTCGCAGACCTTCGAGTACGGCAGCCGGACGCTCATCTCCGGGCTCGTCCCTGCGACGCTGACGGGCTTCTTCGCGGCCTTCGTGACCGAGGAGGAGCGCTCGACGCGCTGGGCGACGGCGCTCACCGCGTCCCTGTCGGGCGTCCTGCTGGCCGCCGCCGCCTTCCTGTGGGTGGGCGGCGATCTGCTCCCCTCCGACGCCATCCGCCGCGAGGCCTTCGAGGTGACGGAGCTGGCCGCCATCGGCGGGATCGTGATCAGCCTGGTCATCGCGCTGACCTTGATGGTTCGCCGCTTCCAGGGCGTGGAGATCCAATCCGAGCGGAGCCGCCTGATCTACCTCACCCTCGCCAGCGGCGCCGTCTTCACCCTGGCGCTGGTCGCCTACGCCTTCAACACCGGGGTGGCGTTCTTCGGCAACATGCTCGTTGCCATCTACATGTTCTTCATGTTCCAGGTCCTCACGCTCAGGCGGATCCTGGACCTATTCGAGTTCCTGGGCCGGTTCGTCGTGCTGGCGGGGTTCGCGCTGGTGCTGAGCCTCATCTTCGCCCTGCTCGTTGGCTGGTGGCGCCACGACCTGGGGCTGTTCCTGTTCAACACGGTCATCGCGACGATCGTGATCCTCATCCTGCTCGATCCCCTGCGCAGCTTCGTCGAGGAGAAGCTCAACGAGCTCATCTTCCGCGAGACCTACGAGTTCACCAAGCAGGCCGAGGCCATCCGCAAGAGCCTCGCCAACGTCATCGATGTCGGCGCGATGGCGGAGCTGTTGCTCAGCCGTCTGTCGGACTCGCGCCAGTTGACCCACGCCGGCATCTACCTGCGCGACGAGGAGGGGCTCGCCTTCACCCGCCTGGGGTTTACGGGCACGGCCCCGCCCGCGAGCCTCGACGCCATCGTGGCGCGCCCCTTCCTCACGCGGCTCCTGACTCAGAAGGTCCTGCTCATCGAGAACCTCGAGGCCGAGCGCGCCGAGCTCCTTGAGCGGGGCGCCGTCGAGGATCAAGCCCAGGTCGAGCTCCTCGACGCCATCATCCAGTCGATGACCGATCTCGAGGCCGCTCTGTCGGTCGCCTTCGAGAGCGACGGACAGCTCCTCGGCCTCCTCAACGTCAAAGACGAGCGGCTCCGCGAGGCCTACAGCACCGACGAGATCAAGGCGCTCGCCAGCCTTGCCGCCCAGGCGACCATCACCATCGAGAACTCTCGGCTCTTCGACCGGATCCGCGAGCGCGACCGCCTGGCCGCGGTCGGCGAGATGGCCGCGGGCCTCGCCCACGAGATCCGCAACCCCCTCGGCGCCATCAAGGGCGCAGCCCAGCTCCTCACCGAGGTGGACGCCGAGCAGCGCGCGGTCTTCCTCGGCATCATCACCGACGAGGTCAACCGCCTCGACGGCGTCGTGAGCCAATTTCTGACCTACGCCCGACCCCTCAAGGGCAAGGGCGACACCATCGACGTCAACCACGTGCTCGAGCGGACGCTCACCCTCATCACCGCGGACGATCATGAGAGCACCGTGGAGTTCGTCGGCGCCCCTAACCTGCCTCCCATCCGCTCCGACCCCGAGCTGCTCCGCCAGGTCACCCTCAACCTCGCGCGCAACGCCATCGAGGCCATGGCACCCCAGGGCGGGGGCACCCTGTCGATCACGACGGCCCTATCCTGGCGGCGGCCCCAGGCGGCCCGCGGCGGCCGCGCCGAGCCGGAGCAGCTGGCCTACGTCCGCATCCGCGTCACCGACGAGGGGCCCGGGATCCCACCCGAGGTGATGGAGCGCCTCTTCATCCCATTCTACACGACCAAACCGCAGGGCACGGGCCTAGGCCTCGCCATCTGCCAGCGGATCATCAAGAGCCTCGGCGGCACCATCGAGGTGAGCTCCACCATGGGGAGCGGGACGACCTTCGCCGTCTTCCTGCCGGTGTCCGAGGCTTCCACGCGCACGGCCACGGTCCCGTGATACGGGGTGCCTCGGAATGCCGCCACGGCAGGCGCCGTTCAAGAGCCCACGGGGTGCGAGCCTGCGCCCAGCGCCCCGACGCGCACAGAAGAGGTGAACAGATGAACGCGGTCCGATCTCCCTGGCTGTGGCTGTCGTCCACGCTCGCGCTGCTCGTCCTCGCGGCGGCGCCAGCAGCCCTCGCCGAAGCGCCCCGGCGCTTGTGGACGGAGAAGCGCTTCGCCAAGCCCCTCGATCCAGACGCGCCGATCTCGATGCGCGCCTTCTCGCGCCTCGCCACGGAGCTGTCGCCCGCCGTCGTCAACATCAGCGTCGAGCGCGGCGGCCCCGCCATCCCCTCGATCTTCGGCCCGGGCGGAGGCGGCGCGGGCCTCGGGACCGGCTTCATCGTCCACGCCGACGGCTACGTCCTGACCAACAATCACGTCGTCAAGGGCGCCGCCAACATCCGCGTCAAGCTGGCCAGCGAGCGAGAATACCCGGCGGAGGTCGTCGGTACCTACCCCCAGCTGGACGTCGCGCTCCTCAAGATCGCCGCCCGCGAGCGCCTGACCGCCGCACCCCTGGGCGACTCACGAGCGCTGCAGATCGGCGAGTGGGTGGTCGCCATCGGCAACCCCTTTGGCCTCAACCACACCGTCACCGCCGGGATCGTGAGCGCCAAGGGGCGCCGGGACGTCGTCGCCGGAGCCGGCGAGCCGCTGTTCGCCCGCTTCATCCAGACCGACGCCAGCATCAACCCCGGCAACTCCGGCGGCCCTCTCATCAACATCCGAGGCGAGGTCGTCGGCATCAACACCGCCATCAACGCGGCCGGCCAGGGCATCGGCTTCGCCGTCCCCGTAGACATGGTCAAGAAGATCCTGCCCCAGCTCGCCACCGGCCACGTGAGCCGCTCGTACCTCGGCGTCCGCGTCGGCCCCGTCACACGCGACCTGGCCCAGCGGCTAAACCTGGCCCGCCCGGTCGGCGCGCTGGTCCGCGAGGTCCTCACCGACACCCCGGCTGCGAGCGCGGGCCTGCGCCCTGGCGACGTCCTGCTCCGCTGGAATGGGCAGCCCGTCGAGCACTGGGAGGACCTCCCATGGCTGGCGTCGACCGCCGGCGAAGGGCGCGAGGTCGAGGTCGTGGTCAACCGCTCGGGCCGAGAGGTCCCGCTCACGGTCGAGCTGACCCACTTCCCAGGCGAGGTGGTGCCGCCCCACAGAGCCGCCCCGCGCACTTCGGCGCCACGGCCCCGGCCCGAGGCAGGGACCGCGACCGTGCCCGATCTCGGCCTCAGCGTCGGCCCGGTCCCCGCCCGCGATCGCCGCTCCCTCGGCCTCAACGCCGGCGAGGGCGTCGTCGTCGTCGAGGTCCAGCGCGGCGGCGTCGCCGACTCCCTGGACCTGCGCCCGGGCGACGTCATCACCCAGGTCAACTACACCCCGCTCACGGGCGGCGCCGCGAGCTTCGTCGAGGGCGTCTCTCAGGTCGGCGCGGGCGAGCTGCTCTCGTTCACCATCCGCCGCGGCGACCGCCACGTCTTCAAGGCCATCACGCGGTAGCGCCGCGCAGCGCGCTTGGACCTCAGAGCTCGGGCAGCGCCGACACATAGCCGTGGGTCATGGCCCACTGCTTGACGCCCGCGAGGTGACCGCGGATCGCCTTCACCGACGCGGCGGTGGCCGCCTGGTCGTCACCGGCCGCCGCGGCCGCGACCTGCGCGGTGGCACCCTTCAAGCTCGCGATGATGGGATCGAGCGCACCGTCGACGGGCTTGACGGACGCGAAGCACGTGCCCGCCGTCTCGAGCGCCGGAGCGTTCGTCACCCTGTCGGTGGTGACGTCCACCGCCGAATAGACCGTGAAGGCGCAGCCCAACGCGTGGTCGACGCGTTCCTTCTTAGCCAACATGCCGTCGGCGATGAAGATCACCGCCGCCGCCGCGCCGATGAGAGCGACGGTGACGACGAAGAGCACGACGCCGCCGTTGGGAAGCGTGGACAAGAGCCGAAACTTCGGGTCACCCGAAATCTCGCGGGTGGCCTGCTCGACCTTCGCTGCCTGTGTACCTGGGACCGCCATTCGCGCTCGCTTGAATGCACCGGCTCGGGGGGACCCCCGAGTAGGCGGAGTATGCGCCATGTCCTTGGTGTGCGCAATAGCGCCCTACGCGCTCACGAACCGGCGAGAGCGCGCGCCCGGCGCCTCAGCGCGGCGGCACCAGGACGCTGTCGAGGAGCCCGGGACGCACCACCGCCGCGTGGGCGCCGACGACGACCGCCTCCTGAAGGTGGCGGGGGTGAGCGAGCCCGGTGACGAGGAGCTGCGCCTCTTCGTCATAGGTCGACAGCGCCTGCAGCGTGTCGTCGATGACCCGCGGGCCGTCGGCGCCCACGGCGTCAAGGGCCGCCAGGGAGAGCGCCACCCAGGTCGCGCCGGCCTTGGCAGCCAGCAGGGCCTGCGCCGCGCCCCCGCAGGGGCCGACGACCGTCGCGATCCCCTCATCGTAGCAGACGGCACAGGCCGCCAGGCCCGCGGGCGTCGCTGGGAGCACCACGGTGAGCCGATCGTCGAGGCCGCCAAGACGCCGGGCCGCCAGCAACAACGCCTCAGCGTCGGCACCCGACGCCGGGACCAGCACCGGCCCCGGGGCCGCCGCGAGCAGCGTCGTGAGGACGCGAGGCTCCCCCTGGGTGGTCCGTACACCGTCGCAGAGCCCGAGGGCGAGGGGCCCGTCCAGCTCGTCCGCTGCTTCACACTCGATGAAGAGGTTCACGCGTCCTCCAGACCTCAGACGGCGCTTCTACTATCGTTGCCCGCGCCGGGTGTCCACGGCCGCGCAGGACAGGCCGGTCCCCCGCGAGCTCAAACCCTTGCTCCCGATCGCGGTGCCCTACTCCGAACGCGACTACTGAACGCGCATTCGGCGGCGCCGGGGCGGCGCGATCACCCAGCCAAGCCGAGGAAGTAGATGGCCGCGCCCGCGCCACCGAGCACGAGGAGCACGATGAGGATCAGCCACATCGCGCTGCCCTTGTCCTCCTTGGGGGCGCTCGGCGGCGCCGAGGTCGGCCAATTCACCGCCCCGGTACTGTCGCCCTCGAGCATGGACACCAGATCCGCCGTCGTGGCGACCTCCTCCATGGCGCGAAGGGTGCCGGTCCGGCTGCCGGTGTCCGGCGTGGCTGCCGTGATCACCGACTCGCCGCTCCAGACGCGCGACAGGTCGAAGCGCGGCGAGCCGTGGAAGGCGAGCTGATCGGGCTTGAGGGGCTGCGATCCGGACACGCCGCGCACCGCCGAAGAGAAGCCCAGCATCGAGAGGTTGGCGATCTCCTCGTCGATCATCTCCGAGAGCCGAGCCTGTCGAGACGACGCGTCCTCGCCGGAGGCCTTCGCGCCGAAGAGGGTCTCGACCATCTGCCCCAGGTCGTAGCTCGTCGTCTTGAGCCCGTTGCGGAACAGGTAGTCGGCCAAGGCGTCGCCGAACTCGCGCGCCGACGTGAAGCGCTTTTTCGGATCCCGCGACAGCGCCCGATCGACGATCTGCTGGAAGTCCGGAGTGACCTCGTCGTTGAACTTTGCGAGCGGCGGGATCTCGGCCTTTCGGACGAGCTCGACGGTCTCCACGTCGGTCTTGGCGAGGAACAGGCGCCGGTTGGCCAACAGCTCCCACAGGACGATGCCCGCCGCGAAGATGTCCGCGCGGTGATCGGCCGGCTTGCCCTCGGTCACCTCGGGCGACAGGTAGCTGTACTTGCCCTTGACGATCCCAGGATCGGTCTTCGTCAGCTGGGAGGTCGCCTTGGCCAAGCCGAAGTCGGTGATCTTGACCTCGCCCGACTTCGAAACCAGCACGTTCGGCGGCGACAGATCACGGTGGACGATCCGGAGATGTCGCCCCTCGTGGTCACGCTTGTTGTGGGCGTGCTCGAGGCCCTTGCAGACCTCCATCATCATGTAGCTGGCGATGGCGAGGGGCACGCGGTAGCCGACCTCGGACGCCTTCTGGAACAGCCGCCGGACGTTGAAGCCGTCGACGTACTCCATGACGATGAAGTAGGTGCCGCCGGACTGGTTGACGTCGAAGACCTGAACGATGTTGGCGTGGTTGAGCACGATCGACAGCCGCGCCTCGTCGAGGAACATCGAGATGAACTTCTCGTTCTTCGTCAACGAGGGCAGCACCCGCTTGATGGCGACCAGCTTCTCCATGCCCTGGATGCTCATCGCCTTTGCCAGGAAGATCTCAGCCATACCGCCGGCGTCGATCTTCTTCACGATCTGATAGCGCTGGCGGTTCGGATCCCCGCCTGTTTCTGCGTCGCCGGTCTGCAATTGAGCCGTCCTAGTCCCGGCAGCGGACTATACTTCAGCCCGCCCGTGCTGAAAACTCCGTCCTACTCGTCGACGCCCCCGACGGGACGCGACAGCCGCCAACCCTCGCGGGTCCGCACGAGCTGGGCCACGCCCCGCCCTACCGCCACGGTCGCGCGCTCCCTGGGCGCCGATCGCCCCACCCGCGCCACGAGGCCCTCGGCCTGGGCGATGAGGGTGTCCCGGTGCCGCCGGTACAGGGCCTGGAAACCCTCGAGATCGAGGCCCTCGCGGGCCGACGGGTGGATGAGCGCGAACGCATCCGCCGGCCGACCCTGCGCCAAGGCGTCGCGGTACGCGACCACCGCCGCCGCAGGATCGGGCTCGGGGGCGCGGGTCCGTGCGTCGGGGCAGCCCCCGAGCGATACCGCCAGCGCCAGCGCCGCCAGCGCCGCCAGCGCCAGCGCCGCCCGCGCCACCCGGCTCGCCCAGCCCTTGTCCCTTGGCCGCCTCATCTCGTGCTCTCCGTCGCTCTCGTCATCGCTGGCTCGAACACCAGGTGAACCACCTCGGCCGCGTCCACGGCCCGCGCCACCCGGGTCCACTCCGAGTAGCCTTCGGGTGGCACGATACCCGCCGAGAGTCGGAACGTCTTGGACAACCTCAGCCGGCGCCCCCGCTCGGTGAGCACCGCGCGCTGCGACAGGGTCACCAGCTGGTGATGCGCCTCGACCTCGGCCGGGAGGCGGCGCAGCGACAGCCCCGCGGGCAGCCCGATCTCGACCTCCATGACGAGCCGACTGGCGCGGTTCACCAGCAGGGGCGTGGTCCGCTCGGCAAGCAGCACCGTCGCCCGCCCGAGCTGCTCCGGCGCCAGGCCAAGGGTCAGCCCACGCCGATCCCCCGCGCCCGGCTGCAGCGCGCCCGCCGCCCGCCAGCGCACGCGCAGGGGGACCGCGACCGCGTCGAGGGCCTCGATGACGACGTCCTCCACGCGCGCCCCCGGCAGGGAACGCTGCACGCTCTGAGCCAGGACCTGTCGCCGGCCGTCGGGCGTCATCGCGATCAGCGCCTCCCGCCAGCTCATCGCGTAGACGCCGGTGAGGGTCTCCTCGCCGCGGGCCTCGTAGGCGTCACCGCCGGGCGCGATCGTCACGGCCCACGACACCCGCCGCTCGCCCTCCCGATCAGGGGTCCTCGGAGTCACCAGGCGCGCGCCCGCGCCGAGATCGATCGCGGCGGCCCCCTGGACCAGCGGCGGCAAGTAGTCGAAGGGCGCGAAGCGGCTCGCCAGGTCGAGCCACACCTCGCGCTGGCCGAGGCGCGCGCGCACCGCCGGGTAGAGGTAGCTGTCGAGCTCGAGCCGGCGCGGATCGACGGCGCCGTAGGTGTGGGGGCGCGCGAGCACCAGCGCGCAGTCGAGGCCGGCCACGCGGCACATCGAGGTCAACAGCAGCGACCGCTCGCCCGTGCGCGCCGCGGCGGCAAAGGACGCGCTGGCCGCCAGGGGATCGACATCGACGCCCTTGATCTCGTCCAGCACGAAGCGATGGAGCGCCCGCAGCCGCGCCTCGGCCCCGGCGTGAGGCGGCAGCTCGGCGAGCGCCTCCTCCACGGCCGCGCGGACCGCGGGCGTCGCGATCGCCGCCCGGCGCGCCTCATCACCCATCCCGGCGATGAGGGCGGCCACCTCGGGGGCGCGGCGGACCCGCACCCCGACCCGGCGGCGATCAGGTCGCGGATCGAGCGGCTCGGGCAGGATCCGCGGGCGATCGGTGAGCTCGAAGCGCAGCACCCCGGGCGCGACCTCCTGAGGCCTCGGCGCGCCGGGATCGGCGAGCACCTCCACCGCCACGCCCGGCGGGGTGCCGATGGTGTAGCGCGCTCGCCGAGTGGGCCCGCGGTCGCTCTCGAAGGTGAAGCGGGGAGCCTCCCAAGCCGCGCCGAGCCGCGGGGCCGGCGCCGACCACCACATCCAGGCGACCTCGGCCACGGCCCCCGCCTCGAGGGCCGGGAGGCTGATGGTGGTCTTCTCCAACAAATCCTCGGGCTCGATGGGCTGGAAGCCGCCGCCGTCGACAGGCTTGAGGGTGCGCGCTCGCAGGATCTCCGCCGCCTCGGGGAGACCGATCTCGCCGAACTCTTCGACGGCGCCGTGGGTGAGCAGCCTCACCACGCGGTGCACCCGATGGACCATCGCGCCGTCGCGGAAGACCGTCGTGTGCAGGTCGTCCAGGAGCACCTCGTAGCTGTCGCCGTCGCCGTCGCCGTCGCCGTCGCCGTCGCGCGCCGCCGCCTGCTGCGCCAGCGCCAGCCCGTCCACCAGCGGCAGCCCCAGATCCGACCCCAGGCTGACCGCGCGCCGCCGCGTCAGGTCGCTGACACCGTCGGCCTCGCGGGCCACCGCCACAAGCGCGCCCTCAGCCCCATCGTCGCCCGCCAGCCGCGCCGCGCGCAGCCCCAGCTCGAGGCCCGCCTCCAGCTCGCCCCGGGTGCGCGCCTCGGCGGCGAGGGCGGACGCCGACGACAGATCGCCCCGCGCCAGCGCGACGCGGCCGCGCGTGAGCGCGATCCGGGCGCGCAGCTCCTGACCGGCAGCCGATCTGGCAAGCTCGCCGAGCAGCGCCTCGGCGAGCTCGAGGCGCCACGCCTCGAGCGCCAGCGCCGCCGCACGGAGCCGCAGCTCGGGGCACCCGGGGAGGGCCGACAGCGGCGCGGGGGCGATCTTGAGGCGCTCCCAGCCGGTATCCAGCCACGCCTCGGCCGCCACGCAGGACGTCGGCAGCCGCGCCCTGGACGCCCGCGCCAGGGACGCCCCACCCTCTGCCCTGGCTCCGGCATTTGGGGCGCCGCTTGTGGAGTCCTGAGCCTGAACCCGGAGCGCATCTCCGCGTTGCCGGGTAGCCAGCGCCCGCGTGGCGAGGCTGGGGGACGAACCGGCAGGGAGCACCCAGCCCCAATGCGCCCGGCCCGCGAGGCCGCCGGCAGCCGCCTTCGCAGGCCGCTCCGGCCCCTGAGCGTCGCCGCCGGCCGGCCTCACCAGGACACGGACGGGCTCGGTGAAGGCAGGGTCCGCCAGCTGCAACTCCACCGCGCCGCCCGCCGGCGGCGCCTCGACCTCGAAGCGAAAGCGACGCCGCCAGGGGCCCACCGGCCGCGCCTCCTCGGCCACGAGCAGCCCCGCCGACAAGGCCCGCACGGACGGACTCCCCTCGACCTCGACGCGCGCGCGCCCAGCGGGGACAGGGATCAGCAGGGCCACCACCCCTGATCCGCCCGGGATGTCCACCACACCGGCGCGGCTCGCGACGACCTCGCCGAAGGCCGGCTCCGTCACCGACCGAGGGACCTCGGGCGGCGCCTCGAGGGTGGGCGGGTGCGCGGCGGGCCCAGGCCTGTCGCGGCGCACGGCCCGGCGGCCGGATCCCTCGACGAGGCCCTCGCGGTCGCGGAGCGCGTCGACGGGGCCGAGGCCGGCTACTGGGCAGGGCGCTTCGCCGAGGCGGCCGCCGCCCACGCGCGGGCGTGGCGGCGCTACCGGGCGCTCCTGGT
>PDWJ01002456.1_pt1 | contig 27617 bp, 21 predicted proteins | sample 1430881 | NCBI WGS metagenome assembly PDWJ01 (sample SAMN01162460, study PRJNA174530) | Oral metagenome, whole genome shotgun sequencing project. | biome: Marine environment; feature: Marine mammal; material: Swab sample of the gingival sulcus; isolation source: swab sample of gingival sulcus...
AGAACCCTGGCAGGGTGAGCCCGTCAAGCACATGGTGACAAAGTACGAGAACTGTAGATTTCTCGTCATCATTACATTTATGGATAAACTGTATTTGGAACACATTGAAAAATGCTACGATGATTGGTCGCTGTCGCTGGATCTGCATGTCGAACCTGGAGAGATCATGACCCTGCTCGGGCCGAGTGGATGCGGTAAAACCACAACGCTCAGAATTATTGCGGGATTTATTCATGCCGATGCCGGGCATCTGCATCTGGATGAGAAGATTATCGACGACGTCCCTCCCTATCAAAGAAATATTGGAGTTGTTTTTCAGGATTATGCCTTATTTCCGCACATGAATGTGTTTAAAAACATCGCGTTTGGCATACGCATGAAGAGACAATATTCCAAACTGGCAATCCGGGAGAGGGTGGAAGAATTACTCGCTCTCGTCGGATTGGAGGGGTATGAGCATCGTTATCCGGAACAATTGTCTGGTGGAGAACAGCAGCGAATTGCGCTGTTACGTTCGATCGCTCCGCATCCCGACATCCTGTTGCTCGATGAGCCGTTAAGCGCATTGGATTTTCAATTGCGGAAACGCCTGCGTCAGGAAATTAAAAACGTCCAGCGCCGGCTTGGTATTACCACAATTTACGTCACTCACGATCAAGAAGAAGCGATGAGTATTTCCGACAAGATTACGGTAATGAAAGATGGCCGAGTTCAGCAAATCGGGTCACCAGTAGACATTTATCAACACCCTAAAACCGATTATGTAGCGCAATTCGTCGGGATGTCGAACGTGGTTGACGGGATCATTCGTGAGCATATTCGTGGACATTTTCTTGTCGAATCTTCATCATATACATTCACAATTCCAGCGCGAAAGGGATATTCCGTTCAGGACAGAGTGACCTTTTTTTTCCGGCCGGAGGAAAGTTTTTTGTCTGTTCAACCGGCATCGAAAAATACGATCGGTGGAACGATTGTTGAACACGAATATCTGGGAGCCGAGATTCTGACTACCGTTTCGACTAGAAACCAGCAATTGTATATTGTCAGCAATTATATTAAAGATGATGCATTTATCGGCCGGGAGACGACACCTGTGTATATCAATTTCCCTGTGGAAGCCTGCAAAATTGTTGAGCGCGTATAACATGTCGTTAAGAAGACACAGATCCTTGTCTCATGATGCTGATATGAAACAAGGGTAATCCTCAATGAGAGGTTCTATTTCAAAGCTTCCAGCAGGTCATCCTCTAAAAAAGTCATATATTCCCTTTGTAATAAGCTTGACAAAATCTTCTTCAACCGGTTGAGATAAGTTGATGAGATTTCTTTTTGTCCGCATAAGTGAGTATGAGTATATTTTTTTCAGTTTGGTGGGACGGGCATTTCTGCCTGTCATCTCAGACAAGCATGTCTGGACCACGATATCATACAGATCATTTCAAAGATGATCTCGTGTCTCTGTGCCTCTGCGCTGGGATAAAGAGGATAAAAAAGCCAGAACATGATTCATACTTACTTAGACAGCCTGTAAACGGACGAGAGTAAACTGAGGATATGTGCTGTTCATCGGAAAAAGTCGCAGAAAAGAAGGCTGTATTCACTCTGAGAGACGGCTCTTTTTATATGGAATGATGTTCTTGAAGAGTACAATGTTATGAACAGGATCGCGTTAAAAAAAACGGCACAGCCTATTTTACAACACATACGAGACAACTACCCTGAAGAAGAAGACCATCTGAAACAACTGTTACGTAAGCATCCATTTTTTCAAGAGATCCTTGCTGATTTCTTATGCGCATTTTCAATGATGGTTGACAGATTCCACTCCGGCCGTACCTTATTTCTATGCGGTAATGGAGGAAGCTTTGCCGATTGCATTCATATTGCCGGGGAATTAATGAAGACGTTTAAATTGCGACGTCCTCTTGCTTTGGAAAGAAAAGCAGCATTGAGCGGGCTTGAATTCGGAAGTATTTTAGCTGAATCGCTGCAAGAAGGGCTGCCATGCCACGTGTTAGGGCTGAATCCGTCATTAGTCAGTGCGATCGAGAATGATAATAAGGTTGGTGCGCTGCAATACGCGCAGGAATTGTATGTCGCCGGAAAACAAGGCGATATGCTGCTCGGCATCAGTACGAGTGGAAATGCCTATAATGTTCGCTATGCGGTGTCGGCGGCAAAGGCACGTGGAATGCGTGTGATCGGGTTAACCGGTTCGCCGGGGGGCGTGTTGGCGGATGTGGCCGATATTGCAATACAAGTCCCTGAAAAGGAAACGTATATGGTGCAGGAACAGCATGTGATCGTGTACCATGCGTTGTGTTTATTGCTGGAACGTCGTTTTTTCGGATGAGAAGGGGGCGAGATGCCGGAATCAAAAATTATTCAGTGCCGTTTTTGTCGCACAAAAAATAAGATACCGTATCAATCCGTTTTTGACGGACTGATGCAAGCAAAGTGCGGTAAATGCCATAGTAACCTCTTTTTTGAGGAATGTGATCCGTTGGCGCATCTCTCTTCGAAAATGTACGAGCATGCGTTCGATACTCAGGCCCTGGAAGGTATTAAGAAGATTCCGGGAATCGAGACGGCGTTAAAAACGTTAATCAAGAAAAGTTATGAACGGGCGGATCGTTTGTTTCATAAAGCGAATACGGTTGCTGTGAACCCAAAGCAATTACCCCATCTGTATCAGCTTTTTCTCGATGCGGCATTTCGTCTGGACATTCAGAAGGTTCCCGATCTGTACGTGCTGCAATCGCCCTTGGTGAATGCATATACAGCAGGGGTAGAAACCCCCTTTGTCGTAGTTTCGACCGGGCTGTTGGAGTTAATGACCGATGATGAGGTTCTCTATGTCCTCGGGCATGAACTTGGCCATTGGCAGGCACACCATGTTCTGTACAAAATGGCCTCGCGTATCGTCACTGGGGCCGCTTCGGCTCTTGCTGATGTAACGCTCGGGTTAGGAAGACTTCTAACTGCTCCATTGCAGCTTGCTCTCTTAAAATGGGATCGTTGCTCAGAACTCACCGCAGATCGGGCGGGACTTCTGGCAAGTCGAAGAGTTGACGCGGCTATTCGTTCTTTAATGAAGCTGGCTGGGGGAAGCCGTTCGATTTACGAGCAAATGGATTATCAGGAATTTATTTGCCAGGCCGAAGAATTTCAAATGGATCAGGAAGATAGCGTATTAAATAAAGTCTATGTATTGCTTCAGGTGATGTATCAATCCCACCCGTTCCCGGTATGGCGAGCATCAGAAATCCTAAGCTGGGTGAAAGAAGGGGCGTATCTCGACCTTATTTCTGGCCAATATCCGGGAAACTATGACTTGAGCGGATGAAGACTCTATACTTTTTACGTAAGTTCTTTAAACACCATGTTGGATTCCGTTATCCGGATCGATCAGAAAACGCCAGGAATATCAGATGGTTGGTAACGTGCATACAGGTGAGAATCTCTACGTCAAACAAGGATATGTTGTTCCTGTAAACGCATAAACTAAACAATACCACGTACTTGAGGAAAAATGGAAAATAGGGATGCATTAGAAAAGATTCTGAAAGTAAAACAAGGCATCGAACAGATGGATTTGCTGGAGTTTAAGACCGAATGGCGCAATCGCTCTGCTGATTATGCCCGTTTAAGCTATGAAGAGCGCCTCAAATATATGGTCATGTCGATCAAGATCCTCCATGCGAAAACCGATTTGAAACGGATGATTAACTCTATTCAGGAGTTGATGGAACATCCTGAGTCTGAAAGAGCTCTCTTCTATTATCTTCGAGCGGATTTGTGGAAATTCCTGGATAATTTCCACTATATCTTGCTCATTGAGGATCTTGAAGATTTCGATACCTTTGAATGCCTGACATTACTCGATGGCTTGAATGCGGTGATTCTTCAAGACGAAAAGTTGCGGCAATCCTCTGCGAGGCGTCTGAAGAAACTTGTTGAGCAAACGCACATTCTCAAAAACGATGCGGTAACACGAGGCGCAGCCCCTGCGGTTCAAGAGCTGTACCAAAAATTGGAGCAACGAATTTCACAAATTCTCCATGATCTCACGCCAGAGATCGAAACAGAAAGAGCGGTGGCCTTAGATGTGGTCACAACGTCTATCCAGAAGACGATTCAGCGATATACGTCGTTTTCCATTTCCCGTATCTCTATCGAGAGATCCGGTGTCTTGAGTATTCTTCAATTATTATCGGATTATCCCGAAGCTCAACTGGAAGCTCATTGCGAACAATTGCAAGAAACGCTTTCCATACTGGAAAGACGGACGCTGTACGAACCTAAAGTGACCTCCCTTCGCAATCAAAGCGCATACGCCTTGATTGTGCTGTTAGAGATCTTGAAAATACATAAAGGACTTCCGGTGTTACTATCGAGAATTCTCGATCTGTGCTCATACCTTCGGTTTGCTTCTGATAATGCGGTGCTTGAGAAAGAATTGAGAGAGTTAAAAGGGCGTGTTGCGGAGATTGCTCAGAAGAAACTTCGCCCTATTCTTGATGATGTCTTATGGAAGAATCCGACGTATCTGACACAATTGCCTCATATCCGATTCTCCTGTCCCTGGTGCTATTCGAAAGATCGGGAAGACATGCTGGACATTTCGAATATTCGTCAGGTGGTCACCTGGAGTTTCGACTGCCTTGAAGCGGCGCCGGGAATGCAATATACTCCGGAAGGATTGACAAAGTCCAGATTGTCTGAAATGGTGATTGAAAGTTTAGGTTTGCTGGTGAATTTAGAACCCTCTCCTCGATTTCTCAAATTACACGCCGAGGAAACACGTATGATTAAACAAGCCCGGAAGGCTGGGACAGCATCAAAGAATTCTCTGGAAACAATTTTGCAAAAGCAGTACCAAACCTATAATGGGCATCTTAAATTCCTCGAGGACAGTATCGAATATTATAAAAATATTTCAGAGCAATTCAAGCATTTGAGCAAGACGAGTTCCTAGATGGGCAATGGACGAATGCTCTGATTGAACGAAGGATGCCTTTTTGAAGCTTCTTTCAGGTCATTGATTGTGAGCGATCGTGCGAGCAATTTCTTCTTCCACTCTGATAAACACGCGAGTTTGATGAAATCGCTCCAGGACGGTTTCATAGCCTTTCCGAATGAAGTCATTTCTTTGCCGTGGGGCATTGATCAGCTGTCGAATCGCGCCTTCTAATTCCGTCGGATTATGAGGATCAACCAGCAGACCGTTCTCGCCATGCTCGATGACTTCCCGGTTTCCTTCGATGTTAGAGGCGATCACGGCACAAGACAGGGCCATATATTCGATCAGAACATTCGGAAGCCCTTCTTGCGTGGAGTATAATATGCCGACATCTTTATCTTGCAGGAACTCATAGGGATTGACTTTACGAAATCCCGACCTGTTTTCAGGGGTCGAAAAATGGACGCGTTGTTCCAGGTGTAATTCCTGTGTCAGGCGTATTAAGCGTTCGAGTTCAGGCCCATCTCCCCCAATAAAGAGCTCCCATGGTAATTCGCTGAGTTTGCTGAAAACATGCAGTATTTTGTCGACTTGTTTACGTTGACTTAAGTTGGCAACAATCGCAAATCGTATGGGGGAATTATTGAGAAGAGTTAAAGGGGGAGGAATGACTGCATTGGGAAATTGGCGTAATTTCGAGCGTAAAAAATCATAACCCATAAAAAAGCGCAATAAGCCTTGTGACGGAACAATGACGGTATCGACCAGGAGTCTATAAAGGAATCTGATTTTGAATGTATCCCTGATATCACCATAATTCCCCAGTCTGTTGATATGGGCGATCCCTCTCAGTTTTGCCGCAACTCCCGCTGTTCGGATCCCTTTTGATACATTGGTGATGATCACGTCGGTCTGTTGGATGCCGAACAGCTTAAAAAACCACCATATTGACCGAAAAGAGAAATCCATGCCAAAGTGAAACGGATAACACGGTATCTTGCGTTGTGCGCATTCATGGATTAACAGATCCTGTTCTCGGCAGACAATCGCGACGTTATGCCCGCGTTGGAATAAGAACGTCGCGAGTTCCACCATCCAGGTTTTGATGCCGGCCCAGCCATTTGTGGCATTGACAAAAAGGATGTTCATTGCTTATTGGCTTTGAGCCAGATCCATACTCGGAGAAACTGGTCCGGCAGCCACCCATTTCCCATTGACCCGTTTTGCGTATCGAAGATCCGGAAGGCTTGGCAAGGGATCTTGTTTTGAGTTTTTGGCAAACAAGAGCTGGCTAAATTGACCACACTCACAACGCGGAAGGGATTGTCCCTCAACGATCCGCTGAACAAACGTATCAATACTATCATCGAGATCCCACGTGTCTCGCAGATCGATTAATTCGAAGTGGAGGTGATAGCCTCTGGCGTTCCCACTTTTGCCCATATAAGCGATCGTATCGCCCCGTTGAACAGTCTGTCCCGGAGTCACCTCCCGGTTCTTCTGAGTATGGGAATAGAGAGAGAACAGACCGTTTTGGTGGTAGAGGACAAGATAATAGCCATAGCCTCTTGCTTGTGCAACTCGTACAACAGTTCCATCTTCCACTGCTCTAAGAGGAGTCCCTTTCCTCTTCCAGGTTTCTGGAATAATATCGACTCCATAATGCCCCCGCCTCCGTTTTGTTGGGGATTGCATTCCTCGTAAAACCAGCCCATTTTCGACAGGAGAAATAAAATTCGGAGAAATATCAGCAAGGAATGTTTGCGCGCGCTGTTCCTCGAGTTGAGCAAGGTATGTCTTCTCATATTGAGGGTCGCACCAGGAACTGGCGCTGTCGATACAATTATCTTCGATGAAAGGATCCTCAATCAAAACTGGCTCGTCCAAAGTACATGCGGCCAGGCCGATAACTTCCTCATGATGGCATGCTGTGCTATCGAAATCGTAACTTTCTTTTTCTGTGGGCTGACTTGAAGAAGTCTCCGAAAGGTCTTTCAAGAATTCTAAAATAGTGGCGAGCGTATTGACGTAGGCCGTGACAAATTCGAGTTGTGTCGCGTCGGTTTGAACAACCTCGGGCTGTGGGATGTCTTCTTCTTTGGGCACGAAAGCGGCTGGTGACGTGTGTATCTGAGAGTTGCTGCACCCGGCAGCAAAAATGAGGCATATGAAAAAAAAACACAAAAATTTCTGAGAGATAACAGAAGGTGGTTGGTTTGACAAATCGTCTCTTGCCGTACTACTACAGTCCACGGTCTTCCCCCCTTGAGAATGTTCGTGCGTTAACACAGATAAATAAATAAGCGTATACCGCACAAACGCCAGTGGATATTCATGATATCGACTCGTGATCAATGTCATGAAGCTTGATGCGAGATTATAAAGTCATGAATGTCGGCTTGAGTGTGTTTGAATGGTCGTAAAAAATGTCAAGAAAAAAGGGGCAATATTGCCACAAGTTTATATTTGGAGGATATTTTTTTGTTGTGGAACTGCCCATGTTTATTGCATATTAAAGCTTGGCAAGATACCTATTTCTGCAGGATTTTTTTTTGGTCATCGAAGAGATCTCCGTCGCTTCGCCAGGAATATCCATGTCCTGAAAATGCTTCAACATTTTCCTTATCATTTTCGGGAAATCTGAGGCATAACGGGGAACAAGATTTTGGACCCACGAAACATACAGAATACACGGAAAGAGTGAAACCACGAACTTGGCTTTCTCTCGCTTCGAAAATTGCGCCGTACCGAACGGGACCTGGCGACCGCGCCGGGGCCGATACCGTCACTGTGACCTGCAATGAAATTTTATGCAGTCTGAACGCACCGGAGCAATATATTCTAGCGATCGTCGAAATCGAAGACGGTACAGCGCCACCGCCGCATTATATCCGTAAGCCCTTTGCCACAGAATCGGATTTCGGTGTCACCAGTCTCTACACTGACGGCAGTCATTACTGGTATGATACGCTCCCCACTGTCAACAAGCTGGCCCGCGATCGCCCGCAGACCAAAGACCCCGGCGGGAGCGCCATGTCATTCTTGACAAAAGTTGTTGTAAATCGTATCATATCTTCAGCATGATTGACAAACTATGCCAATAATGTTTATATGTTTTCCAGGTAATGTTTATATGTTTTCCAGGAGGACGATGAAACAATGAAAGTCGAAGCACAAAAAGTTGAGAATGGGTTTTTTATTCCTGCGGTTGATGGCCTCCGAACCATCCTTGCCGAGCGAGTCTGGTTACACATTGAAATTGTGACACAGGACTCGCCTGATCTCGATGAGATCGATCGGTTTTTTGCCCCTTATCAGTTTGCTATTGACGGATTGACCTTCGATCGTGAGAAGGCGCATGCCTGCTAAACTGTGTTTTTGGGACTCGAATGTCCTTCTTTATGCTTATGGGGTTGAGCCAAAGAAAAAACGTGTTGCGACTTCATTGCTCAAAGCCTCTCCCTTTATCTCCACTCAGGTGATCAATGAAGTCTGTCATGTCTGTCGGCGAACATTGAAACTCTCCTTTATCAATCCATTCTTGTAGGTTAGCTCCCCTTTCCTCATTGTTGAATGAATAGTATGAAAAAAAAAGAATTTATTCGTATCGTTGCTGTCTGTATCTGCTGGTCGGGATTGTTCCCTTTCTCTCTTTGGGCGCAGGATGCTGTTCAACCTCTTTCGTTGGATGATAAACGGATAGCTTTCCGTGAGGGAGTCAATCTGTTGGAGAAAAAAAAGTATGAAAAGGCGTATCAACAATTTCTCTCTTTACATAATCGTTACGATGAACTGCAAGATTACGTATCATATTTTCTGGCATTCTCTCTGAAACAGCAAGGGAACGATTTGGAAGCCCTGGCCGCATTTCAAGAATTTCTCTCACAGTTTCCTTCTCACCCGTTAAGCGATGAGGTTCGATTTCTCGTGGCTGACATATTGTTTGAGTCAGAGAAATATGCCGAAGCATTGCCTTTGTACCAGCACGTGTCGAAATCTTCAATCGGGCGTACCGCAGACGTGCTGTATAAGCTGGGCGTCACGTTGATGTACACGCAGAATACGCAAAAGGCTGTGCCAATCTTACATACTCTGGTGACCACGTATCCGGGTTCCAGGCATGTAAAACCCGCTCAGGCAGCTCTTCGAGAGTTGTTGAAATCCCACCCAGAGCTTACTCCCGTTCACACGGAAACAACTCTGCTCGATTATGCCAATGCCCTGTCCAGGGCCCGTTTATATTCCTCTGCCATCAAGCAGTATTCGTTTTTCCAGGCGCAGTATCCGAATAGCGAGCGTATCGGGGAGAGTGAGTTGGGGCTCGCCGAGGCGTATTTTCGTTTAGGGCAAACAACACGAGGGATGAAAAAGCTTGAAGAGACAGTTGCCCACTATCGTGAATCGCAGCCCAACGTCGCGGCGAAAGCCCTCTATACGATCGGCATGAAGCATTGGTACGCCGACCGGAACCGGCAGGCAAAACGAGTGATGCAGCGTATCGTGAAGGAATTCCGTGCGACAGAGTGGAGTGATAACGCCCATTACGTGTTGGGACGAATTTATCAATCTTCTCGCGATTATCAGGCTGCCGCGCAGTGGTATGCGTCGTTGTACAAGCGGCATGCGGAAAGTTCATTTGCTGAAGAAGCCCTGTGGCGAGCAGGCTGGTCGTGGTATATTGCCCTTCATTTCCCAAAAGCGGTAGAGGCATTTTCTCAGGGGATTGTGATTTCTCCGGATGGAGAATATGCTGGTGAGAGCCTTTATTGGAAAGGACGCGCCCTGGAACGACAGACGAAGAACGATGCGGCGCTGACGACATATCGTCAGATTATGGCGGCATTCCCCGGTAACTATTACGCGATTCGGACCCAAGATCGATTAACAGTGTTGCAAGCTGCGATGGAAAACAATCAACGATCCTTCCAGGCATCTCCTGAATTTCAGGCCCTCCTTGCTGAGTTTTCTCAGACTCTCCCGTTTCGGATTTCTCAGGAAATAGAGCCTCATATCGCCAAATCGATTGAGTTGCATCACGTGCAGCATGATGCCTTTGCCCAAAAAGAGGTCGAATGGGTCAGAATGCTTCTCGAACGGCATTTTACGAACGAACCGAATGCTGAATCTCAGGCCCTGAGTTTGTATGTACTCGGACGATTATACAGTCATATCAGGCTGTATCTCCCTGCGATTCAATTGGTCCCCAAAATTGAGAGGATACTGACAACAGCGAATATTCAGGGGTTCCCGTATAACAGAAAGCGACTGTCATATCCGTTGGATTACTGGGAACTGATCCGGAGGTATGCCAGTAGCAATCAGCTCGATCCTTTTCTCGTGGCAGGCATTATCAGGCAAGAGAGCGCCTATAACCCCACAGCCCGATCCTCCGCGAATGCCAGAGGATTGATGCAGATTCTTCCCACAACCGGACGCCGGGTCGCAAAACAGATCGGCTTGAAAAATTTCAGAACAGCGAATCTATACGATCCGGAAACAAGCATTGCCCTTGGTACGGCGTATCTTGCTGGATTGATCGAGCAGTTCGACGGAGACGTCTTCCGAGCGGTCGCCGGGTATAATGCAGGGCCAAAGGCGACGAACAAATGGTGGCCGGCAGGGGGGAAGGCCGATTCAGAAGAGATTACTGAAAATATTACGTACCGTGAAACCCGGAATTATGTGAAACATGTGTTGCGCAATCAATACAATTATCGGGTGATTTATGGCGATCTGCCAAATGAATAAATCATACGTATATGCACAGAGTCACAGAGAGGTTTGAAAAAACAGCTTTCTCCGTGTCTCTGTGCCTCTGTGGCAGAGAAGGTTTTTGAGTATACTCAATGTCAAAGCTTGATAAGACGCCCGGTAATCGTGTCGCTCACCTCAAGCATGCCAATCGACGTGTATGGTGCGAAGATTCTGTCAGTCGGGCTTCCGGGATTAAAAAATAAGATCCCGTCATGCTTTTCATTTAATGGCTGATGGCTGTGACCGAAGACGATCGCATCGACATCGTGAAAATGTTGTTTGACCCGTTCGACAATCCCCTGAGGGGGACCATCGCCGTGAGTTAAACCAATTTTGAAATCGTTGACTTCGACAATACGGCACGTAGGAAATCGGTTCTGGATAGCAATATGATCCATGTTGCCCCGAACTGCCTTGACCGGCGCAAACTTCTGCAACATTTCGAAAACGGCTTCCTCCACAAAATCGCCCGCGTGCAAAATCAGTTCGACATCGCTGAGATGTTGCTGGACGATTTCATGAAGATCTTCGATCGTTCGCTTATTACGAATTTTTTGTGTGACTGCGTGAAATCTTCCCGTTGGGACGGCAAGGTGAGTATCAGAGAGCACTCCTATTTTCATGGGTTTTCCTTGTGTTTGGCAGACGAGTCAGAACTATACGATTTGTACTCCGAACAAATTACACTGTGTTGCAAAACAGATTTTCGTTCGAAGCCTCTATCTCGGTACATGCTTTCAAAATCGAGACTTAGCGTCAATAGGCATTCAGTGTTCTGAGAAGAGAAAAGATTGCAAGAAAAAATTCTGGACGTAAAATAATTTTGAGATATTATAGGTAGAGAGGCGATGGGTCGTTTTAACATACATGGCAAGCATGACAGAGAAGGGATAAAAATGAGTTATGAGTGACACCCTATCTACATTGCCGGGCAGGCACTATATTTTGTGTGTGGATGATGAACAAGCAATCTTGAATCAGTTGTCCAACCAGTTGGAAGAGGCTTTCGGTGACGTCTGTTCTTTCGAATATGCCGAGAGCGCAGAAGAGGCCTTTGAAATACTCAGCAACATCGAACGACAAGGTGATATCGTTCTTCTGGTGATCTCCGATCAGGTCATGCCCGGCATGAAGGGGGATGAATTCTTAGAGGTCGTCAACAGACGGTTCCCCCAGGCGCATAAAATTCTCCTGACGGGCTACGCTGGTTTAGAGTCTGCTATGCGGGCCATTAATTACGCCGGGCTGGATCGTTATCTCGAAAAACCCTGGGATAAAGAAGAATTTCTGGTCACTGTACGAGGCCTATTGAGTTCGGAGACTCTCGCTGTGGCCCCGAAAGGGTTCCATACCAGGGAAGCGATCCGAAATGTCCAGATGTTTCGTGACCTTCCGGAAAATGCGATCGATTCAATTGCAGAGAACCTGAAGCTAGTCGCTTTTCAGAAGGATGAGGTCGTATTTACGATTGACGATCCCGGCGATTGCCTGTACATCATTAAGTCTGGAGAGGTGAAGGTTGTCGCCGGCGTTGGGGATAGAGGGGAGGTATTAACCTATTTGGGCCGGGGGAATTATTTCGGGGAGATGGCCTTACTGACCGGCGATCCTCGATCGGCGTCGATTATTACAACGATGGATTCAGAATTGTTGATGCTGACCAAACAAGATTTTGATTTCTTGATTCAGCACCACCCCTCGATCGCATTGGCTCTGAGTCACATGTTGAGCCAGCGATTGCGAGAAGTCAGTATCAAAAAAGCGGGACGGCAGAATAAAATTATCTGTATATTCAACACACTTTTTGGACAATATGAACAAACCGTCGTTCCGGAAATCGCCCAAAGTCTTATGAGGGAAACCAATGGGAGGGTGTTTGTGGTCGATCTCGATCCGGCGTCTCACCAGAGACAGCTTGAGCCTGAGCAGCAAGAAAAAAATGCTGCCTGGGTGATCGACCATCTTGATAATATTCAGGATGATGAACTGTCTTCGATGCTTCCTCGATATGAAAACGGCGTGAAGTTTTTTATCCCTCCTTTGTCTGAGCGTTACCCTCTTTCATCCTATATCGTGCGTTTATTAAGTATGTTGAAGGATTCGTATAATTTTGTCCTGGTCCATGTAAAAGCTGACTCCGAACTCGGAGAGGGTGAAATCAAAATTATGGAACAGGCCAACACGGTGTTATATCTCTTGAATCAGACCAAATGTACCATTGGGGGGCCGAGGCGCCTTTTACACATGTTCCAACGGGAGTATGGGCAGCTTCTGAAAAAGTTTGAAGTGGTTGTGGCGCGCCAGGAGCCGGATTCGGCCTTCTCAGAATTGCTCACGAGTTTTGTCGAACATCATCGCATTCATTTTCTGCGTGTGGGAGAATCGCTTCAATCGTTTTTTCAGCTCCACAGACGGAACAGTGCTCCTGTGACGGCTGAATCGGCTGCATCACAAGCCAGGCGTGATGTGAGTCGTATTGCCAGGCGTTTAGGGAATGTGAGTGTCGGGCTGGTCTTAGGAGGAGGAGGAGCCCGGGCTTATGCGCATCTTGGGGTTCTGAAGGTCTTGCAGGAAGAAGGTATTCCTATTGATATTATTGCCGGAACCAGTATGGGAGCCTTTCTTGGAGCGTTACACATTATGGGATACAGTATCGAAGATATTCTCGATATTTCGCGTGATACCTGGAAAAAGTTGAATTCTCCGTTGAGTTGGACGATACCACGCATCGCATTTATCAAAGGAAAACGGATCAAGCATTTGGTTCATGATATTTTTGGCGAAACTTTGATCGAAGATTTGCCTCTGCCGTTTTTTTGTGTCGCAGGCGATCTGGTTTCTGGACAAGAGGTCGTTCTGGGGAGCGGTGAGCTCTATAAAGCCATCCTGGCAACAGGCGCTCTTCCCGGATTTTTTGCGCCAGTGTCTCTTAAAAATATGTACCTTGTCGACGGCGGCGTGGTGAATAATGTGCCTGGCGATGTGCTGAAAAAACAGGGTGTTGACATGGTGATCGCTGTTGATGTCACGCCGGAACGGGAAGTCCATTTGAGGCCGGAAAAACATTTTTCTGAGCAAATTGTTCCAGAACGTAAGTTGTCTCAACGCTTTCTTCAACTTGTCCGTTTACTGAAATCACGATATGGCACGGTGCTCTTGCCGAGAATTATTATGCGAGTGATTGCTATCGAGGGACTGGAAATTACTCGTAACAAATCCCGATATTTTGATATTCATATTAAGCCAGCTCTCGAGGACTTCGATTTGTTCGATTTCCGCCGATTACGGGATATTGTCGATATTGGAGAGGAAGCTGGCCGGGCTGAGATTGCTAAAATCCGCGAGACGATTTCGTCATTAAAGCGCTGACTTTCGGTGGGAGGCTGCAAAAGAGTTTCCTTTGGAGTATTAAAAACGTCATTTTTTTCCTTGCAAATTTCTGAGAAGCTGATACAATTGGTATAGAAGAACATCTAATAAAAAAGCGTACTTAACATACTTTGACAATGTTAAACAGGAATATCCCCCGTTCACTTTGAGCATATCAAAGGGGGCATATTTTGACAGATTCGACATAAACAGGAACCAGGTTGCTGTTTTTGGAGTTTAACAGCTGTTACGTATTGTCTGGTGTGAAACTCATGGTGTTCAGTCTTCGCTGCCTGAACAATGACAGCTTATAGAGCTATCTTTTTGACGAGAGGGAGGATTCATGTATGACACTGGGGGAAATGTTAGACCGGAGTGCGGAGAAATACCCAGAAAAGATCGCGCTTGTCTATAAAGAACAACGGGTAAAGTACAAAGATCTGAATGCAGATGCAAACAGGCTTGGTCGGGCGTTAAATGCCTTGGGAGTTGGGGAAAATGACAAAGTCGGTGTTTTGATGCCCAACTGTCCGGAGTTTGTGATGGGGGTCTTCGCCGCGTTAAAAGCCGGAGCCGTGTTTGTTGCTCTCAATGGCCTGTTGAGTGGAAGGGAGCTCACATATGTGATCAACAATTCCGATACAAAAGTGATTGTTGCCGCCCCACCCTACGATGAATTGCTGGCGATGCTGAAACCCCAACTTCCTCACGTGCAGCACATTCTAACCCTTGATGACGACCCTGAAGAAGAGCTGTTGATGCCGTTCCGGCCGCTGATGGAATCGTATGATGATTTGAGCCTGCATCCCGCTGTCAATCTGACTGACCCGGCTGCGATCTATTATTCGTCAGGAACGACAGGATTACCGAAAGGCGCGATGTTGTCACACGTGAATATTTTGAGCAGTACCGTCGCGATCGGGAAAGCTGTGAGTGCCAGCCGCAATGATGTGCCGCTCTGCTGTCTGCCAATGTTTCATACGTTGGCGATGACAGCCTGTGTCATGGTCCCGATTTTTGCCGGGATGACCAACATCTTACTGGAAACGTTCCTTCCCCAACCCGTGTTAAAAGGATTTAGTGATTGGAAGGTTACTATCTTCGTCGGAGTGCCGACAATGTTTGCGGTGTTAGCCAACATGCCGAATCTCGATCGCTATGATGTCAGCAATTTTCGCCTGGGATACTGTGGTGGGGCCCCATTGACAAAGGCAATTGCCGAAAAATTTGAATCGAAGTTTCCGGCCAAGATTTATGAAGGCTACGGGCTGTCTGAGTGTGCGCCGCTCGTCTCTGTGAATCCGCTAGGCCACCGGAAGATCGGCTCTATTGGAAAAGCGGCCGATCGTGTCTCCTGGAAGATTGTTGATAGAAATGTACACGAATTACCTCGCAATTCCGTCGGAGAAATTGCTGTCAGCGGCCCGAATGTCATGATCGGCTATTATAAGGATGAGGAAGCCACCAAAGAATCGATCAAAGGTGAAGAGGCGGTTCTGATCAGGAATGATACTCTCGAACAGTACAAAACGGAAGAACTGCCAGCCCAAGTGATGCGCGTGTTGACCGCATTCAAAAACAAGCGTTTTACCAATGAGAATTTTTTTCTGGCAACCCTGGCCAAAAAAATCGGGAAAGAAGCCTTAAATAAGCATAAAAATGTGATCTTGCAGCATGCCCGCCAGCGATGGTTTTTGACTGGCGATCTGGGATATATGGATGATGATGGCTTTGTGTTTATTGCCGACCGTAAAAAAGATATGATCATTGTCGGTGGAGAGAATGTCTATCCCAAAGAAGTCGAAAACGTGTTAACCCAACATCCTTCTGTCGAAGATGCCGGTGTGATCGGCATGGAAGATCCTATTCGAGGGGAAGTACCAAAAGCCTATATTGTCCCGAAACTTGGTGCAACAGTCGATGAAAAAGACATTCTAGAATATTGCCGCCAACATTTAGCTCAATACAAAGTCCCTCGTTTCATTGAAGTGATCGATGAAATTCCTAAAAATGTCACAGGAAAAATCTTAAAACGAGTTCTCAGGCGAATTGCGGCTGGTTTGCCTGCTGATGAAGATGATGACGATTTTGACGATGAGGATGAATTAGAAGAAATGGTTGAAGATACTCCCGATATTCAACAGCCTTCAATGCTTTCTTCAGGCGGTATGAGCATTGAGGAACAGATGCGCATGCTGGAAGGCGGCGGAGCGGCAACGCCGCCTCCGGGGCCATCGGCGGGTGGCGGCATGAGCATTGAAGAACAGATGCGTATGCTGGAAGGTGGAGGCGGAGCAGAGCCTTCAGCTCCGGCGATCGCTTCTGAACGAGGAGCAGCGTACGTCCCGGCCGATGGGGACAGCTTCGAAGAACATCTTCGAAACCTCGTCATGGAGATCCCTGGAGGAATTGCGGCGAGTATTGCTGGCTATGATGGAATCGGCATTACATCATTTTCGACAGATAGCGATTTTCCTATGGTGTTAGCCGATGCTGAAATCTCCTCTATTATGGGTATGATTCGTAAGGGAGCGGAAAGTCTTTCTGCCGGAGAGCCTCATGAAGCGTACTTCACGTCGGATCGCTATGGTTTTATCATTCAATCGATTCGTTTGCAATATTTTGTGGTCCTGGTTGTTGATGCTGCCGAATTAAATTGGGGGTTGACGCGGATTCAAATGAACAAAATTGTTCCGTATATTGAACAAGAACTTTTTTAAGGCGAACAGTGGGCTGACTGTCCTGGAGGCGCATCGTCTTTATCGGGATATGTCAGCTCCTCTCGTCAGAAGAACGTATTTATGGTTGAGGAGATTCAAAAAGATTCTGTGTATGCCGTTATGGGCTTAATTTATAAGGTCTTAAAAAAACAGAATGTTATTACTGATGCCTTCATCGAACGAACAATTCATGTTGATGCGTCAACGAAAAAAAAAGCGGATGAGTTGAGCGAAGAAGAAAAATTGATCTGGTATATGGTCATGATTTTGTTTAAAATAATCTTCGAAGAAGCCGGAAATTATTTTAAGTATAAAGAGCAAGATCCTGAAAAATGGACTTTTTTGAATGAGAACCGTCCATTTTATCAGAGTATGAATCGTGTTGATTTGACGCGTTCGTATATCTTCGAGAAAGCGATTTCTGAACTGAAAAAGGTAAATTTTCAGGGCCTGAAAGAGAAAACAGGCGTGTTGCTCGACCCGAAACTACTGGGGAATATTGTGCGGGCTGATATTGTGAGACGAACTCAAGAGGTCTGATTTTGAGAGTAAGGGTAAGTACTCGGATAGAATAAAAAATGGCGGAAGAATGATTCTTCCGCCATTTTTTATCTCCTTATTGCAAGAGCAATTCTATTACGAAAAGAGATTTTCGACGTATTTAATATCGGCTTTTTGCTGGAGTTCGTCGATATATTGTCGAAATGCTGTTTCTTGTTTTTGTTGCAGCAATTTTTCGGTTAACGCTGCTTTTTCTTCTTCGAATGCCGCCATATCAATATCAGTTCGTTCCTTGACACGGATGACGCAGTAATCATCGCCTAATTCGATGGGCTTGCTTATTTCCCCATCGCGTAACGCAAAAGCAGTCTTTACGAATTCCTCGGATTCCCCGCGAGCTTCATTGATATATTGCTGTCTGCGGCTGAAAGGGCTCGGCGTTATGATCTCTACCGGGTAATTTTCTGCCACATTTTCCCAGGTGATCCCATCTGCCAGAGCTTGTTGAATCGCTTCGATTTCCGTTTTCGCGAGTTCTTCGGCTTTTTCTTTGCGAACGGCCTCAGTGACAGCTTCCTTGATATCAGCAAGTTCCGGAACGTACGGTTCTTGCTGTTCGAGGAATTCAACAATATAGTAACCAAGAGGCGTTTCAATTGGTTGACTGAATTTTTGTTCGGCATTTAATGTAAACGCAATCTGCTGAATTTGCGGAACCGCAGTTGTCTTCTCGTCGATCGGTTCACCCTGAGCAAAGAAGTCGCTGACGTTCACGTTCAATTCGTCCTTTGCTGCTACCTCTTCGAGATTGTCGATGTCGAGCAGATCTTCATAACTAATTTCAGCACGCTCTCGCGCCAGATCCTTCGCTTGAGCCAATTTCAGACGATCGACAATCGTGGGCTTGGCTGTGCCATACGGATCGTCATCTTCGCGTGTTTCTTCAACCTTGATAATATGAAATCCGAATTGCGTTTTGACAAGCTCGCTGATGTCACCGGCTGCCAATGCAAATGCGGCTTCTTCGAATTCTGGAACCATGCTACCTTTTGTAAAAAATCCCAGATCTCCACCATTTTGAGCGCTTCCCGGATCTTCGGAATGCTCTTGTGCCAACTCCATAAAATTGGCGCCATCTCGTAATTGCTGTAAAATGCCCTCAGCTTTGGTTTGAATTTCGTTGACCGTATCTTCTTCGGCGTCCTGAGGAACACGGAATAAAATGTGGCGGGCATGCACTTCTTTGCCTTTATTGAATTCTGCTTCGTGTGCTTCGTAATAGGCCAGGATATCATCATCCGTCGGTGTTATCTCATCTTTGATCGTCTGGGGATCGAAATGGATGTACTGAATTTTTACACGAGGAGGAGTCGTAAAATCGGCTTTGTGGACGTCATAATATGCCTGAACGTCATCATCGGTGTACTCCACATTTTCCAGAAACGAATCGGCCTTTACAAGCAGCCCTTCAACCTCAATCATTTCATTCTGTGCTGTATAATCATCAAGAACTTCGCGATCGCTGATTCGCACCGTTTGTTTAATCAGGTATTCAAGTTTTTCGCTTAAGAGCGTTTCTTCGGTCTGGACTTCAAATTCCTGCGGTGTGATTCTGGCGCGTGATAACACATTTTTATAGACCGCCGGATCGAATCGGTCATTGCTATGAAATTGCGGAATCTCTTGAATCGTGCGAACGAGTTCTTTATCAGAGACCTGGAGATGACGCGCTTTTGCTTCTTGAACCAAAAGAGTTTTTTGAGTGAGTTGGTTGAGAGCAACCTGTTCGAGCTGCAGGTTTTGCAGCATCTCAGGACTTAAATTGTTCCCATAGATTTGTTTATAGAATTCATATACATTTCGGAAGCTGTTTTCGAAACTTGTATACGAGATTGGATCGCCATTCACCCAGGCCACGACGTTTTGACCTCGGGGACCTCCATGCCTTCCTCCCTGCCCCCATACAAAAAAGATCGTCCCGATAAATGCGGCAATCACAAGCCACAGGAAAATACGAAGGGATTTAATATTCTGTCTCATCACGTCAAGCATAACCCACCTAACCTCCGTTCTCAAAATACCTTTACATTAGTCATGACAATTCTCAAGTAAGTAAATGCTCAAACAATTTTCATGGATTCCATCTCCCAGATAGAGGCCATTTTACGCTGTAAAAGCTGAAAAATTTTGTCACATACTCACTTCAACAGTTTTTCGTTTGGAGCAGCGTATTGAGACGTCAAAAACTTGGCAACATTTTTTTTACATTGATTTTGTTTTCTCTTATATTTTAGAAAATTTCTCATGATTTTCCTTGTTTAAAACATATCCTTATAATTTTATGTTGCCACCAAATCGGATAGAGTGTAATATTGTCTGAGTTGTTCTTGTTTCCAACATGCAGGGTGATATTAATTTCAATGCAAGAGGACATGGCAGTATGCGTTTTCCTTTTTTCGGATTCTTTACAAATGAGATAGCCATCGATCTCGGTACGGCGAACACGGTGGTGTATACACAGGGTAAAGGCATTGTGCTTAATGAGCCATCGGTTGTCGCCATTCATATCAAGACGCAAGAGAATGTCGCCTTTGGGGCTGAGGCAAAACAAATGCTGGGCCGCACGCCGGAAAATATTGTGCCCATTCGTCCTTTGAAGGATGGGGTGATCGCTGATTTCAAGGTGACAGAAGCACTGCTCCGTTATGTCATTCACAAAGCGTTGAATCGGAGTCGCCTGATTCGTCCAAAAACTATTATTTGTATCCCGTCCGGCATTACGGAAGTCGAAAAAAAAGCGGTCAGAGATTCAGCGATTTCGGCCGGGGCTTCTCAAGTGCATCTGGTGGATGAGGCGATTGCCGCATCGATTGGGGTCGGGCTTCCGATCGAAGAGCCATCCGGGAATATGATTATTGATATTGGAGGCGGCACAACAGAAGTGACCGTCATTTCTCTCTCGGGGATTGTGTACAGCAAATCGATCCGGATCGGTGGCGATGAGATGGATGAGGCCATTATACAGTATGTCAAACGCAAATATAATCTGCTTATTGGGGAACGAACGGCAGAATATATTAAAATGGCTGTTGGTTCTGCTCATCCCCTCCCAAAGGAAGAAGAATTGGATGTGAAAGGACGGGATTTGATCGAAGGTATTCCGAAAACGATCACGATTAAGAGTGAAGAAATCCGGGAAGCACTGTCGGAAATTGTCGCCGTTATTATCGAAGCTGTGCGAACGGCTCTTGAACGAACACCGCCGGAGCTTTCATCCGATATTGCAGAGCGCGGCATTGTCTTGACCGGAGGGGGCTCGTTATTGAAAAGCCTTGATATGCGTTTGCGTGAAGTGACTGGTTTGCCAATTACTTTGAGTGACGATCCCTTAATGTCGGTGGCGCTGGGGGCCGGAAAATTGATTTCCCGCCCGAATCTGTTGAGCAAGGTTGTTATCGATTGATTGTGTTGGTAGTTTTTATGCGGACATATCAAATAAACCGCCTTCAAATATACTATTCGTGTGTCTCAAAGAAAACACTGTTTTGTGATATAGAAGTATGTTGAATTTACTGACTCGCTATCGCCATATTTCACTTTTTATTTTGTTTTTGTTTATTTCATTAGCATTGCTCTCTTTTGAGCGGCCAGTGAAAGAGGCTCTCCCTGAATCTACCAATATTGTGGAAAGGGGAATCTTGTTGGTTCTCCAGCCTTTCCAGAGAATGGTTGGTACTGTAAGAACTCACATACAAGAGATTTGGCAGCATTATATTGTGCTTGTTCATCTTTCAGAGGAGAATCAACGGTTACGCGAGAAGATCTCGCAGCTACAGGCAGAAAAAAATAGATATTATGAAAATGCTCTGGCTTATGAACGACTTGAAGGGATTCAGGCATTAATGGCCGATCGGCAATTTTCAACGATTCTTGCCAGCGTGATCGGTCATGACCCGACAAATCATAGCAATACGATTATCATTAATCGTGGGTCCGAACATGGTGTTCAGGAAAGTTGGCCGGTGATTACTCAAGATGGTATTGTTGGGGTGACGGTCGGTGTGTCGTTGAAATCGGCGAAAGTGCTTTTATTGACCGATCCAAACTGTAATGTGGCGTCGTTGATCCAACGGACACGGGATCAGGGAGTCGTTGGAGGGCAGAGCAGAAAAGAAGCATATATCATGAAATATGTCAATCGGCGTTCCGTCATTCGAGAGGGGACGATTTATCAAATTACCGATCAGGCTCTCGCCCAAATTGCGAAAGAAGACATCCCTGGGTACGTGTTAACCGATGAGACGTTGAATCATTTGGAAGCAGAATATCTTCCGGTAGATATTCTGCTTCTTCTTGAGGTTTTAAAAGATCATCAATATCCAAATCAAAAGCGTTTTTTGAAAGCACTCGAGGCAACCTTGGGTAAGGAACAAGCCGATTGGTATAAAGGAAGTATCTTACAATACGCCCAGGCAGGCCCTCTGGCGAAATTACAAGCCTTGAAAAACCAACAATATCGTACGGAAGAACAATTTCTTCAGGCCGTAGAAACGGCAATTGGAGAAGAACAGACTCATCCTTATAAAACTCGTATTCTCAAGCATGTCCAGGAACAGGAAATGGTTATTTCATCCGGCCTCGGTGGGATCTTTCCAAAAGGGCTCATTATTGGACACGTCTCAAAAGTAATTAAACAAGATTATGGGTTGTTTCAGGAAATTGAAGTGGCTCCAGCAGTAAACTTTTCGAAACTTGAAGAGGTCTTAATTATTCAACGAACTGACATGAAGGCAGAACCTTAAACGCGCAGCCCAAAGTTCTGTCGAAATGTTTGTCAGTCGATCGTTTCTGGAGTCAGGCGATTGGGAGGAAATGAAGTACCTGGGCTGTGCGGGATTTTATGCGTCTTTAAATGCGGGGAACATGTTGTATCGTAGGGCTCTGTGACGATTTTTGCCACCCAGAAGACGGGCAAAAAGACTAGCAAGACGGGTAGAGTTTTTTCTAGAAATTGCTTCAGGTCTGAATTCACGAAACAATCGAATGAATGAGCGTTGACAACCAAAGAACCCTGCTCCTTCAAGAGGGCAGGGTTCTTTGGTTTCGTCCGGTACGTGTAGAGAAGGATAAGCGAACGCAAACGCTCGCTTGTTCTTCCCACTCGCCAGCGCAGCCCTGGCAAAGCTCTCGCTGTGAGGGACCAGAACGCTTTTGGAGAACCCGATGTACGTGGCATTTACATGTATTATATTTCTTGTCGCATTCATTGTTCAGACATCTATGCTCGGATTTTTGAACTATAAACCGGATCTTATCCTGGTGATCGTCGTGTATCTGGGCTTAGTGAAAGGTTCAGATGTCGGAAGCTTGGGCGGTTTTTGTTCCGGCTTGGTGCTTGATTCGTATTCTGGGATGCATTTTGGCGTGAATGCGTTGTCAAAAACAGTTCTTGGTTTTGTGAGCGGTATCATTGGAAAACGATTATACACCCAGAGCCTGTTTGCTCATATGTTATGTGTGGTGATTGCTACAATTCTGAATATGGGTATTATCTTTAGCCTTCAGGGGGGTGATTCGCGTTGGCGAGCACTTATTCTGTACGAGATATTGGAGAATGTTGCGTGCTGTCCCCTTATTGTCTTCCTCTTTCGTGCCGGAGAACGGCGTCTGCGTATCACGACATACTAGAAAATAAGGTTGGGGTTGAAAATTCTATGGTAAAAATGATTTACCAGCTATCTTTTGAGCATAATGGGCATGGAGGACTTCGAGATCATATTGTTCATGTGGTCGAGAAAACTCAGCCCTCCATCGTCCGGTTCGAAGCGCACATTCCGGAAGAACGGCATTCAACGAAAGTGTTGGGAACCTTACGTCAAGGTACAGGGGTTGTGATTAACTCACAGGGGTATCTTCTCACTGCGGGGTATCTCATTATGGAGGCTTCTGACGTGCGGGTCGAGTTTACAGACGGAGAAACTTTTGACGCAGAGGTCGTTGGGATCGATTTTGAAAGCGGACTCGGACTACTGCGACTGAGTGAGCCGGCCTCCGTCCAGCCGATAATCCTTGGAAATGCTTCGAGTGTGACAAAGGGGCAGTTAACGCTCACGATTGGTGATAATACTGAGGCTCGTGCCAGGATTGTCACGAATGGTCGAATTTTTGATACGGGCAAATTTATCGGCTATTGGGAATATTTGCTGGAACGCGCGCTTTATGTTGTCCCTCAAAACCCAGCCTTCGGAGGGAGTCCGTTGTTTAATCTCGAAGGCGAGGTTATCGGAATTGTGTCATTACAGTTGAACCAACATCAGGGTATGAATCTGGCGATTCCGATTGAAATGCTTTATGAGGTTGAAGGGGAATTAATCCGCTATGGCCGGGTGATGAGTCGTCAGCCAAGAACGTGGATCGGCATGTATCACGCTCCCTACCATCAAGGTGTCATCGTTGTGGATGTGATGCCGGACGCCCCAGCGGACCGTGCTGGTATAAAAAAAGGCGATCTGATTACACACATTGATGGGGGGCGGGTAAAAACAGAAGAACAATTTCTGCGACGGCTCTGGAACGTTCCTATTCGACAGGTATTTGAGATTCGCCTCATCCGCGACAACCTCCAAAAGAGGATTTCTGTCGAAGGGATGAATTTTTATGATTTTTACGAACTTGGAGGCTCAGCAGATCTTCAGGGGCATTAATCCTTAAGAAACTCAAATGAAAGAGCTTTCCGACGCACTCTCAAGACCAGAGACGTTGCCAAAACCCGCCAGGTCTCGAAATAGAATATGAGGACATTTTCATCCCTTATCGAAGATATTCATATAATACATCCAAAGTTTTTTGTGCGGTAGCTCGTACTGTATGGTTATCATCTTTCAGACACGTTCTGATAGATGGAATATAGTCTCGTGATAAGCGGCCAAGGTTGCCTAACGCCCAAATTGCAGACGATCGTACTAACGGATCTTCGTCTTGTATGCTTTTTGCAATAACGGAGACGTGGAATCTGGCTGCCTGAGCCATTTTCCCAAGGGTTTCAAGCGCTGCGGCTCGAACGGAAGGCTCGATATCGTATGCGCTGTTAATGATGCGAGTCGCCTTTGCCGGTGGGACATACAGGCGTGTTTCCTCACTCATTTCTCCGATCGCGGTTAATGCTGTCGAACGGACTGTCGAGTCGTGATCATCCAGGAGCTCCAGGATTTGGTGCAAAACACGCTGTGAAACGTAAGGTTTGGCTCTGGCTTCCTTGCCTAAATACCCCAACGCAACAGCGGCGGCTGCCCTGATAGATGGATCCTCATTTTTTAAATGTTCTGCAATTTGCGGCATGTAGGCTTTCGCAAATTCTCCGAGATTTCCCAACGCTGAGGCAGCAGATGAACGAACAGTCGGATCGGTATCTTCCAGATGATCCGCAATTTGTCTGGCGGTGATTTGAGGAATATAGTGTGTGGCAATTTCTCCTGATTTGCCAAGTGCCTCGACTGCGGCGAAACGTACTCGCGGATCGGCATCATGTAAATGGGTGACGATTTTAGGAATATACTCTTCCGCATTGAGCTCAGCAAGTACTTCAATTGCATCGAAGCGAATATCCCAATCTTGATGCTCTAAGAGAGCCGCGACTGCCTCTGAAGAATCTTTGGCGAGCATACCTAAGCGACTTAATGTGTCCACAGCCGCAAAATGGACAAAACGATCCGTATCGGTGAGCAAGGTTACAATTTGGGGGACATAGGCTTGAACGTACCCTCCTAGCCTTCCCAACGCTGCTGCGGCGGCACAACGAACTTCACGGTGGCTATGATGAAGGAGCCCGATAATCTCTTGAATATGTTCTGATGCTGTTGGGCTTTCTCGTTCCAGTCTCGGCAGCTTCAACAGGGCTTCTTCAGAGCTCTCGTCGTGGGCGTATTGGCTTTCGCGATCCATGCGTGCTCGATTCTCCTTGCCAAACCTGACAGGTCTTCGAAAACTTCGAAGACCTGTCAGGTTTTTGTTTCCTCCGGCGTTTGGGGATCGGTTTGTAAGTGTCCGACAGCAATAGCAGCATCATTGACGGAAGTAATCGTGACGCGACGGAAAGAATTTGAGAGAGTTGCTTCTGTGGAAACGCCAACCTTCATATAATTATCCGTATATCCTGTAAAAAGACCGTTTCGTTCTTGCTGTTCGAAAAGCACTGTTACCGTTTTTCCAACATATCGTTCATAGAATACTCGGCGTTTTTGTTGAGAAAGAGTGCGCAGAATCTGACTTCGCTGTTTGATTGTTTCCGACGGGACTCGTCCGTCCATAGTGGCGGCCGGCGTCCCTTCCCGTGGCGAAAAACTGAAGACGTGCGCGTAATTGATCGGCAATTCTTCGAGCAGTTGGCGTGAATGTTCGAATTCCTGTTCTCCTTCGCCGGGGAAACCAACGATAATATCCGTTCCGATATTGATGTCAGGCACAGAATCGGCAAGTGTGGTCACGAACGCCGAAAATTCCTCGCGGGTGTAACGCCTGTTCATCTGTTGTAGAATCTGATTATCTCCGCTCTGTAAAGGAATATGGAAAAAATGGCAAAGTTTGCGAGACGAGGCAATATACTCGGTGATACCTTCGGGGATCGTCATTGGCTCGATTGAGGTGATGCGGATACGTTGCACACCCTCGAGATCTTCGAGCATTTTCAGTATATCGAGAAAATCGTGGCCCTGCGAAGAATACGTACCGATATTGACACCAGTGATCACGATTTCCTGATGACCGCGTTCAATGAGCTGCAAAGCCTCTTTTCGAATATCGTCGAATACACGGCTCCGATCGCGTCCGCGAGTGTATGGAACAATGCAATAGGAGCAGAAAAAGTTGCATCCATCTTGAATTTTGATATTCGCACGGGTATGTTTGACAAAATGACCAACCGCTTCTATTGTGAAATCCTCTTCGGCGATATCTGTCGAATGAAAGATTAAAGGCGCAGGTTGTTTTAGGAGGATCTGAAGGCCGTTTTCTTTTTGAAATAAAGGAGTCAGGTAGTCGAGAACCTGATATTTTCGATCTGTCCCAACGATCATGTCGATGCCGGGAATTGTGCGAAGAACATCTAAACCAACCTGGGCATAACATCCGACAACAATCATAAAGGTTTGGGGATGTTTTCGTAACACTCCCCTGACCATATTCCGGCAGCGAGCCTCGCTTTGACCGGTGACGGAACAGGTGTTTATAATGCAAATATCGGTGTGCTCGCCAAAAGCTTTAATGGTATAGCCTTGTTGACGGAATATTTCGCAAAGATGGGCGGTTTCCACTTGGTTCAATCGGCAGCCAAGGGTATAAAACGACACTGAATAGGGTTGTTGAATCATAAGTATTTTTTCTAAAAAACGTGATGTACGAGATCGTAATAAGCTGGCACGCTTGTCTATGAAGGTTCGCAGGAGAAGTCAAGGGAAAAATTTGCCCCATTCGAGATTCTTTTTGAGTGTGCTCTCTACCGCTTTTCTCTTCTCGCGTATTTCAGATTCCTGATTGTTGAAGTCCTTGCAGGAATCCGTCCAGGCGAGATTGGACGGATTTAAGCGGATGAGCGCAAAGCACTTCAAGTCCGGGTACTTTGGTACTAACTGTTTCAAAGAATGCTCGAAAAGTGAGCGTACATCTGGGAGAGACTTCTAGATAGGCGAATAATCTGAGGTCGAGCGTATCGTTCTAGAGTTGTTTGGAAAGGGGGATGAGCAAGCTGCGGCTAGGTGTCCTGGCAGATGTGATTTTCATCTAAATGTTGGCACGAATAGCAGATCGTCTAAGATAGACCCATCAACGAACAGTCGTGATTTACACACATCATGCTGCCGGTACGTTCAAACTATTCTTCACGCAATTTTTTGACCGGAATTCCACATAAAAATTTAAACGTGGTCTCGCCTGCGTTGACATATTGATGCAAAATCCCGGCAGGCACAAAGGCCACATCGCCCTCTTTCAGATCGTACCAGGTTTCCTCGATTAGCAAGCGGCCTGTGCCCTGAACGACAAAGTTTTCATGTTCATAGGGATGACTGTGCTGTGGAGAATTTCCGCCCGGTTCGATTTCGACCATCCGTAGAGCATAGACCGGCGCGCCATCACGATCGTCATCGATCAGCCAGCGAATAGAAGCTCCTGGAGCGGTGTCTCCAAAAATTTGTGCCGGAACATCGGAATAATGAACGACTTTTGCGGTTGGTTCTGCCATGATGGACTCCTTTGAGATGACACCTGACAGGTTTTTGAAACCTGTCAGGTGTACAGCACTTTTCATTGTAAAT
>PDWJ01001580.1_pt1 | contig 27583 bp, 25 predicted proteins | sample 1430881 | NCBI WGS metagenome assembly PDWJ01 (sample SAMN01162460, study PRJNA174530) | Oral metagenome, whole genome shotgun sequencing project. | biome: Marine environment; feature: Marine mammal; material: Swab sample of the gingival sulcus; isolation source: swab sample of gingival sulcus...
CGCCGCGCGTTGGCGAAATATTAAGTAAGCAGTATAAAATCTACGATGCGCTTGGCGTAGCACCGCCAATATCGTTATGAGTTGCCGAGAATCTAGGTTGTCATAGTGGTCGTAATTAGTATGCATGACGTAAAGCGCAATATCTGCCTTTATCAATCGACTTAATAAACGCGCCTTTGGATCTGTTTCAGCCATTGTTTTAAGTGGTCTAAAAATAAGCGGATGATGTGCAATAATCATGTTGCACCGTTTTTCAATTGCTTCGTCAATGATCGGATCACAAACTTCAAGACAGACTAAAACGCTGTTGACCGACATATTGAGGTTGCCAACTTGCAGGCCGACATTGTCCCAATCTTCAGCGGCGTATTCGGGTATTTCAGCTGTGATAACTTGTACAATTTCACTAACGGTTGCGCACATTTAAAGCTCCTTTTAACTGTTCAATTTGATCAACTAGTCGCTTGTATTCAGCTGTTTTACCAGCTGACTTAAGTTGGTCAGCCAACTTGTTCTTTTGCTGGATTGAATGTTCTAAATAGCTGTAGTAATTGTCATCTTTAACGACATTGACGCCAAAAGTCAAGTCAAATTTAGACGGTTTTTGCGCTGACTGAGCGACTACTTTTAAAATATGATAGTATTTACTACCCTCTTGAGCGATCACTTCACTATCAATGCGATAGGCGTTGTCATATAAGTATTGGCGTAAAAACGGCCGATTTTGCATCGGCTGTAGAATTAAATAACGTGCGGCACGCGCCTTCGCGACATCTTCCGCTAAGATTTCAGCGATCGTATGACCGCCCATGCCAGCGATCACAAAGATGTCAACTTCTTCTAATTGATAGGGTGCTAAGCCACTGCCTAAGCGCAACGCAATCTGTTCTGTTAAACCATGAGCCGTCACATTGGCGCGCGCTGTTGCTAATGGCCCTTTACCAATATCAGAGGCGATTGCCCGACTGATTCGCCCACTTAATATTAAATCAATCGGCAAATAGGCATGGTCAGTGCCAATATCTGCTACAACAGTATTTTTAGTTATTAAGTTGGCAATCGCCTGTAGCCTTGCATTCATCGAACTACTCAAGAAAGTCACGCAATTTTTTACTACGCGAAGGGTGTTTTAGTTTTCTAAGCGCCTTCGCCTCTATTTGTCTAATGCGTTCACGCGTCACTTCAAAGCGCTTACCGACTTCTTCTAGTGTACGCGCTCTGCCATCTTCTAAGCCAAAGCGCAATTTTAACACCTTTTGTTCACGCGGCGTCAATGTTTCAAGCACTTCGATTAGCTGTTCTTTAAGCATCGCAAAAGCCGCCGCATCAGCAGGTGCTGGCGCTTCGGTATCAGGTATAAAGTCACCTAAATGCGAATCTTCTTCTTCACCAATTGGCGTTTCAAGCGAAACCGGTTCTTGGGCAATTTTTAAGATTTCGCGCACTTTTTCGACGCTCATGTCCATTTCTTTGGCAATTTCTTCAGGCTTCGGGTCTCTGCCTAGTTCTTGCAGCAATTGTCTTGAAACACGAATCAACTTATTGATTGTTTCAACCATATGAACGGGTATTCTAATGGTACGCGCCTGGTCGGCAATCGCTCTAGTAATCGCCTGTCTGATCCACCAAGTGGCATAAGTTGAAAACTTAAAGCCCTTGCGGTAGTCAAACTTTTCAACTGCCTTGATTAACCCTAAGTTACCCTCTTGTATTAAATCTAAAAACTGCATACCGCGCCCAACATAGCGTTTGGCAATGCTGACAACTAAGCGCAAATTTGCTTCACATAGTTTTTGCTTGGCATACTCGTCGCCCTTTTCCATGCGCTGTGCTAGGTCGAGTTCCTCTTCGGCTGTTAAAAGTGGCACTTTACCTATTTCTTTTAAGTACATGCGGACGGGATCATCTAAACCAATGCCCTTGGGCATACTAATTTCTTTTTCTTTTTTCTTTTTCTTGGTCGGCGATACACTTTCGTCCATCTCTTTGACACCATCGCCAACTACATCGATACCCAAATCTGAAAAAGAACTAAAAATATTGTCTAGTTGCTGCTGGTCAAACGCAAACACATCGAGTTCTTTGCTAATTGTTTCATAGTCTAAAGACCCTTGTTCTTTTCCCTGTGCGATTAACTTTTCAATTGCTTCTTTTTCATTTTTCTTGGCCATTTTTGTTCCTTTCACCTATTTATCTCTACTAGATTGTTTGTAATTATTCAATCAATCTCATTCAGAATGAAAACGTAACCGTAATCGAGAACTCTCCACTCACCGCGTTCGGTCAAGGTGACACATTGTCGCAACTGAACCGTTACGCTTGTTTATTTAATTGAGCCAATTCGCTTTGAATAGCGGAGCGTTTTACAAACAGTTCTCGCAATTGCAGCTTTGCGCTTTCGCTCGGCATAATTTTATATTTTGCAATTTGCTGATCAATGTCTTTACGCGCTTCAATCAATACTAACTTGCGATGACTAAACGCTAATTTGGCAAATGTATGATTATCTTGCCAATCAACATCAATTATTTTGATCGCTTCAATTAAACGAAGCTGTTCTAAACTCAATTCATTGATTGCCTGTTCTAAATCAAACGCTTGATGCCTTTGATAGTAATCGGCAAGTGCAGTAACGAGTTCGTCTAATTGCGCGTAATAGAGTGCTTCTATTTTATTATTAAATTGAACAATATCGACAAAGCCATTGATTAAGCCAGCCAATAAAGCTTGCTCTATTCTGTATAGTTTAGAGCTCTCTTGCAGCGCACTAAACTGTGCTGCATCGTTTACTTCAAGCTCAGTCTGATTTGGCTGTTGTAGACTAACTTGCTTATTATTTTTCTGATTAGCCTGCCATTTTTTATAATCGTAAGTGACTGAGTTGACATTAAGTTTAAGCCTTTCAGCTAGTTTTTCAATATATATTTGACGTTCACTGCGTGATTGCAAGGCGTAAATATGCTGAAATGATGCCTTTAAAAATGCCAAACGCCCGTCGTAATTATCAATATTATAATCTCTTTGGATATAGTCAAGTGAAAATGTCAGAGTATCTTGGGCATTGTCTATCAGTTTAGCAAAACCATCAGCGCCACTGTGTTGTAACACTTCATCAGGATCTTTGTAATCGCCCATTGCGATAATTTTCACTTTTAAATTAGTGCCTTTAAAGACGTCTAACGACTTCATAATGGCGGCTCGTCCAGCTGCATCGCCATCATAGGCAAAAATGACTTCGTCGTAAATGCGATCAAGTTGTTTGACGTGGTGCACAGTTAAGGCCGTACCCAACGACGCCACCGCATTTTTATAACCGTACTGATGTAGTGTGATGACGTCCATATAGCCTTCAACCAAGATAACTGATTTTTTGTCATTGATGTGTTTGCGGGCAAAATTTAACCCGTATAATACATTTGACTTGTGAAAAATAATCGTCTCTGGCGAATTTAAATATTTTGGCAAAGCATCATCTAAAACACGACCACCAAACGCCACTACACGACCACGCCGATCAAAAATGGGAAACATCAACCTGTTTCTAAAGCGATCATAATAACGCGATTGCTCATTTTTAAGTATTAAACCGCAGTCGAGCATATCGCGCTGACTATAGCCTTCTCGCTTGGCAAGTTTTATCATGTCGTCCCAAACGTCGCGCGCAAAACCCAAACCAAAAGTTCGCGCGACTACACGATCGATACCGCGCTTTTCAATATACTTTAGTGCACTTGGCGCCTCACTTAGTTGACTATAATAATAGCGTGCAACCTGTTTCATGACATTATATAATTTAGTTTTATTATCATATCGTTTTTTACTGCTATCATCGATAATAAATGGCGTTAAGTCTAGCCGATAGCGTTCAGCTAATGTCTCTAACGTATCGATAAACCCCATGTTTTCGGTTTCCATGACAAAACCAATAGCATTACCCGACTTGCCACAGCCAAAACAGTGATAAAACTGTTTTTCCTGCGAAACGACAAAAGATGGTGTCTTTTCGCTGTGAAACGGACAAAGCCCCTTATAATTACGCCCTGCCTTTTTTAAGGTAACGCTGCTGCCGATTAGATCGACAATATCGATATGATCGACGATATATTCAGTTACTTCATGTTTGTATTTCGCCATATTATCTATCGTGCCAATACTTTGGTACAGTCATTTCGGTAAATAAATTGACGGCATAGCGATCGGTCATGCCCGCGATATAGTCTTTTACTGCCGTACTCGCTTCTGTTTGATAACTTTCAAAATAATCCCGCGGCATTTCTTCAGGATGCGCCAAATAGTGGTAATACAGGTATTCGACAACTTTCATCGCCTTGCTCTCTTCGGCTTTGGCGTCAAGATTGAGATAGACATTTTCAAACATAAAATCGCGGATTTTTTGCATTTGTTGCCAAGTTTGTTCTGACATTCTTATTTTATCTTTGTCTGTACTGTTTTCGATGACGTCAACAATCATTTTATCAAGCCGATCACTGGTATAAAACCCAAAGTAGTCAATAAAGCTAGCTGGTAGATCATCTATCTTTAACACTTCAGCGCGAATTGCATCATCGATATCATGGTTGATATAGGCAATGCGATCACACAAGCGCACCACTTGCCCCTCTAGTGTATAGGGCTCTGTTAAACCGGTATGATTGAGTATGCCGTCACGCACTTCGTCGGTCAAATTTAAGCCGCGAATCGTTTGCTTGCGCCTTTCTAAATAATCGATCACCCGCAAACTTTGTTCATTGTGAAAGAATCCGCCCTCGTGAATACGATTTAAAACAGCTTCGCCACAGTGACCAAACGGCGTATGTCCAAGGTCGTGCCCCAGTGCAATGGCTTCGGTTAAATCTTCATTTAAGCGCAGCGCACGTGCCAGCGAACGACTAAGCTGCGATACCTCTAAAACATGAGTTAAACGCGTTCTATAGTGGTCGCCCTCAGGCGATAAAAAAACTTGCGTTTTATGTTTAAGGCGGCGAAAGGCCTTGCAATGAATAATTCTATCGCGGTCGCGTTGAAAAACAGTGCGATACTTACAAGGCGGCTCTGCTTCTTTACGCCCTTTGCTATTGACAGAAAGTGTTGCTCTTTTACTTAACCAGTCAATTTCACGACGTTCTTGATCTATTCTCATAATCGCTCCAGTCGTCTACTATTGTCGTTCTAAGGCTGCGCGTCTTTCGGCATGTATGCGCAATATCATATTCGCGGTTTCTTCAACTGCTTTATCTGATACATCGATGACGGGACAACCCAGTTTTCTAAAAATTTTATCAGCATAGGCTAATTCTTGATTAATGCGATCGAGATTAGCATAACTTGAACCTGCGCCGAGCCCCATTGCCTTTAGCCGCTCTTCTCTAATGGCAAATAACTTTTCGGGCGTGTTGATCAAACCGACAATTTTGGCAGGATCGATTTGATAGACTTCACTTGGTACATCAACTTCAGGTACTAACGGAATATTTGCAACCTTGACATTTTTATGCGCCAAGTACATGCTGAGCGGCGTCTTTGAGGTGCGCGATATGCCTAATAAGACAATATCGGCCAATTTGACGCCGCGCGGGTCTTTGCCGTCATCGTATTTTACAGCAAATTCGACCGCTTTAACACGCGCAAAATAAGTTTCGTCTAGTTTATGAATGGTTCCAGGTTCGTAAACGGGTTTGACGCCTAATAACTTTTGAAATGAAAAAATTAATGGATTTATAACATCAATATTCATAATACCACGTGCTTTACAACCGTTTGAGATATGTTCTTTTAGAGTATCGATAACTGTTGTAAAAACGACAATAGATGTATGCTTTGCGGCTTCATCTAGTATTTCATCAACTTTAGCAACGTCTTCCATATAAGGAAATTTTTTAACAATAAAATCGATGTCAATAAATTGCCCTGCCGCCGCATTGGCAACATGCTCTGCAGTATCACCTAATGAATCTGAAAGAATATAAATATAGCAACGTTTCATAGTTTGCTCCTATGCGTTAATATTTGTACGCAGTGTCGTCATCGCCTTTTCTAAAAATCTTATTTCATATTTACTATCAATATTTAGTTCGATGCGCTCCCAAATAAATTCGGCGTAGTTGAGCAGCCCGACGCGGTTCAGCGTCGTCGCTTTTTTGACATTGGCGTCGATGCTTTTAATCAGTGCCAACATAATTGATGCATCAGACGAACCATAGTGCACAATTTGGTTATAGGTGCTATTGAGCAGCTTTTCTAAATTAAATATCTCAAAGATCAGTCCAGTTTGATCAGCACCCTCGTCCATGAATATATACCCCGATTCAAAGTGGATTAAATCCTCTAAAATGACACTGATCATTCTTATACAGTGAATCGCCGTATTGGGGTCATTGATACCTGGTGACATCGCACGCAAGGCAACTTCAACAATTTTTTGTATCGAATAATTGTAATCTTGATTTTCGGTACGCTGGTCACCGACCATATAACAGCCGCGAATCATGCTTTCTATATTTTCAGGAAATAGCTGATTGTCATTGGCGTGTATCGTCGCCAACACTTCACCGCGGTAAACAAAATCACCAACCGCTTTATTAAAGACAATAACACCTTGGTAATCTTCAGCAAGTCGATGTAGCCGTTTGTAATTGACATTTTGAATATAGGTGCTTTTTTTAGCGCGAATACTAGTCATTTCAGGCATATTGATAAAGTCATTCGTCTTGTGAATTTCATAGTTTTTGATCACGTCGACATAGTCTTTAATATTAACTTTCGCTTCATTGTAAAGGCGTTCAATAATATTACTAGTCTGAATAAACTTGGCGACATTATCAATAAAGACAATAAAGAATAAAATACCGACGATAATGTAAATTAGCGAAAACGCACCCGAAAAGACGATTGTACCATCGGCGATATTATTTGCCAATAAAAGCGAAACAATGGCGTAAATAAAACCGCCGACAAAGACCGATAGTGATTGCATTGTGCTACGATTGGCCAAAAAGTTTTCGACAACACGTGGCGACAGTTGAGACATGTACATCGTCAATACGACCATTGTCGTCGAAAAAGTAAATGTCATAATCGTAATAAAGGCAGCCGCTATAATGGCGTGTACGTTGCGCACAAGTTCGACACGCGATAATAGTACTACTGGCAAATAAGCGGCAATTTCAGAAATGTAGGCTGTATCTAAAAAGTAGACAATTAAAGCCAACCCAAAAGACAGTACACTGACCAATGTCGGGTACATCCAAATACTCTTCCTAAATTTTCTAAATAGCCGCTTAATGTCAGTCATCTTTAGTATTCAAGGCGCGCCAACAAATAATGTACTAAATCTTTAATGGCAACGCGTTCTTGCTCCATACTGTCGCGATGTCTAATGGTGACTGATTGGTCATCTTTAGAATCAAAATCATAGGTAATACAAAATGGTGTGCCAATTTCATCGTGACGACGATAGCGCTTACCTATTGAACCCGATTCATCGTAGTCGACATCAAAGTATTTTCTAAGTAAATCATAGACTTCATTTGCTTCGTCGCTCAGTTTCTTTGAAAGCGGGAAAACCGCTGCCTTAAATGGTGCTAGTGCTGGGTGTAAGCGCAGCACAGTGCGACTGTCTTTTTCGTCGATTTGTTCTTCATCGTAAGCGTCTACTAAAAAAGCTAAAGCCATGCGGTTAGCGCCCAATGACGGTTCAATGACATATGGGATATACTTTTTATTGGTGATCGGGTCTTGATAATTTAAATCAACGCCACTGTACTGCATATGGCGTGATAAGTCAAAATCAGTACGTGAAGCGACGCCCCACAATTCGCCCCAACCAAATGGGAACAAATACTCAATGTCTGATGTCGCATTTGAATAGTGCGATAGTTCTTCTGGTTCATGGTCTCTGACGCGCATATTTTCAGCTTGCAAACCAAGTGAAGACAGCCAGTTGACACAAAAGTCTTTCCAATAGCTAAACCACTCTATTTCAGTGCCGGGTTCGCAGAAGAATTCAAGCTCCATTTGTTCGAATTCACGCGTTCTAAAAATAAAGTTACCTGGCGTAATTTCATTTCGAAACGACTTACCAATCTGAGCGATGCCAAATGGCACTTTTTTGCGAGCAGAACGTTGAACTGCCTTAAAATTCAAAAATATACCCTGAGCCGTTTCAGGTCGCAAGAATAGTTCGGTAGACGAATCTTCGGTAACACCTTGGTGTGTTTTAAACATCAAATTGAACTGACGAATATCAGTAAAATCGCGTTTGCCACAACTTGGACAAACCATTTCTTTTTCGTCAATATAGGCTTTAAGTTCTTGGTGTGTAAAACCCTCGATAACCGCTTGAATGCCATGTTCGGCATTGTAGTCTTCAACTAACTTATCAGCGCGATAGCGCGTTTTACAAGCTTTACAGTCCATTAAAGGATCGTTAAAACCACCGATGTGACCACTGGCCTCCCAAACTTTAGGGTTTAATAAGATAGAAGAATCCATGCCAACATTATACTTTGATTCGCGCACAAATTTTTGCCACCAAGTCGACTTTACATTGTTCAGTAGTGCCGTACCCAGTGGGCCATAATCCCAAGTATTGGCTAAACCACCATAAATATCTGAACCTGGGAAAATAAAACCGCGATTTTTGCAAAGTGATACGATTTTGTCCATTGTCTTTTCGCTATTTTTCATATATTCTCCTTTTTACAATAATTACTTTATTGTTTTTTAGTTTTTCTGTTATAATATAGTAAGTACTTTATTACCAAACACCAAGGAGTGCCTTTTGTCTAAACTTATCATACTCTTATTATCGCTAATGCTCGCTTCAAACGATTATCCAGTCACCGTTCCCAACGAAGTAGTTATTGATAACCACATGGGCAGATCTGAGATCATTGCCGAGCGCGAACTAACGTTGACGTTCGTTGGCGATATCATGGTACATACACCACAGTTTAAATCAGCCCGTCAAGCAGATGGCAGTTACAGCTTTGACTCTTGGTTTCACTATGTCAGAGCCTATTTTCAAGACAGCGACTTAATGATTGGCAATTTAGAAACAACGCTGTCCAAACGCAACGACATCAGTGGTTATCCCAGTTTTCATTCGCCGCCGCAATTGGCAAGTGCTTTAAAAAATGCTGGTTTTGACATTTTGGTTACCGCCAACAATCACAGCCTAGACAATCACTTGTACGGTGTTGAAACGACACTTCAGATATTGCGTTCGCTGGACATTGCTTCAACTGGCACTTATTTGCGCGACGAACCTGCACAACCCCTAATCGTTGAAAAAAACGACTTCAAAATTGGCTTAATCGCTTCAACTTATGGCACAAATGGGATACCACTGCCTAAAAAGTACCCGCATGTCGTCAATTTGAACAGTGCTTCGCTTTACCAAACACAGATCAAAATGCTAAAAGAAAACGATGTCGATACCATTATCGCCTTCGTGCACTGGGGCAATGAATATCAGCGCAGACCAAGTCAAAACCAAATTGAATTTGCCACGCAACTGGCTGAAATGGGCGTTGATATCATTATTGGCTCACACCCTCATGTCATACAGCCAGACGGCTGGATCGAAACCGCCGACCAAAAATGCTATGTCGTCTATTCGCTTGGCAATGCCATTTCTAACCAACGCAAGCGCTACCGCGATAGTGGTTTAGCTGTCAGTTTGACGCTCTATAAATACGCTAATCAAAAACCGTCAATTGCCAAAATAGATTACCTTCCTCTTTGGGTCGATAAACACGACGAAAACGGAAACATCAACTATACGATGATCCCGCTTGACGGTATAGAACAGCTTGACCGCTTATCAGCAACTGACAAAGCCAAAATGGCACAGGCACTAGCTGATTTTAAAGCGCTTTACCAAGTTGATATACTGACACACGAGCTAAAACAATCAGAATGAAAAACCCTTTAAACAAAAAGGGTTTTTTAATTAATACCCTAGCTGCTATTTATAATATTAAACCAAATACTTTTCTAATTCATCTGGTAAGGTATCGCAACTTATTGTAGCGACAAAGCTAATATCAAAGCGTTTGCCTAAATCTTCTAAGCGTTCAATAAATTTAGGTGTTTCCGTTACAACGCAGTTCATCACTTTGCACAAACCATCAATGTAAATATGATTTATATCATAGTCATTTGAAATAATGCCACAAAGAAAGCCCACAAACTCATCAACTGAATCCACGGGAAACTCTTCCATACAAACAAATCTAATGTCGTGAGGCAAGTCGTACATATGTCTTTTGTCATCATCGATAAAAACAATGTTTCCTTTTGCATCTGCGGCCTTTTCTTTAGCCAATTGTATCAATTTTTTGGTTTTTCCTGAACCCATTGAACCCGAAATTAGTTTCACCATAGTGATCATCTCCTTACCTTTTACACACTGAACAATTCACTCAACTGTTCAAACTTATATCATGCACAAAAGCAATAAAACTTGTACATTAGAAACTCACTTAATTATACCCTAAATCGCGCCTAAATAAGCAACTTTTTAGATATAATTTTAAAATTATTTGCGTTTTACACTACGCCGTAATTGACCACAAGCACCTTGTATATCTTCACCCAATGAGCGGCGCTGCGTTGTGTGAATACCAGCCGTTTCTAAACGCTTTTTAAATGCCACAATAAACTGTCCATCAGGTGCTTTATAACTGCGCTCTGCGATCGGATTAATCGGTATTAAATTGACGTGGATAGGCTTGCCAACCAATAGTTTTGCCAATGCATTGGCGTGTGCTGGTGTATCATTTTTATCTTTTATTAGCGCATATTCTATTGTGACGCGCCTTTTCGTTGATGAAAAATAGTGATCAATTGCACACATCAGCTCAGCAATTGGCGCTCTGCGGTTAATTGGCACAATTTCGCTGCGCTCATCATCAAATGGACTATGTAAGGACACAGCTAAAGTGATTTGCAATTTTTCAGTTGCCAAATCATAGATGCGATCGACAATGCCACAGGTCGACAACGTAATGTGACGTTGGCTCAAAGCCAAGTGATTGGGGTCGCAAATTGTCTTGATAAAGTGCAGCGATTCATTGTAATTGTGCAGTGGTTCACCGCTACCCATCATGACGACGCGCGATATGCGAATATTCTTATCGTGATTGACCAACACAATTTGTTGCCACATTTCATAGGCGCTCAAATGGCGATCTAAACCGTCAATTGTCGATGCACAAAAAGTGCAGCCCATCGCACAACCGACCTGTGAAGAAACGCAAAGCGTATAGCCGTGTTGATACTTTAATAAAACACATTCGACTTGCGCACCATCACGCGTTTCAATTAAATATTTCCAAGTGTTGCCATCGCCACTGGTCAATACTTTGACAATGTGCATGTCAAACACGGCATAACTTGCCTCTAAATCGGCCAGTAAACCCTTTGGTAAATTGTGTAAATCAGAAATTTTAGAAATTCTTTTATTGTATAAAAAGTTCCAAATTTGTTTGGCGCGAAATTTTGGCTGATTAAATGATTTAACAATCGCTTGTAAACCCTCTAAATCAAATGCGTATAGTGATTTTTTATTAAATTGTACTGACATTAATATCCCCTTTTCACATTTACTTGATATAGTAATTGATCAGCACTTTTAATGCGCTTTAGATTTTCCATTATGTAACTTAGACGTCGCCGATTGCGATTTTCTGATACCCAAGAATTATGTGGCGTAATCAACACTTGTTCAAACTGCCAGAGCGGGCTTTCTTCTTTGAGCGGTTCTTCTTTTACAACATCGAGCGCGCAGAGCTTAAACTTGCCCTTTTCTAGCACTTTTAATAGCGCCGTTTCATCAACCGACCAGCCACGTGAAATGTTAATAAATACGGCGTCGTCCTTGATTAATTTCAAATTATTCGCATTGACTAAATTTTCAGTTTCAGCCGTCTGTGGCAAGCAGACAACAACGGCATCTGCAGTCGGTAAAATTTCTGCCAACTGCGCCATTTTATAAACCTTATGATAACCATCTGGCTTTCGACCACTGCGATTGATGCCAATTATCTCAACATTAAACGGCTGTAAACGCTTGACTGCCTCAGTTGCTATATTGCCCGTTCCCAAAAAGACAATGCGCTTGCCCGTTAATTCTAACAAATCAGTATTCATACGCCACTGTTTTTGACGATGCTGTTCAAATAACTGCGGCAACTGTTTAAAGCCTACCAATAGCATCATGATGATCCATTCAGCGATTGGCTGATTATAACCGAAGCGATTGTGGGTAACTTTGATTGTAGGATTGTCAATCACCGCTTGTGGCAATTGATTGATACCCGTACTCGATAAAATAATATGCGATAGACTTTTATAAGCGTTTTCTGTTAAATGCTTAAACGGAGCATAACAGACCAATACGTCAACACCGTCTAAATCATCATCGCAAATTGTTTTTTCCGCCTTATAAGTAACGTCATAGCCTAGTTTAGCCATGTCTTGAAACACCGCTTCACCATAATTATAAGTGACTAACAGTTTCATTTTAACCCCCAATTAGTGTCATAACATAGTCAATTGCTGCAACATAACTATTGATATGTTTACCCATTATCACTTTGTTTACACCTTTTGCAGTTACACTAGTGGCACGAAACTGCTCGCGCGCTGTAATGTCGCTTAAATGTACTTCAACTTTTGGCTTGTCCACACAAAGCAGTGCATCTAGTAGCGCAATTGATGTGTGCGTATATCCGGCTGGGTTAATAATTAAGGCATCATAGTGTTTAAATTGTTGCACCCAGTCGATTAACTGCCCTTCGTAATTAGACTGCAACAGTTCAAGTTGAACCCCACAAGATACTGCATAGTCGCTTAGCGCTTTAACCAAATCATCGTAGCGCATTTCGCCATATATAGCGGGTTGTCTAATGCCAAGCATATTGATATTTGGACCATTAATCACGCGAATTTTCACTTAAAATCTCCTCAACTGTCTGATCGAGCGCCAGTTCTAAATTGGTTATATCAACTGTATAATGCGCTGCCTTTTGATAAAGTGTTTGGCGTGTTTCGTAAAGTTGATATAATTTGCTAGCATCACCACCGAGTAGTGGTCGACTGGTCGTATCAACTGCTGCCACAATTGTCTGAATTGGTCTTATGACATAAACGACAAAGCCATTGTCACGCATAGCGTTGATATTTGCGTCACTTGTCACAATGCCGCCGCCCGTCGCAATGACACAATTTTCTAAAGTATCTATTGATTTTAATGCTTCAGTTTCAACACGTCTAAAGTGACTTTCACCAATTTTAAACAAGCCGGATATCGATTTTTTTTGGCACTTGACGATGTAGCCGTCTAAATCAATAAACTTTAAACTTAAGCGTTCAGCAAGTGCTTTGCCAAATGTCGTCTTACCTACCCCTGTAATGCCAATAATGTAAATAATCATCGCGCTGCTCGCCATAAATCATATAGTGCCATTGCAACAACCGACTCAACGACAATCGGCGTTCTAATCACAAAGGCAGGGTCGTGCCGCCCAATCAGTTGCAAGATAGTGTTCTCTTTTTTGACAATATCAATCGTCTGTTGCACTTTATAAATTGACGGTGTCGCTTTAAACACGCAGTCAACTTCCAGCGGCTGTCCATTCGTAATACCGCCCAACACGCCACCGTTGTGATTGCTTAAAAACGTCACTTTATCATCAACGTATTGCATTTGATCAGCAACTTCACTGCCTTTTTTAGCGGCAAAATCGCCCCCCGTACCAAAACTTATTGCCTTAAGCCCAGGCACAGCAAACAAATATTGCGATAGCGCAGCTTCAACTGAATAAAAAGGGGGTTCACCCAAGCCAGCAGGTAATCCACTTACCGCAATATGTACTTTGCCGCCTAATGAATCGCCTTGTTCAGCGATTTCTTTTAAGTAATCAGTGACAGCTTGTTGCCATTTAGGCGCAAGCCCTGCCAACCAATTGCTGTTTCTGTCAAGCATTGCATCAAGCGGCAGCTGCAGCTCGCCCAGCTGAACGATGTCGGCATTGATAACAACACCCAGTTCTTTTAACAACTGTTTGGCGATGCTGCCCGCGACGACATAACAAGCCGTTAAACGACCAGAAAACATGCCGCCACCGCGTTTGTCGTTATAGCCATTATATTTGATGTGTGCTGTGTAATCAGCATGTGATGGGCGCATAATTGCACTAAACTTTTGATAGTCCTGCGAGCGATGCCCACTGTTTTTTATGATAAAGGTCAAGGCTGCACCGGTCGTATAGTCACCTTGAACACCACTTAGCCATTTAACTAAGTCGGCCTCTTGACGCCGACTGGTCAACAATTGGCCTGTTTTGCGCTTTTTAAGTGCAAAATCAATTGCATCAAGATCTAACTTAATACCGGCTGGCAAACCGTCAATTGTCATGCCAATTGCCGCACCGTGCGACTCGCCAAACAGTGTGTAGCGTACAAATTTACCTACTGTACTACTCATATCTGCCCCCTACCGCCAAAAAATGGTCAAAGAATTGTGGATATGATTTATTAACAGCCTCAGCTGCTGATAGACAGACGGGTTGATCACAAACTATAGTAGCAATCGCCAACATCATGGCAATGCGGTGATCATTGCAACTGTCAACAACGCCACCTGTTAAACGGCGCTTTCCGGTGACTATCATACCATCGTCTGTCTCTAAAATATCAGCGCCCAGCGCCCGCAATTGTGTGACAACACTGTGAATGCGATCTGATTCTTTATAGCGCAACCTTGCGCCGCCGTATAGTTTTGTTACGCCGTCAGAAACAGCTGCTAATAGTGCAATTGCTGGCACTAAGTCAACTATTTGCGACACATCAAGCGTAATGCCATGTGTACGAGCGGGGCTTGCTAAAAAGCCGTCGTCAACCTGCTCTACCATACCGCCCATCTGATTGATAATGTCGACAATACGGCGATCGCCCTGTAAACTAACTGGCTTTAAACCAGCTAGTTTAATGGCTGCACCAATTGTACCAGCGACCAACCAAAAGGCAGCATTAGAATAATCGCCCGGCACATTAAAATCGGTTGCACGGTAGTGCTGATCAGCAGTTATTTGCCAACCAGTCTGTGTCGGCTTAACTAGTACACCAAACTGTTTTAAGACATCGATCGTGATATCGACATAAGCACGCGACTGCAATGCTGTAGTCAAATGTATGGTTATATCACGATTGCCGAGCGGTGCCGTCAGCAATATGCCTGTGATATACTGCGAACTGACATCGCCCGCTATTTTAATTTCACCTGCTAAAGGTATACCTGACAGTGTAATCGGCAACTTGCCTTGATAGCTAATCTTGCAATGATGCTGTCGAAATAACTTTAAGTAATCATCAAGTGGGCGCTTTGCCAAACCGACATCACCTGTAAAGGTTGATGAACCGTCAACATAAAGCGCCAACGGTAATAAAAAGCGCAAAGTTGATGCCGAATTGCGACAGTTTAATGCGCTGTTCGGCTTAATTAAGCGATTAGGCTGTACAATTAATTGCTGATTGCACCAGTTAAAGCGCGCGCCAAAACCAGTTAAAACGTCGATCGTTGCCAATATGTCATCAGCCGCCAAAACATTATTAATCGTCGATTGATTATCTGACAAAGCTGCAGCAATAATCGCACGATGCGCATATGATTTTGACGGCATCGCCGTCAACTGTCCTGTTAATTTAGTTGGTTGAATGAGCACTTGCATCACAAAAACCTCGATATGCCCGACCTAGTTGATCAATTTCTAAGTCAACCAATTTGGGATTGCCAATAGCAGCAAGCAAGACCATTGTAATCTTTTGGCTGCTATTTTTTTTATCACGTCTGATAAAGTATTCAAGTTTATCAAATGGCGGCAAATAATCTGTCTGAAACCATTTTTGTTTAAACAGCCAATGATAATAATCGTCAACCAGCTGCTGTTCTAACCCCAAATGTGCTTTTGAAAGTGCTAGCGCAATAGCTATGCCGATCATGACTGCCTTGCCGTGCGACAACTTTAAAGTCTGATTAGCACTTTCAAGGGCGTGCCCAAAAGTATGTCCAAAATTTAGTGTTTGACGCTGACCGCGGTCATATAAATCAACTGCCACAATACTTTCTTTATATTGAGCAAAATACATTGTATTTTGAATGGCATAATGCTTAAATTGATCAAGTGGCGCCAACGTCTCAGCTAAATTAAATGTCTGCTCTAGAAAACTGTATTTAATACATTCGCCGCGCCCATTTTGCCATTCTTCAGATGATAAACTACTTAAAAAATCATGTTTGTAGACAATAGCTTGCGCTTCGCAAAAACAACCAATGCTATTTTTACCATGTGATGTATTGACACCATTTTTACCACCAATTGCGGCATCGACCATTGCTAGTAGTGTTGTCGGCACAAGAATTAGACGCATGCCACGCTTGGCAATAGTCGCGCTAAAGGCGGCTATATCACTGGTAATGCCACCACCAATAGCGACGACATAATCATGTCGCGTTAGATTAAACGACAGTAATCGATCACAAATCGCCTCGGATGTGGCTAAAGATTTATTCTTTTCAGATGCCTCAAAGTAATACGCCGCCAAAAAATTTGGCAGCGCAAATACTGCATTAAGTGTTGAATCGTGAAGCGCTAACAACGCTTGATCAAGCACGACAAAAAAACGTTGGTCGCCGACCAGTTGACCCAGTGTCTTTATAAAACTACTGTCGCTATCGCATTTATATAAGCGTTCTGACATGGTCGATAATTTCCTTAGCATCAGATGAACAATAAGTGATATTGTGCCAGATCGCATTGGCTTCAAGCGCTTGATAAACCAGCATTTCAAGCCCACCTAGCGTCTTTACGCCAAGCGAATGCCCCACCTGCATAGCGCGTGTCTGCGCGGGGCGATAAACTAAATCAATGTAAACTTCTGCCGTTGTAACATTGAGATCAAGTGGCAGTTGTGTTTCATAGCCAACACCACCCAAAGGCGTCGCATTGACAATGGCGTCGATGACTAGACCATGAAAGTCAAACACGCTCATCACCCGATGCCAATCGTAGGTCTGTTTAATGCGTAACATCAGTTGATTGGTTTTGTAACGCGTTCTATTATAGATTAAAATCATTTTAACGCCACTTGCAATTAAATGATGTATCACCGCATTAGCGGCACCACCTGCGCCAATTACTAACACTATTTTATTTTTTAATGATAACTGATTATGCCTAAGCGACTCAGCAAAGCCGTGCACATCGGTATTGTCACCAATATACTTGCCATTTTTTAAGCTGACAGTATTGACGCTTTTCATCTTTTGGGCACGTGCAGTCACTTCATCGAGTAGTGGTATAATCGATTGTTTGTAAGGTATTGTCACATTAAAACCAGCAACTCGATCTCTTTTCAGTTTTCGACAAGCCATTTCTAAAGAAGCCACACCACCATACAACTGATAGTCTGCCGCAATAGAAAAACGCTTGAAAATTTGCTTGTGTATCTGCGGCGAAAGCGAATGCTCAATTGCGCCGCCTAATAAACCATATTTTTTCATCTTTTTATTTTAAAGCTGCCAATACATTGACTAAGTAATGATAGACGCGTTCGGTAGACGATATTGATACGCGCTCGCGTGGCGAGTGGACATCCCACATATTTGGCCCAATACTGACTAGATCAAGCTGTGGCATCTTTTCAGCAAATAAACCACATTCTAAGCCAGCGTGAATGGCATCGACAATCATCTCTTTACCGAACTGTTGTTGATAAACTGCTAACATCGTATCGCGCAGTGGCGATTCTAATTTATAAGACCACTCGGGATAGTCGCCGTGTCTTGTCGCCTGAGCGCCAACTAAATTAGCAATTGCTGCAATTTGCTGACACAGTAAATCTTTACGCGTTGCAACTGAACTGCGCAACGCATTGCACACGCTAATTTTATTTTCTTTCTGCGCTATAATGCCAACATTGTTGCTTGTTTCAACTAAGCCTTCAATCCCCTGTGCCATTGCGACGACACCCTGTGGTAACAATAATAATAAATTGGCTAAACGCGCTGTCGTTTCGGGTTTAAATACCTGAATTGGCTTTTCGGTCTTTTGATAGCTGATAACAATGTCAGGGTCACTGACGGCGTATTCATTTTTAAATACCTTTTCAATTGTTTCAAGCGCCGCCAACATTTCTTCAACATTGGCGTCGGTCGCTAGTGAAACTGTCGCACTTTGTGCAATGGCGTTCATCTTTTGACCACCTGCAATGTCAAAAACTGCTACGTCAAGCTCAATTGTGCTCAACAATCGACCAATTAATTTAATGGCATTGGCACGCTTTTTATCAATTTCTAAACCGCTGTGACCACCTTTTAAATGCTTAATTGTCACTTGGTAGGCGTATTGATAATTATTATTATGCCAGTTGATTGGCAAATCGACATCAACATCGGCGCCGCCAGCATTTGACGCCAATAAATAGCCTTCTTCTTCGGAATCGATATTAATAAAACGCGTACCAGTTAAATTTGCTGGATCAACCGCCATTGCACCATCCATACCAGTTTCTTCAGATACCGTAATCAGTACTTCAAGCGCTGGGTGCTGCAAACTGTTATCTTCTAGTATTGCCATTGTCATCGCTACAGCGATACCATTATCTGCCCCCAATGTTGTACCATTAGCTGTTAATAAATCGCCATCGACGATCAATTCAATTGGGTCTTTTGTAAAGTCGTGTTGAGACTGTTCATTTCTAACACAAACCATATCCATATGACCCTGTAAGATAACGGCATCAGCTTGTTCATAACCTGACGTTGCCGCCTTATAAATAATGACATTGCCACATGGCTCTTGCACAGCTTTTAGCCCTAAACTAAGTGCTGTATTATACAGATAAGCTGAAACTGCTGTTTCATTACCCGATTCGCGCGGTATTTTGCTGATTTCTGAAAAATAGTGCCATACGCGTGTTGGATTGAGTTCGTTGATGTTCATCATGTCCTCCTACTTGCGACGACATTGCGGTGCGCCGTCGCGATTACTGTTACTAAACCGCTAACCATTAAATTTAAGTAATAGGTGATGCCGCGCCATAAGAGTACAGCACCTGTTGCGGCCCCGCCGCTAAATAACGAGCTAAAGACCATATAAAAGCCGCCTTCGGCAACGCCCGCACTGCCTGGTGCAGGAATCAACGAAATCGACATGTATAATATTGACTGCAAGGCGATAACTTCAATAAAACTCTTGTCAGCTTGCCCAAAAGCACGATAGACAAAATAGGTAATGCCAAAAAAAGCAGTTAATTGTAAGGTTGTCAATACAATTAAATTAAACATGATACGTGGGTGCGTCATTAAAAAATGCACACTTGTTGCAAAGTCGTCAATTTCTTTAATTAAAAATATTTCGGCCTTTGAAACCTTTTTTTCTGAAATATTAAGCTTTCGCATTAAGGCCGCAATCGCTCTGACCAATGCCTTAATCATACTGCTGTTAAAAACTGACATAATTAGCAAAAACAAGCCTACAGTGTTAAATACGATGCCAATTGCAATAAGACCTTTTGTCGCGACGAAGTATTTAACTAATTGTTGTCTATTAAATAAAAAAAGCACGATCGAATATACCGTCACGCCGACTTGAAAGTAAAGAAATTTGTTGACCAATACCGCTGTTGCCAAGCTGGGTTTAATACCATCTTGTACCATTTCCATTAATTGCATTGGTTGACCGCCACTGGCAAACGGTGTTACTAAAGAGTAAAATTGGCCGATAAACATATACTTAAAAGACTGTCTACGCGAACAGATACGCCTTTCTACATTGGTAAGTGCGTGTAACATAACTGCTTCAAATATTAAATAAAGCACCATCAAGACAATGGCGCCCAGTAAATAGTGCGGCGCCACAGAACTGATAGTATTAAGTAATTGTTGTGGATCTTGACCACGCAATAAAAAGTAAAATGTAACACCTATCAGCAGCGGAAGCAGCAGCCAATTTAGCCATTTTTTCATACTGAAACGTCCATAAACGTAGGTTTAATCATGTTCATTAATAATATATAAGCTTCGTTTTTAATAATATTTGATTTAAATTGGTTCATATTGGCGATAATGCGCTCAACATAACCTTCGTTGCCAAGTAGCGATTCTATTTTTTCGTACATTTCGATATCGCGTGAAAAAGAATCGCCAAAGCCGTATCGGTTGATAAAATCTTCATTAAATGTTTCTTGACCGACACCCGATGACTTAACCAAAAGCGGTAAGTTGCTCTCAATTGCTTCAAAAATTGTTGCGCCACCCGGCTTTGTAATAATTAAGTCAGAACTGCGCATCAATTCTGGTATTTCTTTGGTAAAGCTAAGTACCCTAACATTAATAGGTATTTCAAGCAGTGCCAATTGCGTAATAACATCTTCGTTATTACCAGCGACAATTGTAAAACCATAGGGCATCTCACCCATTTTATCTAGCGACTGTTGCGTAAAACTGAGTTTGCCCATTGAAGACGCCATCACCAACACTTGTTTACGATCGCTCGTTTTAGGGCGCTCAATTTCAAAAGCAGAACGCACAGGTACCCCTGTCACGAGTATCATGCTATTTAAAATACCCTTTTCGACTAGTGCCTCTTTTACTTCAACAGTTGGCACAAAATACATATCTGTATTGGCGTGAATCCATTCCCAGCCTGCAACAACATCGGTTATTACTGTTACTGTTTTTAAATCATGCGCCCACTGCGTCTTATAGTGATTGGCAAACTGTGCACATGTTGGAAAAACCGAAATGATCATCTTTGGCTTTAAATGCTTAACATAAGTGTCAAACTTTTTATAATAAAGCTTTAAAACAATGTCATCTACTAGATTATCTTTGCTATTTCTCAGCTGGTAAAGACCATTGTAAAGCGGTAATTTAGATTTTGTCAGTATATTATATGTATCTGTAAAGTATTCTTTTAGCTTTGGGCTTGCCACTTCAAATAAATCTGCCGACTTGACTGCCATATCGGGAAAGAGCGCTTCAAACTTTTCAGTCAATGCCTTTGTTGCAGAATGATGACCATTGCCAAAGGAAGCAGTCAATATCAGAATGTCACAAGTTGATTTATACATAAATCCTCCGTTAGACCGTCGTTATATCTTCATTATTAGCAGCTATTATATAAAATAGTTATGAACGGTCTTTTAAGTGAGTCTTAAAATTTGATTAAAAATTACAACTACCCAAATAGTTGCTATCTTTTTTATCATACCATGTAATAGCAAAATATAATAGTCACTATTTTTTAACAACACGATTTTTTGAAATTATTCTACCGCCGCCAATTAACCAATCACTTTGATAAAAAACGGCATACTGACCAAGTGCGACAGCTCTGACAGGTGCGTCGAAATAAATATTTATCGTATTTTTTGCACCCATTTTAACGACACCATTTAAAAAATAACCCCAATTGAATATCTTAATTTGATAAGTTTGACCACTACCAAACGACGGCATCAGCTGACATTCGTCTAACACAATACGATCTGAATAACAATACGCTTCAGGTCCGACGACAAGTTGATTGGCTTGAGCAACAATATCTAAAACACAATAATCTTTACTTAGCGCCAGTGGCAAACCCTTCTTTTGACCAATCGTGTATTTGTAAAAACCATCATGGTATCCAATTTGACGCCCTAATTGATCGACAATTGTTCCCTCTGTCGTATTGATGCGATTATCGAGCCACTGATCATAAGCTTGCCCATTTATAAAGCAGACACCAACACTTTCTGACTGCGCCGCGATATCAAAATTAAATTGCGCTGCCAAACGATAGATAGCTGCCTTATCGGCAAAATGGCCAACCGGAAACAATAACCGTTTAATCATATTGGACGATAAATGATACAAAAAATAAGACTGGTCACGCCGCTTAGTTGGCGCTCTTTTAATATGCCACTGACCGTCAAGTTGATCAATGACAGCGTAGTGACCAGTCGCTAAATAATCGTATTCACCCGCCAGCATTAAGTCGTATAATAGCCCAAATTTGATTGACTGATTACACATCATACAAGGATTAGGCGTTAGCCCTTGACGATAATCTTCAACATAGCGTGCAATAACTCTTTTATTGAATTGTTCGCGCAAATTGACAATACTGTGTGCAATGCCAAGTTCGGCGCATAATTTTTTAGCGCGACCTAAAACAGCACTATTTGCACCATGCAAATCGAGTGTAACAGCCGTTACTTTGTAGCCTTGATCGAGCAATAAGCGGGCGCCGACTGCACTGTCAACGCCGCCGCTGATTGCCATTAAAACACGTTTCATTATCTGTTAACGATCGATGCCAAACTGTTCGGTATCAACCCATTCCATATTGAGAATCGACCAAAAATCTTCAGCTAAGCCATCTAACACATAGTCGTAAGGTATCCAACCGTAGCCGTCTTCGCCCCACTGTTTGCCCCACGAATTGCGAATTAATAGAGCGCCCTTTGTGGTATTGCCAAAGCGCGTATTGGTTATTTTTTTGTAATCGTCATAACCAACTGCCGCAATGGCATGACCCCATTCAGCTTTTTCGCTATCTCCTGGGTAAGGAATGGCACCTGGTTGGTCAGATTCTTCAAATGACGGAAAACCATAAAAGCCAAACATCGCCGGCACCCCCGCCGCCAAGTATTTTTTAATCGATTTTAAGACTTCTTTGCGGTTGCGCTTTTTAGTATGTGGATCATGGCAAAAATAATTGATTGTCGCATAGTTTTTAGCCATTGAATACAAAAAACTGTCAGGCTCATCGTCCCAATTTGGGTTGACATTGACACCGTCTAACGAATACGGTAAATAGCGCTCGTCGGGTACGCCAAACAACACCAAAGCGCCCATTGTTGAACGCAGCCAAGCGCCCGAATCGCCTTCGCTCATCATCAACTTGCGGGTTGCCTTATAGACAAACAAGCGTGACCCTTCAATGTGTATATCATAAGCGCGTCTCTGAAAGTATTCGACAATACCGACAGCGGCATTTGCCGTGCACGAACCGATATTGAGCTGGTCTTCAACTGGTGAACACCAAGGTCTTAAGTCGACCTTTTTAGGTAAACGAATTGTCTTTTCGCTGCCTTCTACCCCCAGTTTTTCAGCCAGTTTTAAAATGGTGGGGTGTTCATTGTCGTAGTCGCGCATGTCAGGTAGTGGCGGCAACCAACCCGTTCCAATGACATCACCTTGCTTAGCGCCCTTTGAAAAGCGCTTTTTACTATATGCGCTATACATATTAAATCCTAATGCTTTCATCGCTAACTCCTTTACAGTCTGATGCTATCGGCATCTGAAATGACAATGGCGCTGCTTTCAATTGTCTGCATTGGATCATTTGACTTTAGATCGCCAAATTTTAACCCGCTAATCTGTTCAATTGTCGCCAATGGCACTTGATAGGTTTTGTACTCACCATAGGCAAATTCTAAATTAGTCAGCATATTTTTTTGGGTCTGTAAATAGGCCGTTGCCGATAGTTCGCCATCTTCTTTTACCATGACGACAACTTTCCAAAACTCGGCTGGTATGCGGTATTTTTCGCGATATACCATATCGTCATCACGAAAGACCGGGCCTGTAAAGACGTTGACTTTTAAGTCATGTGCTTTTGCGCTATTCAGTATATAATCTTCTAGGCCCAACCATATTTTTTGATTGAGATTTTTATGTTGTGGTGCACTGTTGGTATAATAAAAAGTGTCGACATTTGCCTGTTTGGCGTCTTCGCCCCAATTGGGGTCAATGCGCCTGACCAAATGCCCTTTATCGAGTTCATTTTTACGATAGACGCCATTGCCGTACTGATGGTCTTCACTGATGCGTGGGTCAAGACGCCAACGCGTGCTGCCACGACGAATTTTAACAAAATTAGCACCGTCAATATTAACTGCGCTAAAATAAGCTAAGCCGCGCGAGCGCTTCATAATAATGGAATAGTGTACATAATTTAGTATATAGCTGCCATCTGCGAGGCGCGCTGTATCAGCTAGCATTTCTTCTGTCAACTGCGGTAGTGGCACTTCGTAATCTGCACCTAAGAACATAGCATCATAGCCCAATGTTTTCTCGGCTGGCGCTTCGTCATCGTTTAAGTCGATGCTATTTGGCAATAATTTGGCAATTAGCGCTTTACCAACATCGTCAAGTGTCTGGTATTGCGCCTTGATATCTGCTACAATTGACAGAATGCGAATGCCTTCGTTGGCCACCCAGTCACCATCGCCGTTTGGGTTGGGTACACCTGCATGGTGCAATGCCACTAGTGCCCACTGGTCGTTAAAGACGGGCGAACCTGATGACCCGCAATCGGTGTCTGCCATATAGTGGACGAAGTCACCTTTAATCGCTTTAACTTCATTTTCTCTAAGTGTTATTGTCTTTGGCCCGCCATTGGGGTGTTGTATAATTGAAACATATTCGCCTTTGATAATTTGCGCTGTCGCTGGGTCAAGCTTTAAATGACCAAAGTCTTGTAGTTGCTTATCAAGTGCTTCATTGTCTTTTAGAGCAACTAAAGTATAATCTAGCACTCCATTTGTTATAAATAAGCGTTTCGGGTCTAGTCGAAAGTGATAAGTTGGGCAAGGCATACAGTTGACATCATCTTGATAATTAAACTCTGCCACCGAATTCAGCGCCGCCTCTGCCGTGTTTAAGACGTGATTATTGGTCATCATGACATTTTCTGAAACGAGAAAACCAGTACCATAGCCCACTACCGCACCGCGTTCATTTCTAATTGAAATGCGACAAACTGACTGACTGACATTTAAACCCGTTTCTAAGTGGGCAATTGGGAACAAATCGCTCTTGCCCAGTATGCGCTCCATTGCGATAGAATCGTAATCGACAATCGCTTTTTGGCGCGATGTAAATAATGTTTTTTCGTCTTCACTCGTTGAAATTTCTTCGGCCTGATCAATGATGCTTAAAAATCGTTGTATCGCAGCATCTGCTACTTTTTGTTTAGCACTTTCTAACTGTTCTTTACTGACTTCTGGTTTTTTTACAATACCTCTTAACATCTGATCACCTCACTTTTTATAAAATAACGCATGACAAAATCAACGCCATTTTTATTTTACCCAAACTATTCGTAATAAAGCACAAAAACTGTGTCTATCTTTGAAATTATTGCGTTAAAAAAACAGCACCTCGCAAAAACATGTGTACTGTTTTTTTAATAATCGCGTTTCAGTCAATTTGTCATTTCGAGCGAAGCCGAAAATAGTTGCATACAACGCTTAAACCGCTGAAATAGACAGCGTATGTGCGGTGCCACGCGCAATTGTGATAACGCCCGAACGACACATTTCTTTAATGCCATACTGTTTGACATTTTCAATAAAAAGATCTATTTTTTTAGAAGTTCCCGTTATTTCAACAGTGACATAATCGCAGCCATAATCAATAATTCTGCCACCGTAATCGACAATTAAATCATTGACCGACTTTTTAATGGTTTCATCAACTTCTAACTTTATTAGTGACAGTTCAACCGAAAGATCGTGTTCATCAAAGATGCAAATATCTTTGACATCAACCAGCTTTTGAAATTGTTTAAATACCTGCTCTTTAATATAATCGTCGCCACGCGCTACCACAGTAATGCGCGTAAAGGTATCATCGATTAATTCACCTGCTGCTATACTTTCAATATTAAAGGCGCGCTTGCTCATTAAGCCAGCAATGCGACTTAATACGCCAAAGCGATTTTTGACAATCATGCCCACTACAAATCTGTCTCCCATTTATTACCTCACAATCATCTTGTCTACTGATGTTCCCGGCGGAATCATTGGATAAACCATTTCGTCTTTATCGATCTCACAATTGAGTATGATTGGCCCAGCGCCATTATACGTCTGCAATGCTTCTTTTAACATTTCAATTGACGTAATGTTCTTTGCCTGCGCTGAAAAGGCCTCGGCTAATTTAATATAATCGGGCTGGTTAGACAGCGTCGTCTCAGAAAAACGCTTTTCGTAAAAGATGTTTTGCCACTGTCTTACCATGCCAAGTACACCGTTATTGAGTAACACAATCACAATTGGCAAGCGTTCTTTTACGGCTGTCGCCAATTCGTTCATGTTCATGGCAAAGCTGCCCTCACTGGTAACGAATACGGTTGGCTTGCGTTCTTTGGCTACACAAGCACCCATTGCCGCGCCAAAGCCAAAGCCCATCGTACCCAAACCACCTGATGTCAAAAACGTGCGCCTTTTTTCGAACTTATAGTAAAGCGCTGTCCACATTTGATGCTGACCGACATCTGTTGTTACCACCGTATCATCATCAAAATGTTGATTGATCGTTTGAAGAATGCGATCGACCGCAAATTTACCCGGCATTGTTTTGACATCTACTTTTTTATAGTCTTCAATGGTCGCCAGCCAATCTGGTTTCGGCGATTCAGTAACATGTTCTAACAAATAGTTTAAAGTCTCTTTGGCATTGCCTGTTAATGCGACATCGCAATTGACATTTTTATTGACTTCAGCGTCATCAATCTCTAAATGTATCACCTTGCAGTTTTTGGTGTACTTGCTAATGTCGCCGGTCGCCCTGTCGCTAAAGCGCGAGCCGACAACAATCATTAAATCACTATTGGCCTGTGCTGTCGATGCAGCGTAATTGCCATGCATACCACACATGCGCAAATTGAGCGGAAAAGACGCTGGCACGCCCGACAAGCCCATTAAACTGAGAATAATCGGCGCTTCAATGCGCTCGGCTAGCGCCGTGACCTGCTGGCTAGCATCGGCTGCAATGGTGCCACCACCACTGTAAATAATCGGTCGCTGACTAGCATTAATTAATTCTACGGCTTCATCAAGCGCACACTGTGATGGCTTATTGACATGAACCAAGCGATCGACGACTAGGTCTTCTATGTAGTCGATACTTTCTTTTTGAACGCTTTTTGGTATGTCGACTAAAACTGGGCCCGGCCGACCCGTTTGGGCAATTTCAAAGGCTGCCCGCAAATCTTTTTGCAATTCTTTGATATCGTGCACAATAAAGCTGTGTTTGACAACAGCTTGCGTGATACCGATGATGTCGACTTCTTGGAAACTGTCGCGCCCTAAATGCGATACTGCGACGTTGCCAGTAATGGCAACTAAGGGCACAGAATCAAGATAGGCTGTTGCGATGCCCGTTACTAAATTGGTCGCCCCTGGTCCACTTGTGGCAAATACGACGCCCGTTTTACCAGTTGCTCTGGCAAAGCCATCAGCAGCATGACAGGCCGCCTGTTCGTGCACAGTCGAAATGTGTTTTAACTGGTCACTGTTTTTATAGAGCTCGTCATAAATGTCTAAAACTGCACCACCTGGATAACCAAAGACGGTTTTAACCCCTTGGTTAAGTATTTCTTTTATGACAATTTGCGCACCCGTTAGTTTCATAAATCCTCCCAATCGAGTAGGGCAAATTTAATTGCCCTCTCACACCACCGTACGTGCCGTTCGGCATACGGCGGTTCAACTAAATCTTAAACTACGTCTATAAGTGTAG